>Ga0115000_10005019_pt1 | contig 10689 bp, 10 predicted proteins | sample ArcticOcean_MG_C_6_FD_89690 | JGI IMG/M metagenome (GOLD analysis project Ga0115000, IMG submission 89690) | Marine microbial communities from western Arctic Ocean - ArcticOcean_MG_CB8_128 | ecosystem: Environmental > Aquatic > Marine > Oceanic | place: Arctic Ocean: Canada Basin | collected... | reverse complement strand
TGTAGTTCGTTGAAGTTTTTCATCTGTGTTCAGTCCTTGTTTTCTATATCCGGCCATCTCTATAATGTATTTATCATCCTCTGTAAGTGGTGTATAATCTAACGTGCGCTCTTGGGTCTGGAATGTCATCTTCTTGATACGGTTTTTGGTCTTAGCCATTTTAAGTTCCTTTCGCTGTTGATGTTTGGATATAGAGGTGTTAGAAATGGACTTCTCCTTATGTTATGACCTAAAAGCCAATGTCGTCCCACGTTTCCGTGATTGTGCCTTTAGACCTTTTTGATTTTGGTTCATAATTTTCTTCTGGTGCTTCAAGAGGTTCCAAGAAATTGTCTTTACATAAATTCATTGACATTGTGTGTTGGTTTTCAGCAGGATTAAAATCATGACGTATTGCCTTGATCAAGAATCTTCCCTTGTATAGCCTATCAAAGACTTCATTTTGTGTAGTAGTATATGTTCCAGAAAATGGTATGTTACATTCAACGATATCGCCCGCAGCAATAACAGTTGTACCCAAAACATCAATGTTGACCTGTAACGCAGTGTTCAACATTTGCATGTGAGCATTTCTTATTTGCATTGATTTTTGTGGATTGTGTGGAGTAAACGGTGTCTGGGATGAATTATCTTGAACACTGTTATCAAATGACTTACCCGTAGTAGGTTGCAAGTATTGTTTTGCTGGATGATCAGCGATATCATCACCCTCTGGGTTAATCGGCAATACATTTGCTAACGGGAAAATAGGTTTGCTCCCAAAACTGTCAACATGTCTTTCGTTGAAAAAGTTATCAATATAGTTATATGTATAATTCTCATAACTTTTAGAAAAGATGTCATGGACAATCATGTGTGATGCATAAACACCAGCACTGTGATTATAAATTGTATCGGGAGAACTAGATATCGTGTACTCCTCAAGATTCTGTATATTTTTCATAATATCAATAGAACCCTTACGATTAGTTTTTTGTCCAGCTGGGTACTGTGAATAATTTAACATTGGTGTTCTTGAATAAAGGTGACCAAGTGTCCTAAAATTAAACCCACGGAGATTTTCAAAAAACAGATAAGTTGGGTCGCTGTGTTTTTTTGACAGAGCTCTACTCTCAGCAATAGAGATCACACTGAAGGGATCAATGTTTGGTGCAATTATTTTTTTTGACTCCGCACTTGGTTCTTTGTAAAATGTTTTATGACTGTCCAAGTCTTTTCTTAACATTCTTTCAACAATGTCTGAATAACTACCCGTAAGGGTTCGATTTACTACAGACCGTTGGTTCATTGCAAATTCTCTAGAACAGAATGACAATATAGAAACTTGTGAGCCACCGCTAGTAGGTTCTCTCAAGTCCAAAGAGGTAACCATAAATGCATTTTCTGAGTAATCAATGATGCGGTCTGGTTCTCCTACTGTCGGAGTTTTGAGTTTAAGTTTAAGATACTCTTGACCAATAATGGGCCCAGTTGATGCTAGACTCATTGCATCCTGTATTACAATTTGTCCCGTCAATGTGTATTGAAAGATATCTTCAAAAAGTGTGAGATTTATAATGGAGGCCTTTAACCCTACAACCCTACCTGTAGAAAGAACAAGGTCCGCTTGAACGAGTTCGAACTCACCACCACGGGCAACCCCTTTAGATAATTCAGCCAATTATTTAATTCCTTATCAAATTTTGAAAATCTTCTATGAACTGCTCTAGATATGCTGGTTCTAACATTCGTATTCTCCTGATCGTGTCCTGTTTTTCTTCTTCATATTCTCTGTTTGTGATCAGCGTTGCACTAGAAATTGTATCACCATTTTCATCTATGTTGCTAGTGCCGATATTGATTTTGACACTGGTATCACCTGATACCTGATTGATCTCGTAGTGATGCACTCCATCCACATTGTCATACCTCTCAGCAAGGTGTGCAAGAAACTGTCGAGTGTTCATAGGCCATTGATGAAATCTGTCCGTGATGTTATTGACCAACAGAACAATCCAGTGATACGTTGCATCACCATAATACTTGTGTGCAATCATCTCTGGTGTTTCACCGTTGGCAATATCATAGGTGTCAAACAAGGATGATTGAGTGCTTGCTTTGGAATGAATTGCAACACGTTTAAGTAAATGTGTGACTAACTTGAAATCACCATTACCAACAGAATCATATACTATGAGAGGAAACTGTGAAAAATACATATTAGAAACCCTGCTCTATTCTAGACCTATCCATTGTCTCAATTTCTTTGAATGACAAAGACAAAGCAATCTTACTTGGAGGCGCGCCACTAGGTCCGCCGGGCGAGTCTAAAAATTCATGTGTGATGAAATTATCACCACCATAAGTAACATCAGCACTCTCTAAATAACATCTTCCTATTTTATTAAGGAAGGTATTCTGTTTGTCGATGTGAAAGTAGGCAAGTTGAAACTGGTCGGGAAAGCTTAACTCTCTCACTGAGCCACTCATCCTAAATGATGGAGTCATTGCTCGTTTGAACTCTCTAACTATGTCATATATTGCATAGGTTTCAGCTTTATTTTTAGGTATCATGGTAAACTGGAACTCAAAACTTCTTTTCTGGATAGCTCGAAACATAACTTCCATTCTGGGTGCAATGATTGTACCACGTTCTATCGCAGCCAAATCTTTTGCGCCAGGAAGAATTGAATCTAATGCTTTAAGACCCATCTGTGTCGCAGCTGTTCCTAAATTATTTGCTTGTGATCCAAGAGCGGCACCTACACCCGCACCTGATTGTATTTGTTTTATTACACCCATGACAGCTTCTGACATAACACCAATTTCTGCATCTTGAAACTCCATATTATATTTTGCATTAACGCTCGCAGGCATGTACAACGCGATGGTTTTTTTACTCTGTGTAAAGTTTTGACCGGCAATCAGAAGTGATTTATTTGCACCCATTTTATCAGCTGATCGGACCCGATCAGCGGCACGCTGGGCATTTATTACAGATGTTCTTTGCTCTTCAATACGTTTTATATCCTGTTCAGTGGAGGCAAAAGTAATTTGCATATCTAATTCATCTAGTCTTGTCTGAGTAGACGAATTTGCTTTAAATTTGGCTGGAACCATAGAGAAAGAAGTAAAGAGCATATAATTTGCAAATCTAGGATTATTCCCAACGTCCATTGGATATGACAAGATTGACCTGTCGGTATCCATACCAGTTACACCATGCGCGTTGTTACTTGGGGGAGGCGGGTTTTGTTGCTTGATGCGCCCAGCATCGAAAGCACCAATTGGTTTGAATTTTGAACTTAATGCCATGTCTAAATATCCTTATACACTGATGGAACTATTTATAACGAATGTCATACAAAGGTCGATACACACCAAGGAAACCCGAAAAATATAAGGGTGATCCACGAAACATAGTTTATCGTTCTCTCTGGGAACGTAAGTTTATGGTATACTGTGACAACAGCGCATCCATAATTGAGTGGGGTAGTGAAGAGATCATTATACCCTATTTATCACCCAAGGATGGGCGTATGCACAGATATTTCCCAGATTTCTACATTAAGGTCAAACAGGCTGATGGTGGAATCAAGAAGATGATTATTGAGGTTAAACCCAAGGTGCAGTGCAAACCACCCAAGGAACCCAAGAGACGCACCAGACGATGGATGAATGAGGTTATAACCTATGGTGTAAACGATGCAAAGTGGCGATACGCTACAGAATGGTGTGCAGATAATGGTATGGAGTTTAAGATATTAACGGAAGATCATCTGGGTATTTCGTATAAATAATAACATGACTGATATGCTCATTACACAAATTAGAAAGATGGCTTTGCAATACCTAGCAGATGAGGCTTGGGATGCGGGCATGTTGCGTGAAAGAGATGACACAAGAATATCTGTGCAAACACCATCGCCAGCGTGGTATAGAGATCAAATTGAAAAATTTGCTACTCCTACACCAGAAGATTTAACTACGTCGGGGGACATGCACGTTAAAAATCAAGGTCCATTTTACGGTGAAATGAATATGTTTATATATGATGCAAAATACAAAAAGACCCTTCCGTACTATGACAGGTTTCCGTTAGTGATTCCAATTCTTGATCGAAGCTTTAATTATAATCCTAAAAAGGAATTTATAGGGATTAATTTTCATTATTTACCCATACAATTTAGATTAAAATTGATAAATGACTTGGTAAATATATATGCGAAGGGAATAGAAATCGATGACATGGGTCGAGAAAGTTTCACTGAAAATACAAAAGTTGTGATTACTAATTTTGCAAGTTTGTTGAGTAAAGTTAAAGCAACAAAACCCTGTGTAAAACATTATCTTAATTCTAATATACGAAGCAAGATTAGACGAATTAAAGCATCAGAATTTGTTATTGCTTCACTCTTACCTGTTGAGAGTTTCCACCAACAAAATTCTGAAATGTCCCCCACAGCTGTGTGGAATGATTCATTAAAAACAATAAGGACATAATAATGGCATCCGCACCAGAAACTTTTGACGAATTAAATGCATTTGCAACTATGCAACAAGGCCTTGCTGAACTTAGAGCAGGTGGTGCTGCACTTGCAAGTCACTATGAGGTTATGATATTTCCACCTGCCCGACATCCAGCAACACAGGGCGAGATGCGAAGTATTTCTATGCGTTGTGAATCTGTTGCAATGCCTGGAATGAACCTTGCTAGTTCACCAGACGCAAATATGTACGCGGTGCAACAAGAGGTTGTTGATGGAGTGACCTTCTCTGGTAGCACCAACATGGTGTTTACAGCAAGTCAAAACTTCAGTGAGAGAAAGTTTTTTGAACAATGGCAGGGTCTTGCTTGGAACAGAAGGTCTTGGAACATTGGTTATTATGACGACTATGTGGGTTCTGCTGAAATATATTTGTTAGACAGATCACACAAAAAAGTATTTGGTGTCAAACTGTTTGATGTTTTTCCAAAGGAGATTAACGGAACTGATCTAAGTTACGCACCAGCGTCAGGAGCAGGACTTAAACTAACTGTTCAAATGCAATACAAATATTGGGACGCATTGTCAATCGAAAGACAAATTGGCACCAACGTAAGTTCTGCTCAGGAAGTGGCTCGCAATACGACCGCGGCTCAATAAGGATTCTAAAACACACATAACATGATAAAGGATGAATAAATTATGGCACTACCTAAACTAACTACACCAGAGTACACCCTAACAGTACCATCAACACAGGAGGAGATTAAGTTTCGAGCGTTCTTGGTCAAAGAACAAAAAGTTCTAATGATTGCTCAAGAGTCAAACGACGAAAACATGGTTGCAAATGCTTTAAGTACCCTAGTTTCTGCTTGTACTTATGGTAAAGTTGATGCAGATAAGAACCCTATGTTTGACATTGAGTATATCTTTCTTCAGATCAGAGCAAAGTCTGTTGGTGCTGAAGTATCCTTAAATGTATATTGTCCAGACGATAATGAAACGGTAACTGAAATTAAAGTGGACCTTGAAAGTATTCAAGTACAAACAAATGTCGAACATTCTGATACAATCAAGCTGACTGATGACATTAAACTTGTTTTGAACCCACCTCGCCTTTCTGATGTCGCAGGGCTTGATTTAGAGAATTCTGAGTTTGAAAAAATGACACAATTGGTTAAGCGGTGTATCTCATCAGTTGAGACTAAGGATGAAACTATAAATCGCATTGATATGACTTCAGAAGAAATTGACGAATTCATCAACTCCTTTAGTGGAAAACAACTAGAGAATGTGGTAAATTTCTTTGAAACTATGCCGAAGGTTCGTCATATTGTTGAGGTTACTAATCCTGTCACGAAAGTAAAGGGTGAAATACTATTGGAGGGAATTGAAAGTTTTTTAGAATAGCCCTTTCCAATGATACAGTGCAAAACTATTATAAGGTTAATTTTGACTTAGTAACACACCATAAATATAGTTTAACTGAACTAGAAAATATGATGCCATGGGAAAGGGATGTTTACATAGGACTTTTATCTAATCACATAAAAGAAGAAAACGAAAGAATAAAACAACAACAAATGAGAGGATAATCAAATGGGCGAAGAAGAAATTAAAGCATCAGGTCATCATCCAGCAGATACGAATGGCGATGGTAAGGTTAGTCCTGACGAACATGATATGTGGCTTGAGTTCAAACGTAAGGAACTTGAGGATGCAGATGCAATGCGTGATGCACAGCGTACTATGGCATGGTACTCACTTGGCGGTATGTTAATGTATCCCATTATCGTAGTCCTTGCAACAGTTTTCAATATGGAACAGGCCGCCAAGATTCTTGGTGATATGGCGGGTGTGTATTTCATCGCAGTTGCCGGTATCGTTGCAGCGTTCTTTGGCGCACAGGCACTCAGCAAACCTAAGAAGTAAGGAATAAGTTATGCCCTACACAGGAGAAGAGACAAACAAAAAACTTGGCGCTCTCATTATCGTCACGAAAGAACTTGTAGAGTCGCGTGAAGAAGAAAAGAAAGACGCATCTTTTTTTGATGTGCCCTCTCCTAGTGGTGAACCCGGCGACGCGGTGGACTCTGAGGGTAATAAATTAGTCCTATCAAAAGCAGGAAATTTAATGCAGGCTGGTGCTGATGGTAAAGCAACAGTCATGTCTCCTGTTGGTGCAACTAGTAAAATACCGAACATTCCGAGCATGGCACTTCCTAGAATGGGAGATGCGGGTAGAGCGGGTCAGGCTGAGGATGATGCAGAAGGAACTACTGAACCTGATGAGAAGAAGAGAAATTCTCTGCTATCAAAGATGACAGGGTTTCTTGCCGATCAGGCAAAAGAAAAAGGTAAGATAGCAAAACTAGGGCTGAAGGCATTTTTTGGTACTCTTGTGTTTGGTGGATTTCTTATCGCACTTGGTAAGTTTCTGCAAAGTGATACTTTCAAGAAAGTAACTGAGTTTATTGATAAAACTCTTATTCCAAAATTAAAAACTTTTTATGATGCCTTCTTTGGACCAGAAGGTGGATTATTTAAGGGAATAATGACGTTGTTTGGTGATAAGTCTGGTATTGGTGCGATTGTCGCTGGAATAGCTGTTGTTACAGCATTAATGGGTGTTGCAGCATTAAAGGCGTTATTCTCTCCATTGACGTTAGGTCTAGGTCTTCTATTTAAGGGAATTAGAGGTTTAGGGAGAATGATTCCAAAAGTTCCTGGCGGCCCCGGTGCTGGTCCTGCCGGTGCTGGTCCTGCCGGAGGTGGTCCTGCCGGTAGTAAACCTGGCCGAACAAGACGCCCGCGCGGTCGATTTGGTGCTTTGCTTAACATTGGTAAAATTCTTGCGAGTAAAGCTAAGAAGTTGGTTACATCGGGTGGTGCTAAAACAGTAGCAAAAGTTGCAGGAACTGCCGCTGTTGCTGGAGCTGCGCTAGCTACAACCCGGGCCCCAAAACCACCAGCAGCTATAAAACCACCAGCACCACCAGCAGCTATAAAACCACCAGCACCACCAGCAGCTATAAAACCACCAGCACCACCAGCAGCTATAAAACCACCAGCAGCAAGCGGGGGTGGGGTGACAGACAAACTCAAACATCTATCAAAGTTTCCTTTGTTAAAGAAGGCTGCGACCAAAATTCCAATCCTTGGCCCCCTACTCTCTGGTGCATTTGCAGTTCAGTTGTTGATGAGTGATGCCCCAAAAGAAGAAAAGATTAAAGGAATTGGTGGACTTTTAGGTGGAGCATTAGGTGCAGTTGGTTTAGCAAAAATAGGTGGACTTATTGGACTTGCATTTGGTGGGATTGGTGCGCCTATTGGTGCCGCTATCGGTGGACTAGCAGGTTGGTTTGGTGGAGAATGGGCAGGGAAAAAACTTGCAGGATTTTTAATGGGTGACATGGTAGAAGATGAAAAACCAAAGGTGCCAGCTGGATCATCTGAAGGTAAGAAATTTAATACTGAACCGGCGAGGAAGCAGGTGGCGGCAGCTAAAGCTAAAAAAGATGAAACTTCTATGTATCTGGAATTTATGAGAAGTCAACAAGTGGTAACGGGGGAAACCGCCGACGGCATTGAACTCAAGGGGTTCACCGGGCCAGATGCCGCCGAGAATCAAGCACAATTTGAAGCTGCGCTGAAGGCTGATAAACAGGCGGGGATACAAGAAAAGAAAGCAAAATCCCAATTTTCTTATGTTGTTTCTAAGGGAAAAATTAAGAATATCTCTGGTTTAACTGGTGATAAGTTTGACCAAGAAGAATTGGGCGCCAAACTAAGGTTTTTGGTTGGTGAGGGTGTTATGGATGACAAATACGTCGCAGAACAATTCAATGGCGGAAAGACATCTTTTGCATTTATCGCCGAAGTTAACAAGACGTATGATGATCTTCTAACTCAAAAATCTAAAGTTACGCCTCCACCAAAGAAGGCGAATACGGCATCGGGTGCGGGTGATGTTGGAACTGGTATACCTATGAGTATGCCAGGAGACGCTGCACCGACACCAGCTGCAGCACTAGTGGATTCGAAGGGTAAAAAACTCAGTAAAGGAATGCAAAAGCAGTTTGCGGGGTTGCCCAAATCGATGAGGACTCAAGAGTTCGCAAACTTTATCCCAACTCCCATAGTAGACAAATATAGCTTAAATAGAAAAAGCTTGAAGACCGCCAAAAGAGAGTATGAAACAGCGATTAAAAGAGGCGACGTTGTTGATCCAAGGTCAAAAGAACAACTGGCCGCGTTGAAAGAGGGTCAACAACTTGCCAGAAGCAATATGCCTGGTGGTGGAACACCGAAGAAGGCAAACATTGCTCAAAATAAAGTTGGACCCCAGACTGCTGATCTTAAAGCAGCAATCGCAAAGAAATTGGCGATGGCAGGTAACACATCAACAGCAGCTGCGGCAACGCAACAGGGTGGTGGAAATACGCAAATTAATAATGTTTCGAAAAAAGAAGGAGATGTTACTCACATGCCTAAGAGTGATATTCGTAATAACAAATTTGCAGCTTTGAACAGGTCCGCTTACACAGCAGGAGCAATATAAAAAAAGGGGGAACCGAAGTTCCCCCTTTCTCTTACTCGTTTGCCAACTTTTCAAAGTAGGACATTGTGTCCCCATCATCATCAGTATCAACAGTAGGCGCTGGAGTAGGTTTTGTATCTACTTTAGGTTCTGCCTTTGGTGCATCTTCCATCACCGCAGCTGCGTTACCTACCGTAGTAGTCCCTGCAAGAACCATATCCATACGCTTCTTGAGTTCGTCATAGGACTTGAAGTTAGAAGCAGAAGTAAACTCTGACAGAGGATACTGCGTCTTCCATGTTTCCTCAAGCTTGTCGTCATCATCAAACAAAGCAGACGGTGCTTCAAACTCAGACTTATCATAGTTCCAGTAACCATCAACCTTACGAAGCTTCAACTTGAAGTTCGCACCTTCCCAGAAATCGAAGGGATTGACAGGACTTTCATCTTGGAATGCAGGCTGCATTGCTTCCATGCACTTGTCAAAGATTTTCTTACCGAAACGATAAAGCATAACCTTACCCTCATTCTGAGGATTCGCAGGGTCTTGCACAACATAGATGTTGGCAAAGTACTGCAACTTACGCTTCTGACGCCGGGCAATCTCCTTGTCCGACTCAACGCCTGAGTTCCAATATGCAGAGTTCATCTCTGATACGGGATCGTTCTGACCAAGAGTGGTGAGAGAGTTCTCAATATACCACTGACCAGTTGGGCCTTGGAACGCATGGTTCCAGACTTTTGCCCAAGGCATATCCTCACCCTCTACTGCGGGTAGGAAACGAATGACAGCATAACCGTTGCCGGTCTTATCCATCGTAGGCTTCCAGAGGCGATCATCCTGATAGGACTTCTTCTCTTGGGGAGCGTTTTCTGCTTGTACTGCACCGAGCAGTTTGTCCAAAGAATTGGACTTCTTGAGTGTACTTAACGACATATGTATTCTCCTTATGTAAATATATGTTTCGTATGTTTAGATATTAACTTTATCACAAAATTCTGCTTTTGTCAAGTACCTTAGATTATTTTCTTGAATAAATTCCTCTTTGGCATCTACCCAAGAAAACTGAACATCCTTGAACACTCTAAAAACAGTTTGCATTTGGTTCTGCCAGTTCACTGGATTAAAACCTCTTGCATCACTGGGCAGATAATTATCTGTCCCTTTATATATGTTGTTTAACGGTTCATCATATGATGATAGGTCAAACCCCAATATATAAATCTCTGTTGCACCCTTCTGACATGCAAGGTGCATAGCGGTATTACCCGCTGACCATCCAATAGGAAGGTCAATCGTATTTATGTTGTCATCCTCATAGATATATGTAATCCAAAGTCCAACATCCTTCTCCAGCTTCATCTGAAGGTCTTTCATATCAAGGTGGGGAAACTGTTGGATTGCAGCTTCAATCCTTTCACTGAGTCCCACAGGGTCTTTACCTGATATCACACAACGGTCTGTAATGCCTGTTGTCTTATGAATGAATGCCTCTGGAATGTCATACCCCATAAGCATCATGTCTGCTACATCAGCAGGAAGGACTGACCAGTTTGCAAACCAGCACTGGATATCTCGCCAGTTGTTTGACTCGTAAATCTCCTGCTGCATACCATAGTCAACTGCAACAAGGTTATCCACCATCACATCACGCCAGATTGCATTGCAACCCCATGTGATAG
>Ga0115000_10005017_pt1 | contig 10691 bp, 3 predicted proteins | sample ArcticOcean_MG_C_6_FD_89690 | JGI IMG/M metagenome (GOLD analysis project Ga0115000, IMG submission 89690) | Marine microbial communities from western Arctic Ocean - ArcticOcean_MG_CB8_128 | ecosystem: Environmental > Aquatic > Marine > Oceanic | place: Arctic Ocean: Canada Basin | collected... | reverse complement strand
TAGGAACTCTTCAGGTTCTTAAATTGCTGCACTATGCCACCAAGGCTCGTCAACTCGGTCCCTGGTGCTGCACCGCTCTCCCTCGGGTAACCCACAAGATTCCATCCCGGCTTCACCGTTATCGACGCTCCTGCAGGTGCCTCTCCCTCCAAATCAAAGCTGACATCGGCATCCACACTCACCCAGTACCCGTCCTTCACGTTCAACCCCTTCAGCGTGTTCAGGAATGGGGGCAAAGAGGGGTTATAGGAACTCTTCAAGTCCTTAATCTGAGACAGGTTGCCCTTGATCGACGACAGAACCGTTGCCGGTGCCATGTCTTCGGACTCAACGTAGAACGATATCAGGTTCCAGCCTGCCTTCAGGTTCACCGTTTGGAGCACCGTCGTCTGCTCCACCACAACAGTCCGACTTACACTCTCTGCTGCATTACCCGCTGCATCACTAACATCATACTTCAGCGTGTAGATTCCTGCAGTCGATGTATTTACGGCCCCGGCCACAACAATTTTACTCGTCAAATCCCCGTCCACATTGTCCGTCGCACTCGCTCCCGCATCTGCATAGGTCGTTCGCTGGTCAATCGTTACCTGTACCTCTCCCAACAACGTCAACTCTGGCGCCACGTTGTCCATCTTGACCAATAACGGCTCGGCGAAGGCCCCCGCCTCACCTTCCGGCTTGATCTCCACACTCAGACCAACCTTATCATACGTGATTCCCGTGCTAGCCTCGTACACCTTGAATGTCACCGTCTCCTCTCCTCCAGCTGCATGGACCTGCGCATTCACCCAAGCAGTCCCTGCATATACGACCACGGCCTGCTTACCCCTCAACTCGTCTCCTACATAAAACGCCACCACATCCCCCTCTCTTGCTGCCGTCCCATTAATCGTCACCTGTCCTATCAGCGTTGTGGCTATGTTTGTGTAGGTCACCGGTTCCCCAAAACTCTCGTCTGCAACTGTCTCGCCACCCGAGGTCCCGCTCACGCTCACCTGGAATGTCCCGGTGTCGCTGTCAGTACCGTCACTCACCACCACCGTCACCGTCAGCGTCCCCTCGTACCCATCGGCCGCACTCAACGTGTACTCACTCCCGCTCGTGTTCCCAATTCCACTCACGCTCACCTTGCTGTTGTCCGAACTCACCGTGACGGTGTGGTTGTCCCCTTGATCGCTGTCACTGAAACTCACACTCACACTCTTGCTCCCGCCCGACTCCAGTTCCACATCGCTCATCCCCGCAAGCACCGGCACCGCGTTCTCCTGCTCTCCTTTGCCCGTCCCGTCTCCCTCGCCTGGATCACTCGTCTGCACACTCACCACGATCGGCGAACTCTCCACGCTCCCACCTCCGTTGGTCACCTTCAGTACGTAACTGCCTGCATCCGACCCCGTAACACCGCTCAACTCCAGCGTCGCACTCGTTGCCCCGGCGATGTCCGTACCGTCCTTCGACCACTGGTAAGTTACGTTCTTGCCCGATGTCACCATCGCCAACACCAATGTCTCCCCTACTGCTGTTGAGGTCACTCTCTCCTGGCTATCTATCGTCGCAGCCTTACCTAAAAAGATCGTTACTGACGCTTCAAAGGCGCTCGCATCTATTACCGTATCTTCGTTGGGGATCGTTACGCTCGTCAGACTACCGCAGTGACTGAAGGCCCCAAACCCAATGCTGGTAACGCTTTCAGGAATAACAATGCTCTCTATATTAGAGTCATAAAAGACTCTTGGCTCAAGAGAAGTTATTGACTCGGGAATGGTGACTCTTGTTAGCCCTTTAGCTGCCCAGAAGGCATATTGCCCAATGCTGGTAACGCTGTTAGGAATCGTAACACTCGTCATTTTGCTAGCATATGCAAATGCAGCCTGTTCAATTGAGGTCACCGAGTCTGGAATGGTGTAGTGACCGCTCTTACCACCCGGGAATTTGATTAAAGTTGTACCAACCTTGCTAAATAACACTCCATCTTCCGAGTTGTATTGAGCATTGGAAGTGTCAACCTCTATATCAGTCAGACTATCGCAACCACGAAATGCGGGAGCATGATTATCATGCCCAATCAAAGTCACCGAACTGGGTATCAAAATGCTCGTCAGGCTCGAACAATCTCGAAAGGCCCCTCTGCCAATTGTAGTTACCGAGTCGGGAATCGTCACACTCGTCAGACTACTGCAGCCTCTGAATGCTTCATACCCAATCTTAGTAACAGGCTTCCCTTGATAACTGGATGGAATTACCAACGCTCCAGAGGCATTTTCATCGTAGTCCGTAATGGTGACGCTGTTGCCCTCAATTACATAGGTGAGAATCGGCGTTGTCATGTCTGTAAACACGACTAAATTAAATGAGTCACTAGATTGACTAATGTTTCCTCCGCTAACAGTCGTCTTGGCTGTAATGCTGTAAGAGCCGGCACTTAGCGCTGGGTTTAAAGTAGAATTAAATCTGCCCTCTGAATCGGCGATCACTGTTCCCAGAGAAGTATTCCCGTTATATATCACTACTGAACTTCCAGCCTCTGCCTCCCCGGTTAGAGTCAGGGTTACATCTGAAGTCTGAGTAAAACCTGTAATCGTTGGCGCATCAGGAGGCGTATTGTCAATATCTCCTAGTACTGTAACGGGCAAAGAATAAAACGGCTTTCCGCTGTGAATGTTAAATTCGAGCGAGTAGGATCCACCTACCCCCTCAGGAACAGTTCCGTAGAGTTTAGCTGGGCGTGACCCTCCATCATAATGCATCCATTCAGGCTTTGAGTTTGAAAATCTCAGGTTTGTATAGGCATCGCTCATATAAATCGAATCCTCAGCATCTAGGTCTTCTAAAACTATCGGGACCACAAACTCCTGCCCAGGAGAAAGGATGTATGCTGATTTGAGATTCAACACTTTCAATTTGCCATCATAGCTTACCTCAATTGAAAAAGGGCCTAGTGTAGCGGACTTGGAAGAACTTGAAACTGTTATAGTAATACCGCTGTAAGTTCCTCCATCATTAGCCTGTGGAGTACCAAAGATCCGACCTGTTGACGTATCCAGACGTAACCAGCCTGGTAGATTAGATGCGGAGAAGTTAACCGAACCTTGAACCTGAGAGCCTCTGAGTAGGGATGGAGTGAAGTCATAGGGCCGGGTGGCCATTAACTTGTTCACAGGCGTTCCGACCAAATGTAATGAATCATCACCAGGAACAACGCGTATAGAAAACAATCCCGCCTTATCAATGATGTGAGCCGTGTTAATAATAACAAACAGGTCACTATATTCTCCAATATTAATATCGGAAGGCGACAGGGTAATCCCAAAAGAATCTTTCTGAATCCATGACGGACTAAAATCTACATGCGGTTCAAATAACGAACGGATTTTAAAATCATAAAAACCTTCAGTAGAACCCTCTATATTGAAGGAATGGGTTAAAGTTTCCCCTGAAGCAACCTCCAAATCAATTATATTGGTAAACATGAGTATAGGTTCACCACTGGGGTCCGTAAATCCAATGTCAAATGGATCAGAAAACACTTCGGTTAAGCCATCAAAAACACCTATCTTAAATGGACCCCAAATTGACGGGTTATCCATTTGTCCGTAAAGCTCTCCTGTGTGGCTATTTAAAAAAAGCCCTTCCGGAAAATATTCACGACTAGGATTGGAGAATTTAAAAGAGTATCTAAGGTGCTTTTGCTCTGTATCAGAATCAGTCACTGTCATGGGAATACTGACAAGTGTATTAATATCAAAAATTTGAGAGGCTGGACCACTGACTATTACTGGGGGCTGGTTCACTGACCCCTCCTCTGAAAAGTAAACAGAAATCAAATAGTCAATTTGGTCACTCATTAATTTCGCACGAGTCTCGTCATATACCTTCTCCAATCCTTTGTAGCGAAAAACCTGAAATCCATTTGCCTGATCACTCCAATAACCCTTAGTCCAGGCTCCTGTCTGTAGTGTAGTGAAATGAGCTCTGAAAGCTGTGTTGTTTCCTGGAATAATACTGCGATAGTGCTTTAATCTAGCCTTAAATTCCGTGGCTTTCGGAAGGTAGTTTAATTCCTGAACCAATTCCGCTGACGGGGTAATCCCCCAGAAATGAAAAAGTGGAGCCAGATTCTTGTTGTTCGCGTAGGAGGCTTTACGAATAAAGTCATCATCCGCTACACCATAATTGATAACCCTGTTGTCTTTTGCACCCAATTGCATAAAAGCAGCGTGTGCATTGCCAACTGACTCCCAGCCGTAAAGATTAGCCAATTCCACAAACTTAGCATGCCCGCGTGACTGATAACGAATTTCATTCCAGACATAGCCCATTTCGGTTTGCTCTTCATTCCAAGCACGATCCCACTCCTCATAATCCATACTCATACCTAATAGTCTAGCGCCATTGCCATTATCTTGCCCAAATTGTGACAATGCAGCCTTTGCCGAAAAATTGGAAGAAATCATCCAATCGATAGCAGCCTCGTCGAGACTCAAGCCCTGATCAATTGATTGCGCCATTGCATCAGTAGTAAGGTCAAATCCATAGGTTAGATTATAGGCTGCTACTGCGGGGAGGTTGACGTTAGATTCCTGCTCCTGATTACCCAAAGTTGGATAGTTGTGAGCATGGCCCATTTCATGTAGCACTATGTATTCCGCAGAAACTCCGTTTGAATTTGAATTAGGCCTAGGGTCAAGAAAGTTCTCCCATGAGCCAGTATTGTTCCCTGGAATAAGAGGCAATGGATTCGCAGCAGGGGCCGCGGTCCCATTCGCCACCGGCTGGCGATCAGCTAGAAAGAAATAAGGTCTAGCTCGGTCCAATGATCGCCCTCCAACAATAGAAAAAGCATCAAGGATTGAATCCCACTCAGCAAGTATCTGCTGAGGATTTAAAGTCCCTGCATCGAAAAGTGACCTGGGAGCTGACAATTGGACTTTGTCGGATTCAAACTCTACCCAAGGGACATTCGACTCGAATTTAGCTTTGGCCCATTCCTGTGAGGTTGTTTCAGCTCCGGCCTTGGTAGAGAAATAAGGCGTATACACTGAATTTTCGACCGTTACAGTCAAATCTCCAATATTAGATCCATCTGGCACCCGAATCAGGATCGAACCACCCATTGGATTGACCACTTGAACCGTCGAATTGGTTACAGGGTATGAAAGGCTTATACGATTTAGTCGATTGTAGGGACGAACGTAATAAGTATTCCAAAAATGAACTCCAACCATTACTCGCAAATCCTGATTCAACGCCTCATTCGGAAAAGTCAGTGTAACAATCTCACCAGGCGCAGCATAACAGCCAGTCATCCTGTAAGCGTGCGCACTTCCATTAGATTGAATTCCAGGGGTACTGTTATATGTCCCACTGATAGTAAGACTTGCTGGATTTGTACTAGTCGTGCGTGGGGCATTTGCTTTTGGAACGCCAGGCCAAACTGATGCCTCTTCAAAGGCAACACCCTCAAGTAATTGCAAATCCCCACCCACGTACAAACTATCTAGCATCCATTGTTTCACGTGAAAAACAATCTGAGCCATCATATCAAGGTCATCCAACTGAACTCTGGTACCGTTGTGAAAAAGCGAGAAACTCATGGACTCATAGACTTGAAGGAATGATTTTATTTCAGAAAAAGCTTCCTTTGCGGTGGTTAAGTCTAACTCAAGGTAGAGACTGTGCTTTACAGCCTCCAGTTGATCCATCGTCAACGGCGCCGAACCGTTTAAGTGCGACGAAAGATTAATGAAGGTTTCTTTGATACGCTTTGAATCGACTGAAACAATAGTTGGCTCTACAACAAAATTATCCACTAACAAGGTTGCACCTGTATCTGTGGCTTCCTCCGCTTCCACTGAAGCCCCCAATGGGTAATAGCCCACTCCACCGATCTGCAGAGGGCTACCTGCACTTAGATGAGTACGAAAAGAACTAAGATCGAAACCTTCGCCGACTAGAAGTTCATGAAACTGCTGCCAACCGTCAAAAATATATTCAATATAGGGCGCTTCTCTGCCCATTTCTAAGGTGGCAACAATTTCATACCATTTATTCGGTAGAACCTTTCCCAGCTTGCCCTGACGATCTTCTCCCTCGTGCTGAAATGCCAATACATCCCCTGCTGTATTAACCAAAAACAAATTTTCCCCGTCGGAATGTAGATCCAATCTGAAACCAGGAAAGCGGCGCTGGTGGCGTGCGTTTCCAAACAGAAATATTCGCCCCTCTTCGATGTTCCCTTGAGAGTCAGGCAAGACTTTAAACCTTATCCTAAAACGCAATCGTTCAGATTTTAGAGATTTACTAAGCGCAATTGGGAAACGAACATGCTCCGGTCCAGATAGTGAAACTGCAGTCTTATCGCTTTCAGTGACATAACTTAAGTTAGAGTTGGAAACACCATCAAACTGACCTGATACGTCCTTTAAATTGCCGTTAAAATCTAGGCGTGTTGGTTGTCCCGATAATTGTAAAGGCCTAAAAGATATTAAAAAAAGTAAGGCGCAAAATAATTTACAACCTGGAAGAAAACCGATGTGTTTCACAATGTTCATAATTTGTTAGGGTTATCTAAAAAGAACCAAAGATTTAGCTAAACTGCACAACATACATTTTTAGCTCTATATTGCAGAGTAAGTCAATACTAGGACTCATGATGGGCGTAGCCCAACCCAAGGCTACATTGATTTGTGACTCGTCTCAACTTCATCTTGTACATACCCATTTGGCCTTAAGCAAAGCGCATAGGTCAGGGAAGTACCGGCATCCACCATCTGGGCATGACTACTCATCAACCCGAGAGACAGAACAAGGCCCCCACCACCAGCAACGACCCAGCGATGGGCTTCATCATACTACTAAAAACCAATGGATCAATCTAACTCTCAACATAATCTTTTTTAACTTTTTTTATTATTAGTTTATGGCATTTAACCCCACAACCTCATCCGTTAAACTTCCTAAACGATTTATAATGCAGATATTTTATTTTAAGTTATAAAATCTACAAAAATTGCGATCATCATTGGAATTTGCTTACTCAATTACTACGCCCCAGCCCAATTACGTCAACTGGATCAGATTCAGTGGCTAACGGGTGGGTGCTTCAACTGGCTGCAGAACTCTTTTGCAAAAAAAAAATTATTCGCCCCCAAGCCCATTAAGAAAAATGCCGACCCTAAGCAATAAATCCCTCCGCCCCCTTGGCTATAAATCTCTGATGAGGAAAGTGCATTGTGCGGCTGCCAGGCGGTGTTTGATTGCTCTGAAACCGCGCCTATTTAATCGTGTTTTTGACCTATCGCTGGAATAGAGTCATCCATAGACAAATAAAAATTTCGCTAACACCCCAAAGTGGAACAAAACCGATTATTTACCCACAAATTATTGATATTTACCCACAATTGATCACTTTTCAGTGAATAACCAGAAAGAGAGAATCTGGTTGAAGTACATTTAACCCTTTAAAATTAGGGTTAAAAGGAATGGTGGAGTCAAGGAGAGTCGAACTCCTGACCTTCGCATTGCGAACGCGACGCTCTACCAACTGAGCTATGACCCCATTTACTTAGTAAACTAAGTGTTTTTTTAGTCTTTACTGACTTGGACTTTTTAAAATTGGTGGCGAAGTCTTCGCCACCTACTATCGCTATGACCGATTATTAGACATTGGTCGCTACGCCAATCTCTTCTTGCTTATCGGCCTCCATAACCGGTCGAAGGCGACGATATACAGACATCCAACTTGATTCCAAACGTTTTCGAAGATTTCGAGACTCACAGAGTAAACAAATGTTACTCGAATGATTCATTTGCCTTCAGATTTAAATGGTAGAACGGGTTGGTTTAGGTGGAAACTTCTCGGTTCTTTTTAATGAACATATCCCTTAAGAAAACAATAAGATTAACAATCCATAAGCCGATTACATACCAAGGCGAATAATATACAACCATCGGTAAACCAAAGTCCTCGTGGTGACCGGCATGGAACACTCCTACAATTGCGTAAACAATCCACAAAAACCCCAAACCAATAGTAGCTAATGCCAATATCACGGTTGCGACAATTTGCCCGGTTCGCTTTGTTTTTCTAAATCCCGAAAACGCCACACCCCATAAGAGCAAAACGCCACATCCCAACATCACGGCTGCGATTAGATAAATCGCGTCTGTCGCGCCAATTGCGATGGTTTCCATGTCGCCCAAAGCTTAGATTTATTGATTATTTATGCAATGTATTTATCAAGCGGCAAAAGCTCTTAGAAATGGAGCTTTCGATGCAAAAAACTAACCAGCATCCCGCATAAATTTTTCTTTTTTTTTAGCCCAATTAGGCAGGGAGCTTTCGGCGCGTTGCGCTTATTGTGATTAGGAGGTGTTTCATCAAGATTTAATCCTCTTCAATTTTAACCCTATAAAATGTGTTATTTTTTAATTCTGAGTTTAATTCAATACTCACTTCATGCGGCCACTGATATTCCTTTGGCAAGGGATCTGATAGCTTAACCTTAATCCACTTCCGCATATCTTTAGATTCCTCAACTACTAGTTTTGGTATTTTAAAAAATGCGGTGTAATCCAATGTGTCAAAATTCAATAGATTTGTTTCAGGATCAAAAACTCCAATGATCTCGACTAGGTAACCTAACACGGATGCTTCAATTTCATATTTGTCGGATTGATGGAACTCTAATCCAAATTTCTTTGCAAAAGCCTCTGGGGTATATATTTCATATTTCCCAGTATTCTCATTAAAAGACTTTAGGTTCCCTTTGCTGTCAACCGACCAAGTTCTAATTCCAAGTTCCCCATATTTTTCTGTGTGCTGATTTAGGATATTTTTTGCGGAGTTACCAATTAATTCATAGCTCCCCATAAACATCATGTCAGTCTGACGCCATGTCATGTCACCCTTTTCTTCAAGCCAGATTTCGTTTGGTGTATCTGGCGACCCTATCCACGGTTGGGGGAATTTTTTTAAGGATTCATACCTCGTGTTTTCCCATCTAAAGGGTTCGTTAAGATTTATAGCAATTTTAACTTTGCCATCTTCAATAGAGATACTGATTTCAGGAGTTGAACCGCCTTCGTCCGATTGAGCTAATAAAAGCGCAGGAGTTTGAATGGCTAGAAAGAACCCGATTTGTAGTAGTTTTAGTTTCACGTTTATTATTTAGTGTTCCTCGAAAAAAGGCCGATAACTCAAAGAAAGAAAAACCTATCACCTGATTGATAGGTTTTGCAACTCTTTTTTGGCGCACTTGAGGTCGGCCAAGCGCCCGCTTTTGGTGAGCTTGGCCTGTTTTTTTTGTTCTCTAATGAAATTCGCCTATTTCCAAAGAAACAGGCGAATTAAGATTGAGAGATTGAGTTAACCCTTGAATTTTTTAGCAACGAGACAGGCGTGGTGTCACCAAAGTGTGCCGTGAGGGATGCTATGAACTACTTGTCCTGGTCATCGTCGTTGGCAACGCCTCCTTGGCGGACAAAGACGAAGTATACAATAACAGCTAAGACCACTGCTGCGACCAATAGTGGCCATATAATTACCACAACATGCCAAAGAAGTGCGAAGAACAACTCGAATAGGTTTGGCATAGCAACCCGATGAGACGCCAATGCCAGTTCACGGTCAAGAGGTTCCAAGTGAACCACACCACCCGCTTTGCAGTCCGCTGTCGGTCAGCCGCCGGCGACAACCCAGTAGGGTCACGGCTGGAACGAGGGACGCCGATGCCAGTGGTCAAGGACAGCTACGAGAACGAGGCAGAGGCGCAGATCGCCGCCGACAAGATGCAAGCATACACAGATGAACACGAAGCCAAGAGAAGGCCAAGCAGGCGCAGGAGGAAGCGATGAGTAACAGGGCGAAACAACTAACGAAGAATATCGAACAACCTACCAAGGGTGTCGGCTGCAAGCTGGACCCAGACACCTACCACGGCATCACCACTGGCCTGATTGCCGGGCGTACCGTGGCTGATCTGTCGGAGTCATACGGTGTGTCGCCGGCGACCGTCAGTGTGCTGCGTCACCGTCACTTTGAGTCCATCCCGGACCACAAGCGAAGGCTGGCTACAAAGATGGGAATGGCCGCTGAGCGAAGCGTTGACCGGATCCTCGAGAAGCTGGAGAAGGACGAGGTAACTGCGTCGCAGGCATCGGTTATAGCAGGAATATGTACTGAAAAGGCATTGATGCTTCTCGATCAGCAGCCAGTGACGGTGGTGAAGCACATCTCGATTCGGGAAGACAACCTGGTCGACGTGCTGGACCGCTTACCGAGGGCGAACGTCCAGATACTTGACTCCCAGTCAGGAGCCGGAACTACGCAAACCACTGGTGCCGAGTGACCGACCGAACGTATCTGCCAATTAGTCTGCCAAAACAGCAGAAAACAGTTGCCGTCTGGTGTGCATGACAATAGCACCAAGTCCGAAGGGGGGCGGGGGTCGGCCTGGCCGGCAATCGTCATCATATTATATGGATAAAGGCGTGTGGAAAATTTTTACAAAGGGCGACCGCCTGTAGGGTTTTTTGGTTTACCCGGCTCGGTTCAGCTAGGGTGGTCGTCCTCTAATTTAAGGGTGTGATTGAGGTCAACGAGGGGGAAGTCAGGGAACGCCACCTACCGGCTGCTTGGGGGTTGGCCAGGGGTCAGATTGTTGCGGCTAGGAAGGCGCACCTGATCC
>Ga0115000_10005016_pt1 | contig 10692 bp, 9 predicted proteins | sample ArcticOcean_MG_C_6_FD_89690 | JGI IMG/M metagenome (GOLD analysis project Ga0115000, IMG submission 89690) | Marine microbial communities from western Arctic Ocean - ArcticOcean_MG_CB8_128 | ecosystem: Environmental > Aquatic > Marine > Oceanic | place: Arctic Ocean: Canada Basin | collected... | reverse complement strand
ATATCTTCCTTTTGATGTTAATTTCATATTTACCCTTACTTATGAGGGCTTTTTATACAATCCTGACTAATTTAGTCAAGTTTACAATAAATAGAATAGTTAACATATTGTCGCTTAGTTATGATAAATGTAATTTTTTTTTGAGAATAATAATCAATAGCACTTATGGATAACAAAATTGTAGAAGTTTTTATACCCGGCCCAGCTGGAAGGATGGAAGCTAAATACTATAAAAGTGAAAAAATTACTTCACCAATAGCTTTGGTGTTACAGCCACATCCTCAATACGGTGGAACGATGAATAATAAAGTTGTGGTTGATACATTTCACACTTTTATGGAAAATGAATTTTCAGTTTGTAGGGTAAATTTTAGAGGTGTAGGTAAAAGTGATGGTGAATTTGATAATGGGCAAGGTGAATTAGCAGATGCTGCAGCTGCTTTAGATTGGTTAGAGAGAGAAAATTTTGATAATTCTCAATGTTGGGTTTCAGGGTTTTCTTTTGGTTCACTAATAGCAATGCAATTACTTATGAGAAGACCAGAGATAAATAGATTTATAGCTATATCTCCCCAACCAAATGTATATGATTTTTCATTTTTATCCCCCTGTCCAACATCGGGTTTAATGATTTATGGAAAAAAAGATGAATTAGTTCCTTTAGAACATATTACTGAGCTTGATAAAAGATTAAGCGCTCAAAAAGGAATTAAAGTTGACTTTCAGGCGATAAATGATGCTAATCATTTTTTTACTAAAACTGAAGACCTTTTGATAAAAAGTTTAGATAAGTATATTAAAAAAGAATCTGCTTTATTTTAATAATTTTCAACTATAGCTCCACCTAATGATGAATTTTTAACATTAGTTGTTTTGGGAAAAGATATTATTTTTTTTAAATAAGATCTTATTGCGAGATAAGCAAAAGCTTGGGATTCTACAAAATCTCCATTAATTTTATAGTCATCTATTGTTGTGAGTTTTATGTTCATTGGTAGTTTATCCTTAATACTATTAATCAAAAATAAATTTTTTCTACCTCCTCCACAAATAAGTATATTTAACTCCATACCTTTATCTAAATTCATAGAATTAACAATTGATTGATAAATAATTGTTGCAGTAAAATCAGTTAGTGTTGAGAGACCATCATTTAATGAAAGTCCACGCACAAAATTTAAATCAAAATCTTTCACATCAAATGAAAGGCTGGTTTTATCTTTTAAATTTTCAAAATTACCAAGCGCTTGATTTAAAATAATCTTATTTGTTATTCCTGCTTTAGCTAATTCACCATTATTATCAAATTTCTCTTTACTATTTTTTCTCATCCATTCATCTAGTAAACAATTACCTGGTCCGATGTCATAACTTTTTAAATCGTTAAAATCTTTTGAAGAGACCATTGTTATGTTCGCAATACCACCAATATTTAAAACACATACAGGCAGTTTAATTTGATTTTGATTTACTAATAACTGATGAAAAATAGGTGCTAAAGGTGCTCCTTGACCACCATTACGAATGTCATTTTCTCTAAAATTATAGATAACCTTTTTCTTTAATAAACTTGATAATAATCTAGCATCAGCAAGTTGTTTTGAAATTTTTTCTTTCGCATTGTGAAATATGGTTTGTCCATGAAATCCAATTAAGTCTATATTAACGGCGTTACTACTGATAATTTTCTTGCATATGGAAGCATGAAATAATGTGATTTTTCTCTCAATATCACCTAAAATAATTGAATTAATCTCTAAATCTTTAGAAGAATTAATTTTATTCCTAATATCAACCAATTCTTCGTATATTTTTTCATCATATTTAAAATATTGATCAAAAATTACTTCATATTTATCTTCTCCATTTGATTTAATAATTGAGGCATCAACTCCGTCCATTGAAGTCCCACTCATTAATCCTAACGCTGTATAAATCTTTCCCATTCTTATTTTTTTTTATAAAAATTTGTATATTGTAGAACTATAGACTTATGAATAAATTTTTAAAAGAATTTAAAGATAGGGGTTTCTTCTATCAATGTACTAACGAAAATGAATTATCTAAATTATTAGATAAGGAAAAAATCAGTGGTTATATAGGTTTTGATTGTACAGCAGAAAGTCTTCATGTAGGTAGTTTGCTTCAAATAATGTGTCTAAGACTTCTACAAAAACATGGACATAGACCTATAGTATTACTTGGGGGTGGTACTACAAGAATTGGAGATCCTTCAGGTAAGGATAAAACAAGAACTATACTAAGTGAAGAAGAAATAGAGAAAAATATAAAGAATATAGAGAAAATATTAAAAAATTTTTTAGATATTAAAGATCCCAAAACTGAACCAATATTTGTAAATAACTATTCTTGGCTTAAGAATTTAAATTATATTTCTTTTTTAAGAAATATAGGAAAACATTTCACAATTAATAAGATGTTAAGTTTTGATAGTGTTAAAACTAGATTAGAAAGAGAACAATCTTTAAGCTATATGGAATTTAATTATATGATTTTACAAGCCTATGATTTTTTAGAATTAAATAAAAAAGAGAATTGTGTGTTACAAATGGGTGGATCTGATCAATGGGGAAATATCATTAATGGTGTTGATCTAATAAAAAGATACTCAAACAAACAGGCTTATGGTTTAACAACACCCTTAATAACTTTAGCATCTGGTGCCAAAATGGGAAAAACAGAGTCAGGTGCAGTTTGGTTGGATAAAAAATTTCTTTCTCCCTATGATTATTGGCAATTCTGGAGAAATATAGATGATCTAGATGTCTTAAAATTTATTAAAATTTTTACGGATATAAGTATTGAAGAGGTAGAAGAGGTTAAAAATAATGATATTAATGAGCTAAAAATCTTGCTAGCCAACAAGGCAACACAAATGTTGCATGGTGAACAAGAAGCAAAAAAAAGTGAAGAAACAGCAAAACGAACTTTCACTGATAATTCTATGGGAGATAATTTGCCTTCCATTTCAATAAATGAAAAAATACTTAAAAGTAAAATAACTATTGTAGATTTAATAGTCTTATCTAAATTAGAGGACTCGAAAAGTGAAATCAGAAGATTAATTAAAGGAAACGGAATTAAAATAAATAATCAGGCTATTACTAATGAAAAATTAATAATTACTAAAGATTTATTTCAAGATGATTTAATTAAACTTTCTTTGGGTAAAAAAAAACATATTAAAGTTGAATTAAATTAATTATTTTTAATCTTTTCTAAAGTTCTAGTTATAAACCTTGGAGTTAGAGTTTTGATAGGATTTACAGAGGTTTTTAAGTTTTTTGGTGATCCCTTGATTTTGAAACTAACTCCAAAAACACCTTCTCCGGTTTTGTCGCCTATTAAAATTTTTCCTAACAAGGGAATTGATGCTATAGTTTTGTTTATTGTTGTAGCTGGTACTAATGTTCCTCTCAAACTAACTAACTTTTTGTTTTCAATATATCCATCCATTAATATAGATACAGCTGGACCAATTGCATACAATTCTTCAATTGTTGTAAGATTTTTTTTGTTTGAAAAATTCATTTCAAAATTAGTAAATCTTATACCTTCACCAGTCAATAAATCAGCAATTCCTTGTAATGAAGCCAAACTTAAAAGCTTAGCAAAGATAGGTACTTCTTTAACTTTAAAATTATCAATAACGAGAACTGAATTAGAAATTCCTCTTTTTTTAGTGGAGTAAAAATCTAAGTTTCCTTCTTCAAATCCTTTAATAAAATCATATCTTTTAATTAGCGGCTTAGGATAGGTTGTAAATAATTTGGTTATAGTTTCTGATTTATTTTTAGTTTTAATTGAGAAATTAATTTTTTTTTTATTTGCAAAAGTAGATTCTAATTTCAGGTTGTCTATTTTATTATCATTATAATCTATATTTCCAAAAAGGTTATTAATATAATTCACTTTATCAATGTAAGTTTTCTTAATTTTAATATTAATCTTTGAGGTTAGACTCTTAAAGATAGATGAATTTTCATCATCGTTATCCATAATATTATTAATTATTTTTGAAGCATCAAAACTTTCTCCTTCAATTATAAAGTTTAAATTATTTTTTTTTAAATTAATCTTATTTAAAATTTTATTATTATTCTCATAATCAATATTAAAACTTTCTACATCTATAATCTTAAAATTTTTACTTAAATCTAAATCTTTAATTGAAATTTCATTTTGTTTTTCTTTTAATGAAATTAAATTAAATTTGAGTTTCTTATTTTCATCTATACTGCCTTTTATTAAAATCGAAGAATCTAGATTTGCTTTCTTTTTATAGTCTAAGAAATCTATTATTAATGAATTATTTTTAAGGTTTATTTTTGAATCAAATGAATAATTTTTTTTATTTTTTATTATTTGGTAGGATAAATTATCTTGATTGTTTTCTAATGAAATTTTTCCATTACCTTTTATATTAAATTTATTTTTACTATAGTTGATAGCAATTTTATGTTTTTCAAATTTTATCTCTTCAACAAAGTTTGGTAAATATGGCTTTAATTTTATGTATTCCCCATTAAAAATTAGTTCATTTAAATTAATAATACTTTTAACTTTTAAGTCATTTAATTTTAAATTTTTATTTATATTAAATGAAAAATTATTCTTTGAGCTAAATTCAATCTTTCTAAAATCAATATTATCGAATAAATTACCAAAAATAAGCTTAAGCTCTTTAATATCAAATTTTTGTTTAACATTTTGAAATTCTGCATTAACAAAAAATGAACTTTTCTTTTTATTAATCTCCGTTAATGAAGAGGTTATATCTATATTATTTAATCTCATATCTATTTGTTCGAGTAAATAAAGACTTTTGTTTATATCAAAGTTAAAATTTAAATTTTGTAATTTAACTTTATTAAGAATTTCTAATTTAGCTTTTTTAACAGAACCTTTAATTTTATAATTTTCTTTAACATTTCCCTCGTTATCAAAATTTAAATTAATATTCCCAGTTACAAGTCCGTCTTTAATTATTGTGTCTAAAATTAAAAGTTGTGGAGAATTTTGAAATGTTCTTACTAATGTAATTAAATCATTAATTTTAATTTCTTTTGTTTTAATTTTTAGGTCATTAATTAAATATTCATCACTAATTATAGATTTTAATGCTATATTTGTTTGAACTTCTTTTATTCCCAAATTTTTGTTTTTGAATAATATTTGAGGATTTTTAGTTTTAATACTTACAGTAAAATCAAAAGGGTTTAATAAGTAACTTACATTACTTAAGTTTAAGTTAATATTTTTATTAATCTTCAAAATATTATTGATAATTTGATCATTCAATTTATTAGTTTTTACTCCAAAAAAACTTAAATAAAAAACTGCTGTAGTTAAAAGTATCAATATAACTGATATGATTTTGATTAGTTTTTTAATCATTATCAGTTAAGCCTGCACCAGCTGCACTTTGTTTTAAGCTTTCATTTTCTTCAACAAATGTTTTTTCTGATAGAGTGTAAAGTTCTTTCCATTCATTTTCTTCAAATGAGTCTTGATTTTCTAGAAATTTAACAACAACTTTATTTCCGATAGTTGTTACACCTTCATTTAAAGAATTTGAATATATGCTGGTATTATAATTTAATAAAAAAGTTCTATTATCAACTTTTAACAATATTTTTCTTCCAACAATTTCAGACGCTCTACTCACAAAAGGTAAAAAAAGTATTGGAAATGCAATATTTTCAAATTTAATTTCACTTAAACTTTCTAAAGATCTAACTTGATCTAAAAAACTAACTCCTGCAATTATAGGGCAATACTCTAATTTGTTTGATTTATTTTCCTTATCAATAAGATTTATTTTTTCAAAATTTTTTTTTACTTTTATTTTATAATAGTGATTTAAATTTTTAATACCTGCTATTCCTAACATTTCTAACATTCTTATATTTTTTCCGACCTCTTCTGCTATGCCCCAATCAAATCCAGCCCCTCTAGTAGCTCTTTTTGATACTGTGTCAATTTCACTTAATGATTTCATTTAATTTAAAGAATTGTAAACCCAGCTATCATTATAGTCTTTTAATTGTTCTGGTAATGGAGCGCCTTGAAACATGCATATTCTTAACCACTTATCAGACCTTGGATCAAATTTAACGGCACCAAAAAATGATAATTTTAACCTTAACATATCAATTGGAACTGCAGATTTACTAATTGTATTATCTTGTATTTCTGAATATGGAAATTTTTCAACTATAAACGCCCTTCTAACAACATGCCTTAAGTGATTATTCCTCGATAAAAACTTATCAATTGTAGAACTATTTTTTGAAACTGACAGAGCCTCATACAATTTATGAATGTCTCTTGCAATAGCTAGTGGCTGTTCTAAATCAGATCCTTTTTCTTCAAATCTATCTGCCAATCTAGGTTCTTCTTTATTTTTAGAAATAAACCAAAAATTTTGATTATTTTCACTTTTTGAAAAATCTATCTTTAAAATTTCTTTATACTTACTTTCCAAAATATCTCTTAATTCAAGAACTGTTCGATTAGTTGGTATATTAAAATATTGCTCTTCTTCTGAGCTCATATTTTTAATTAAAGGACTAACTATTTGATCATATGGCTCCATCATCATCGAAACAATATACTCTATACACTCATCTCCTGAATTTTTTTCCACCCATAGGTAAATTTTATTGAATGCAAAAACACTTGAAAAATTAAAATCTTTTTCTATGAAATTAATAAAATTTTTTAAATCTTTTAATAAAAATTTAATTTTTTTTTGTTGATATTCGCTATCAGTATTCCAAGATGTGATATTTTTAATAGATTTTTTTAAATATTTTACAAATAAGTTGCTATCTTTTTTTTCGACCATTTTTATTTCTCTAATTTTCTTTAATACTGTTTCTCTAGCTAAAACCCAATTATTTAAAAGTGTTGGATGATTAACAATAAATGGTGCCATGCCAAGACCGGTAGAGTTACCAATTCCAAGGTTTCTACAGATCTCATGGTCTAAACTAACTGCTTTTTTTGGGTTTTTATTTTTTGCCACATGATTAACTTGGTCAAAGGTAAATTGTCTTACAAGATAAACCAGCATCATCTCTAGTCTGAAAGGTCCATAAATTTCTTCTCTATCTTTTATTCTAAATCTATCTGCTAACCCAAACTTACCAGATCCATAAACAGCTGTGGTTCTATATAAATATCCAACACTTGAAAGTAATGAAATATCAGGCTGTTTTCCTTCACTCAAACTGTCAACAACATGATTAAATACTCGAACTGACTTGTTTGCCCTAGATAATGTTAATTCCTTATAAGAGAGTCTTCCCACTTCTTGCTTTGGAACTTCATTTCTTAATCTTTCAATATCTTGTTTTGCCGGCACACCATCATGAAGGGTAAAAGCAGCATCCCATTTAGTTGCTATAACCCTGTCTGATCTTTCATTCCCTTCAAGTTTATTTGCAAAACAAATTAATGAATAAACCCTATCATTTTTTTTGAATGAATAAACTGCAGTACCATAACCCAACTCATTTAATTCAAATAAATCTCTCTTATAATTCCAATCCTTAAATTCTTTAAGAAAACTTCTTAAAAAAGATAGTTTTGATTGATGAAAAGATCCTAATTTTGATAATTTCATTATAATGTCTGGGCTTCTTAAATCAATTTTCATTAGTTAATTCCTCTATAAAAATTATACCAATTGTTTCCTAAAATTCCATTTGCCTCTTCACTGTTAAATCCAATTTCTTTTAATCCACTTTCTAAATACTTAAATCCAGTCGCATTCAAAAACCATTCTGGTTGATCGGGAAAACCAGGTTTACTTTTTGATCCTTCACCAAAGTTTTTTTTTTTTGTCCAGGTACCATTTCTCATCCATTCAACAACGCTATCTGGTTGATTAAGACATAAATCAGATCCAATACCAATATTTTTTACTCCCATAATGTCAGCTGTTTTTGCAGCCATCTCACAAAAACTTTTAAGTGTACAATTTTTACCATTTTTTAAATGATGTGCGTACAATGAAAGACCCAGCATGCCACCACTATCTGCTAAAGTTTTTAATAAATCATTCGATTTATTTCTTTTTGCAGCATACCAAAAATTTGGATTTGCATGAGTGATTGCAATTGGTTTTTCACTAATATTTATTGCATCTAATGTACTTTTCTCAGCTGAATGGGACATATCAATTACAATGCCAACTTTGTTCATTTCCTTAATTGCTTCTCTTCCAAAATGAGTAACTCCACTATCAATTTTTTCATAACATCCTGTAGCTAATAATGATTGATTATTGTATGTGAGCTGCATAAACCTACAACCCTGCTCATGCACTTTTTCTATTAAACTTATATCATCTTCAATTGGTGAGCAGTTTTGAAAACCAAAAAAAATTGCTGTCTTATTTTCTAATTTTGCTTTTTCTATATCTTTAAAGTCTTTACCTAAAAAAATTAAATCTGAGTTTTCTTTAAAATGTTTATTCCATGTTTCAATAACATTTTGAAGTTCATCAAAATCTTCATGATAGACGATTGTAACATGAACGGCATCTAATCCTGCTTCCCTATTAATTTCAAAGATCTCTCTGGACCAATTACAGTATTGTAAATTATCAATTTTAAAATTCATTGTGCTCTATAAGTCTTAAAGAATATCAATAAGTTCAATTAATTCTATTAATTTTATTGAAATTTTAATCTTAATTTGAAATAATCTCATGTAATAAAAAATCAATACCTAATGTCTAAAACTAAATCTAAAAAAGTGTCAATCGTTATGGGAAGTCAATCTGACTACAAAACTATGATATATTGTCAAAAAGTACTTAAAAAGTTGAATATCAAATTTGAGACAAGAATCATTTCTGCTCATAGAACACCAGATAGAATGTACAAATTTGCTATGAGTGCTGAAAAGAATAATATTGGAGTGATTATAGCTGGTGCTGGGGGGTCTGCACATTTACCTGGCATGATTTCAGCTCTCACATCCTTGCCTGTCCTAGGAGTTCCAATTGAAAGTAAAAAACTTAAAGGACTTGATAGTCTTTTATCAATAGCACAAATGCCGAAAGGCATACCTGTTGGAACATTAGCTATCGGTGAAGATGGAGCAATTAACGCTGCTCTATTAGCTGCATCCATTATTGGTATTACTGATACAGCAGTCAAAAAAAAACTAAACCAATGGCGTCTAAACCAAAGTAAAGCTGTTAAAAAAAAACCAAGCTAATTTTAAATATGTCAAAACCCATTCTAGGAATTATTGGTGGAGGTCAGCTAGGTAGTATGCTCGCCATTGCTGCAAATAAACTAAAAATTAAAACTGTTATTTTTTGTGACGACATCGATGCTCCTGCACAAAATTTTTCTAATAGCTTTGTTCATGGTCAGTATAGTGATCAAACTAAAATTAGAGAATTTATCGATATGGTTGATATTATTACATATGAATTTGAAAATATTCCCTATGAAACACTAAATGAGATAAATAAGATAAAACCTGTTTTACCAAAACCTTCTATAAATAGAATTATTCAGCATAGAATAGCTGAAAAAGATTTTATCAATAATTTAAATATAAGAACAACACAATATGTTTTTATTGAAAAAAAATCTGAAGTGGAGTCGGTACAAGATTTGCTCCCTGGCTTGCTAAAAACAGTCACTCTAGGCTATGATGGTAAAGGTCAACATCTTATTAAGAGTTTAAAAAACTTAGATTCAATTAATTTGGATTATTCTAAAGGTTATATTTTAGAAAAATTAGTTAAACTAAAAAGAGAATTTTCAATAATCATTACTCGTTTTAATGATTTAAAATATGAAATCTATGAACCTATTGAAAATGTTCATGAAGATCAAATTTTAAAGAATTCTAAAATCCCAGCTGAAATTAGTGATAAGGTCTTAGAACAATCAAAACTATGGGCAACTCAAATTTCTGAAGAATTAAAATATATTGGAACTTTGTGTGTTGAATTTTTTATTGATAGAAATGACAATCTTTATGTTAATGAGATTGCTCCAAGAGTTCATAACTCAGGACACTTAACAATTAATGCATATAACATTAGTCAATTTGAAAATCATGTAAGAGCTGTTTGTAAATTAGAACAAATTTCTCTAAAAAAAATTACAAATGCAAAAATGACAAACATTATTGGTGAACAAATAAAGAATTATAGAAATAAAGAATTTGATAAAAATGAATTTTTCTATGATTATTTAAAAAAAGAAATTAAAGAAAAAAGAAAGATGGGACATTTAACAACTCTCCTTAGCTAAATGTTTGAGATGCTAAAATCAATAGAAGGAAATTTTAATAATCCAGAAGTTCACGAACTTCTTATTAAGCATTTTATTGAATTAAGATCTGTATCACCTGAAGGTAGTGCTCACGTACTGGATATAGCTGGGTTAAAAGAACCCTCTATTAAATTTTGGAGCCTTTGGGGTGAAAATGATCTAATGGGAATTGGTGCGTTAAAGTTTATTGATAAAGAGCATGGTGAATTTAAATCAATAAGAGTTAATGATAAATTTAGAGGCAAAGGAAATGCCTACAAAGTTATAAATCACTTAATTAATGAGGCAAAAATACTTAATATTAAAAGATTAAGTTTAGAAACTGGTGCTGGTGACTTCTTTTTAGCTGCTAGAAAATTAT
>Ga0115000_10005014_pt1 | contig 10696 bp, 10 predicted proteins | sample ArcticOcean_MG_C_6_FD_89690 | JGI IMG/M metagenome (GOLD analysis project Ga0115000, IMG submission 89690) | Marine microbial communities from western Arctic Ocean - ArcticOcean_MG_CB8_128 | ecosystem: Environmental > Aquatic > Marine > Oceanic | place: Arctic Ocean: Canada Basin | collected... | reverse complement strand
TCAAGAAAAATGTAATATAACTAATTATAAAAAATTTGAAAAAATATGTGATAAAATCTTTAACAAACATAAAAAAATTGATGTTTTAATCAATTGTGCTGGTGTCTCCTTGTCTGAACAAAAACAAAATACATTTTATCCTATTGAGAAATGGGTGGATACAATTAATGTGAATTTTACTGCAGCATTCAACTGTAGCCAAGCGGTAATACGACATATGATTAAAAATTCTACTGGTTCCATCATTAACATGACAAGTATTGTTGCTGAACAAGGTTTTCCACGCAATCCCGCATACACTGCATCAAAAGGAGGACTGAAAATGTTAGGAAAGGCACTTGCAAAAGATTGGGGAAGGTTAGGGATACGAGTAAATAATTTAGGTCCGGGATTTATTAAAACTGATATTACAAAAGGAAGATACAATAATAAAAAATCAAGAAAGGTTAGAGAAGAACGCACATTACTTGGAAGATGGGGTGAAAAAGATGATCTTATAGGACCATGTGTTTTTTTAGCATCCGATGCATCTAAATTTATGACTGGTCAAGATCTTTATATCGACGGAGGATGGCTAGCTAACTCAGGAATTGATTAAGATATTAAAAATATTGATATTATGTAATGATGTTATGTAAAGAATAATATGATCAACAAAAGAAAATTAGGAAAAACTGATCTTTTAGTTTCTGAAATTGGATTAGGCGGTTACCAATTAGGGGGATTTTCAAAAATTAATGAGATTCCAATATCATTTGGAGACATGGATGAAAAAACTGCAATTAGCATAATCAATACGGCAATGGAACTTGGAATCAATACATTTGACACTGCGGATTTTTATTCATTAGGGAAAAGTGAAATTAGATTAGGAAAGGCAGTAAAGGAATGCAGAGATAAAGTTAATTTATTTACAAAAGCAGGATCTGTGGCATCATATACTGATATTGCTTTTGATGTTGATCTATCATATCATCATTTAATGGCATCCGTAGATCGAAGTCTTACGAGACTAGGAACTGATTTTGTAGATCTTTTTCAAATTCATAAAGTTCCACAATCTGAAGAAGATTTTCAAAGTATCGAAAAGGCATTTAATAATATAAAATCCGATGGAAAATCTCGTTATTGTGGTGTATCAGTTGGAATAAACTATGAAGTGGGTATTGAATTAATGAAAAGAGGATTAGTAGATACTTTGCAACTTTATTTTTCATTAATAGACCCTATTCCGGTCAACGAATTACTTCCAATAGCAAAACAAGAAGGAGTAGGTATAATTATCGCAGAACCCCTTGCCCAAGGAATACTGACAGGAAAATATGAGCCAGATCATGTGTTCCCACATTCAGACATAAGAAATCATGTTTATGATAGAAATCTATTACAAAAAAAACTAAAAAGGAGTCAAGAATTTAAATTTTTGATAAATGAGAATAGAACTGCAAGCCAAGTTGCATTATCATATGTACTTAGTAGAAATGAAGTATCAACTTGTATTCCCGGAGTAAAATCTGTGGAACAATTAAAATCAAATTCCCTTGCATCAGAAATAAAATTATCTGACGAGGAACTTGAAAAAATAAAAATCATTCAACAAAAATGGTTTGAATAACTGATATTTTAAAAAATAGAGATTTTTTTAATGTGGGCAAAGGTTAGGTAAATTATTATAAAATTTTTTACACTAATCTAAAAATCATAGTTATGTTAATCAAATTTCCATGTCAAATGAGCACCAGATTTTCAATCAAGAACTACTGGTGGTTGTCTTATGTTATCTGGAATGTCTGAACAATCATAGTTATTTTGTAAAAGCTTTTGCTTGATAAATGGACTGTAATAATTAATTAATTCAAATGGAATGTAATCATCAGCTGTAGCAGTATGATATCTACACTGTATAGAAAATCTAAGTCCATTAGAAACATTTTCACCAGAACGATGAAACATTAACATGTTAAAGAAAACTGCATCACCTGGATTAAGTTCTACTGCTATGTCTTTGTATTTATTAACAATATCATTTGGGATTAGAAATTTAGTGGTGTGACTAGAATCCTTCTTTTCTTCAGGTTTTAATTTCATAAGTCCTTCTTCATGACTGCCCACACGTACATGAATAGCACCATTTTCTATAGTAGCTTTGTTTAATGGAGCCCAACAAACTAAACCATTATTTCCATCTCTATTTTGTGGAAAATATAATCTATCTTGATGCCAACCATGAATATTACGTGTATCACCTGGTGGATCTAATCTTACTACTGTATCAGACATTGATATTGCACTTGGTTTTTTTCTTAAAAATTGTGAAACATAATCAATTACCGTATCATCTAAAACTAATTGCATAAGAGAGATATTATTTTTTAAACTATCATAAATTGTTCCAAATGATTCTGGATCACTTTTTCTTAATTCTATCAATTTTTGGTGGAATAATTCTGTATTCCATGGCTCTTCCAATGATTTGAAATCATCATTTTTTTAAGAATATTTACTATACATTTTGAAGACACTTTCCAAAACTGCGTTAACGCGTTTAATTGGAATTAAGTTTCTTACTATAAGGAAACCATCTTTTGTATATTGTTCTAACTGTTCTTCAGTCATATTAAATTCTCGTTAAAAATTTTCATTTATATTGTTTTCTCAAATTTTCATTTTTTGGTTATCAAGTAATATGATTACTGATCAATTTCATTCATTTTTTCATATATGGCAAAATTGTGATTATATTCTTGAGATCAGTTTTTCTAAACAAGAATACGAATTAATACAGCATTCTAATTATATACTCATAACATGGTGGTAAAGATTTTGTTGTGGTTAGAAGGATTTTCACCACAATTTGCCACAGCAAAACATATCTCAGAAACAATTGATTGTGACATGTATGCAATAATCAATGTAAATAAAGCAAAAGAATTTTATGAAAAACAAAAATTTGTTGAATTTAAAAAAAAATGGTATTTTCGTGACTGTTTTAATAAAAAACCTGCAAAACCAGACTTAGATTATTTATCCAAATTTGAAAAAAAATATAACATAAATTTATGGCGTGTTGCAAATAGCGATATAATTTTTAATAAATTTAATAAATATTATAAATTTAAAGCAGAAGAAATTTTGTCAATTTTTGAACAAGAATGTAAATTTTTTGAAGGTATTTTAGATCAAGTAAATCCTGATTTTTTAATAATTAGAATGACTGATTCTAGTGATAGTCAATTAATTGAATTGATATGTAAAGCTCGTGGAATTAAAATTCTAACTCAATGGTTTAGCAGGTTGGGTTTAAGAGAGGTAATATCCTCAGAAGTAGATATTTTAGATTCAAATCAAAATAATAAAATAAATCAAATATTTACTTTTAAAGAATTACAAAATTATTCAGAAAAATATATAGAACAAGAAAAAGAATTTCGGGAAAATTTTAAGACATCAAAAATTAGTTGGATAAAAGGAACAATTGAATACTTGAGAATGATAAATAATTCAAAATATAGAATGCATTATAGTAATTATGGCAAAAATACCCTGAATGTAATAAAAAATGAAAGTTTATTTCTACTTAGGAGCAAAATTCAAAATTCTTTTTTAAAAAAATATGCTAAAATAAAAATTAATAAAAATGAAAAATTTGTGTATTTCCCTTTACAATTAGAACCAGAAAGAACATTGTTTATTCCAGCTCCATTTTATACAAATCAATTAGAAGTAATTTTAAATATTGCAAAGTCGTTACCTATTGATTATGTGTTATATGTTAAAGAACATCCAATGCAAGCAGTTTATGGGTGGAGAAATACATCATATTACAAAAAAATATTAGAACTTCCAAATGTAATATTGATTCATCCAAACTTTTCCAATGAAACACTATTAGAAAATTGCCAATTAGTAGTTACAATAGGTGGTACTTTAGGTTTGGAAGCTGCGTTTAATAAAAAACCATCAATTGTATTTATTGATACAATTTATTCTGAACTTCCTTCAGTCTATAGATTAAAAAGTTTAGAGGATCTTCCAAATGCAATTAAACAATCATTAAAAATAGAAGTAAATATTGATGATTTGAATTTATTTATCAATAAAATAATTAGTAATTCATTTAAATTTGATAGTGAATCATTAGGAGTATTATTTAATAATGAATTTTATTATGGAGGATTTCTTTTTGATCATAATGTTTCAATTGAATCAGCAAAAGAATTTTTAGAAAAACATAAAAAATTATTTGAAAAATTAGCAGATGAACATATAGAAAAAATTTATGAGTATAAACATTAAAAAAATATTACAAAAGATTTGTTTTTATGTTCATTTAAATATTGATTTAAATTATTTAATTCATTGAAAATATGTACAAAGTGTATTCAACCTGATACGCGACCTGGAATATATTTTGATGAAAATAATGTATGTGGTGCATGTTTATGGGAAGTACAAAAAAAATCTATTGATTGGGAAAAGCGATTTCAAGAATTACAAAAAATTGCTGATGATGCAAAAGTAATTTCTTCTACATATGATTGTGTAATTGGAGTCAGTGGTGGTAAAGATAGTACATTACAGGCAATTATAGCTAGAGATAGATTAGGTTTAAGATGCCTTCTTGTTAATGGTGAACCAGAAAATATAACCGAAATAGGTAAAAAAAATATTGAAAATTTAAAACAATTAGGATTTGATATGATTACATTAAAGCCTAATTCAAAAATAATGAAAAAATTAATTAAAAGAGATTTTAAAAAATATCTAAATCCTGTAAAAATTACTGAATACTCTTTATGGGCTTCATCATATATTATAGCGGATAAATTTGATATTCCATTAATAATCCAAGGTGAAAATCCAAGTTTAACATTAGGTGTGAGCTGTGATTTAAAAAAAGATGACAATGCATTAGATGCTGATTTACAAAATACTCTAAAATCGGGATGGCGTGAATATTATGAAATTGATGGTGTAACCGAAAACGATCTTTTTTTCTGTCATTATGATAAACAAAATTTAATTAAAAAAAATATACGAGGAGTTTGGATACAATACTATCTAAAAGAATGGTCTATGAGAAACAATGCTGATTTTGCTAAAAAATATGGAATGCAACAAAGAGATGAATCTTTTAACCCTCATGATATTGGCACTTATTTGCCATTTCATTCATTAGATTCTGATTTAGGTCCCTTAAATCAAATGTTAAAATTTATTAAATTTGGATTCGGTTTTACAATGGATCATGTTTGTTATGATATTAGAGAAAATATTTTATCTAGATCTGAGGCAATTAAATTAGTTAAAGAATATGATGGACAATGTTCAGAAAATTATATTCATTTTTTTTGTGACTATATCTCCATATCTGAGGATGAGTTTTGGTCTACAGTTGAAAAATTTCGTGGTCCTATGTGGATTCGTAACTCAGAAAAAAAATGGCATAACACTGTTTGGGATAATTTTTAATAATTTTTAGAAAGCGATTTGAAATATCCCTCATTTCGTTCATAATGTCTATTAATATCAAATAAAGTAGGCTCATTTTTAAAAATGGATATAATATCAGAAGTTAAAATTGGACGATTTTGAATTTTTTTAATTAATATTTTTATTAATTTAAGATCATCGTTTTTATCAATAGTATATCTTAGATTACAAATTTCAGCATAATCACTATTAGAAATAATTGTAAATTTTTCAGGATTATTATAAATATGAGGTGTCACATGTTCTCGTTCTGAAGGAAGTTTGGACTCAAGCCAAATTTTTTCTAAAGTTTGAAATGAAAATACTTCAACTTCAACTCCTTGAGGACATTCTGGTGCAGTAATGGGTAGTTTATTTGTAGAATAATCATATTCTTGAGAAAAAAATAATTTGATCACATTATCAATTATTTCAGGATCTATTAATGGACAATCAGATGTAATTCTAACAATAGTTTGTAAATTAAATTGTTTTGCACATTGATAGTACCGATCTAAAACATCTTTTGTGTTTCCACGAAAATAATTTAAATTTCTATTTTTAGCAAATTCAACAATTTCATCATCCTCTGATTCATTAGTAGTTGCAATAATTATTTTATTAATTAATTTAGAATTACCTGTTTGATCAATGACATAATCTAATACTGTTTTTTGTTCATCTAATTTTTTCATTACTTTTCCAGGTAGTCTTTTTGATCCCATACGAGTTTGAATAATACATCCAAGAGTTGTTAAATTCAACACATCTTAAAGATAGAAGTTGATTATATATTTTGTAAAAATTAAAATAAATTTGAATTTTTTTATTATGAATATTTTGAAAAAGTAATAAACAACAATTCATTAAACTTTGGTGTTATTTCATCACGAATTCTTTGTACATTACCATCTAAAGAAATTTTAGAATCATAATTAACTTCATGACTAATTGTTGCTAAAACTTCACCCTCATCAATTCCTGCATTCAAATTATGAGCAGATAAAATAATTTCTTTTTCATTTTTAAGTAAAGCCTGTTTAATTGGTTCTGCTCCCGCATATTCAGGTAATTTTCCTCGGTGCATTCCAAATGATATGATTTTTGCTTTTTTAGTAATTACATCTGGAATTAAATATCTCCATGATACTTCTACAATAATATCACATTCTGGAAAATTTTCAAAATTTGAATTTTTTGAATCTATGGATATCAATGGAATATTTTTAGATGCACATATTTCTTCAAATAAATGATAATCTTTTCTCATAGAATGAGATGAATCCTGTGATCTTGGATTAAGCTTATGAGTATATACAGCTAATAAGTTATAATTTGAGCAAGAAAGAATTGAATTTAATACAGTCAGACCGTGTGGTCTAGAAAGAAACCCTACAACATTGTACATAGAATGAAACTATTCTAACGCCTATATTTCTTAATCTATGTAAAATGTTATAATTACAATCAACATAAAATTTGAAGTGGAAAACAAAAAAATAAAATTTAAAAAAGTTGGAAATAATGATCTAGATTTTCTATATGATCTTTTAAAATATAGAGATGAAAATTCAAATATATCTCATAAAAAAATGCCTACATTTTTGCAACATAAAAAATTTGTAAATTCAAAACCATATGTATATTGGTATATAATTTTACAAGATAATGAGAAAATTGGAAGTGTATACATTACTATGCTAAATGAAATAGGATTGCATTTAAAACAAGAATTTAATAATTTAAAATTAGAAAAAAATTTTTTAAATTTATTGATGCTCAAACATCCTAAAACTAGATTTTTAATTAACATTAATCCAAAAAATAAAAAACGAATTGATTTTCTTAAAAAAAATGGATTTAAATTAATTCAATACACATTTGAATTTACAAAGGAGAAAAAATGAGACAGATTAAACTATTTGATCCTGCAATTGGTAACAATGAAAAAAAAATTGTGAATAAAATTTTAAAAAGTGGATTTTGGGCATCAGGTTCAGGAACTGGATATGTTCAGAAATTTGAAGAGAAATTTAATGATTACATTGGTTCAAATGCATGTGTTACGGTAAATAGTGGAACTGCAGCATTACATTTAGCACTACATTTAGAGGATATTAAAAATAAAGAAGTAATTTTACCATCTTTATCTTTTGTTTCAACTGCTCATGCGATTTTGTATAATGGAGGAAAACCAATTTTTGTTGATGTTGATCCAAAAACATTATGTTTAGATTCAGAACAAATTGAAAAAGCTATTACAAAAAAAACATCAGTTATTCTTCCAGTTCATTTTGGTGGAATGGCATGTGATATGACAAAAATTTCAAAAATATCTAAAGATAATAATCTAACAATTATTGAAGATGCAGCGCATGCAGTAGGTACAAAATCTTTAAACAAAAAAATTGGTAAACATGGAAAATATGTCTGTTTTAGTTTTCATCCAGTCAAAAATCTTGCAATGCCTAATGGTGGAGCTATTACAATTAATGATAAAAATTTTTCATCTTCAACAAATTTATTAAAATCTTTGAGGTGGTGTGGAATTTCAAATAGAAAAGGAACAAAATATGATATAACAAATCTAGGATGGAATTATTATATGAATGAATTATCTGCAGGTATTGGAATAGAACAACTGAAAAAACTAGATAAAAATAATAATAAAAGAAAAAATATTGCCAAAAGATACTCTAAAGAATTAGATGTTGAATTGAAAATGCAATTTCAAAAAGATTGTTCTTATCATATTTTTTGGATTCAAGTAAAAAATAGAGAACAATTCATGATGAAAATGAAACAAGAAAAAATTGAGACTGGTATACATTATTTACCTATTCATAAAATGAGCTTTTATAAAAAATTCTCAAAAAAACTCAAAATGACAGAAGATGCTACAACAAAAATTGTATCTTTACCTATTCATCCAAATTTATCTGAAAACGATGTTACAAGAGTAATCAAGTCGGTTAACAAGTTAATGTAAAATTAATTATAATTATTCTAAAATTCCTTCACCCATTTCATAGTTCGATTTTGATTTTTTTCCCGAAATTTCTGAGATGAATCTTGCTTCCATACCTCTTGATTGTTTCCCTGGTCGTAAAATTTCAATATTTTCTCCTTCTTTCAATATATCTCCTTTAGTAATTTTTTTGGTAGCTTGAATTGATCTTGTAGCAAATCTTCTAAGTTCTTCCTCTACATCAAGAATTTCTTTTTTCCCTGTTCCAATTGTTTGTGAAGCATTTCTGATTGAATGAATCATCGTTGAAAGTTCTTCAGGATTTAATGCAAATGCATGATCAGGGCCTGGAAGATCTTTATCTAATGTAAAATGTTTTTCAATAATCGTAGAACCAAATCCTAAGGACATCATAGGTCCGATAATAGGATCTATGCTATGATCTGAAAAACCTACTGGCAGATTATATCTACTCTTGATTACTGGAATGGTTGATAGATTAAGTTTTTCAAGAGAAGAAGGATATTTGGAAGTACATTGAAGAAGTGCAAGTTGTGTACATCCTTTTTTTTGTAAATATTTTACAACAAAATCAATTTCAACAAAAGTACAGGCGCCAGTAGAAATAATCAAAGGTTTGCCAGTAGTTGCAAGAAAATCTAAAAGTGGAATGTGATTTATTTCAAATGATGCGATTTTATGTATAGATACGTATGGATCTATTTGTTTAGCATCGTTTACTGAAAATGCAGAAGACATAAAGGAGATTCCAACTTGTTTACAATAATTATAAAGTTCAGGAATCATTTCATACGGCATTGAGTGTTTTTTAAAAATATCTTCTATATTTTCGTCAATTCCACTGTCAGACAAGTAATCACTTTTACCTGCATTATGTGCATACACTGTATCTGCCCTATATGTTTGAAATTTTACTGCATCAGCTCCAGAATTAAATGCAACATCAATAAGTTTTTTGGCTTGTTTTAGATCATTTGTGTAAGAATTAGATTTCCAATTGGAACCTGCTTCTGCAATAATATAGGTATGTGATGGATTATTTAATAAATTAAAATTCAAGTATATCACCAGTAAAAATTACAAGTATTTAGTTTTAATAATTTCTGTTAATTCCTTTTGAGATATTTTTTTTACCATGTCTGAAGAGTAAGATTCAGAAAACTTTACTTTTTTAATTCCGGGGTATTGTTTTTTGATTTCAGATTCTAATTTTAAAGGATTAAAAATTACATATGTATTATTAAATTCCCACGTATATCTGGCCTCATCTTGATTGATTAATGTTTCATAGAGCTTTTCTCCAGGTCTAATTGAGGTAATTGTGTGATCCGTATTATTAACAAGTTCGGATACCGAATTTTTCAAATCCATAATAGAATAGGATCTTAATTTAGGAACAAATACCTCCGAACCATTGCCAAGAAAAGTTGATTCTAAAATAAAGTCTAGTGCTTCATCCATTGTCAAGCTGAATCTAGTCATGCTAGAATCCGTAATTGTGATTTTTTGTTTATTTTTAGAAAGTTCAATAAATTTTGGTAAAACAGATCCACTACTTCCTAAAACATTTCCATACCTTAAAGCAATAAATTTTGTTTTATGTTTTTCTGGATCATACGTATCTGAATTTGCTGAAACAAATAATTTCTCCATTAGCAGTTTTGTTGCACCATACGTGTTAAGTGGAGAAACAGCTTTATCAGTTCCAACCCCAATTGCAATTTTTACACCTTCATGTAAACATGCGTCAATAACATTTTGCGAACCCATAACATTTGTTTTAATTCCTTCAAATGGATTGTACTCTATTACAGGTACGTGTTTCAAAGCGGCAGCATGAAAAACAATATCGACTCCTTCAAAGGCACGATATAATCGAGGCAAATCTCTAATATCTCCGATTAAGAAACGTAATCTATTGTCATGGAGTTTTGATTCCATTTCAACTTGTTTATTTTCATTTCTACTAAAAATGCGAATTGCTTTTACTTTAGAATTCAATAGTCTTTTAGTTAATGCTTGACCAAGTGAACCCGTACCTCCTGTGATTAACACAGTTTTGTTTGTGAGTTGGTCATTAATTTGAGATTTTGAATCTTTTTTCATTTTATTCACTTAATTGTTTTTCAACTAGATTACATATAATATGATAGATTACTCTATGAGATTCTTGGATATTGGCAGTATCATCTGAATTAACAATTATGGAAAAATCTGATACATCTTTTATTGTGC
>Ga0115000_10005012_pt1 | contig 10699 bp, 8 predicted proteins | sample ArcticOcean_MG_C_6_FD_89690 | JGI IMG/M metagenome (GOLD analysis project Ga0115000, IMG submission 89690) | Marine microbial communities from western Arctic Ocean - ArcticOcean_MG_CB8_128 | ecosystem: Environmental > Aquatic > Marine > Oceanic | place: Arctic Ocean: Canada Basin | collected... | reverse complement strand
TTTGTCTCTCCAGCGTGTGTAGCGTACAACTGACGAACGTGTTGTTGGGACCGTTTATTCTTATGTGCTGCTCTTCTTCTTTGGTCGTTTTTGGTCGTCGGCGCCGAAGAGATTTGACTTTGTAGCATAGACGTTAGTTGTTACTTTATTAAGAGAGATGAGTCCGACGACTGAATCCTTTACGCGCGCGGGTGTGTGACTGGTAGCGTCGTCGTCGTCGTCGTCGTAGATTATTATTAGCGTTTAGTAATAGAGAATAGGAACTTGAGAGTTTAACAAAACAACAACCTTTTGTGACCTTTTCTTCTTCTTCTTCTCCTCCTTCTTCTTCTATCAAGACCTCACTCTCTTCTCCTACGAACATAAGATGGGATTCCAAAAGTCCTCCGCGGCTGGTAAGAAGAAGACGAAAAAGAGCAGCGGCAGCAGTAACAGTTCGTCCGCAGTGAAGATATCTTCGCAAACGCCAATTTTCGGCTCCATCGAAGACGGGGACGAAGAGGAATTCGATTTGGTTTTACGAGAGAATCCCGACGCCAACAGCGAACGTAACAAAAACGGTTGGAGTCCTTTACACCAAGCGTGCTTCTCGGACAGAGCAGAGTTTGCGAGAAAACTCGTCGAGCTAGTCGGCGAAGAGAACAGAGTTGCGTACATCAACACGCCGTGTAAAGATGGAGATACTCCTTTGCACTACGCCGCCTGTCAAGACGCCGTCTCGTGCGTAGAATTCTTACTCTACCAAAAAGGCATAGAGTTAGAGTGGAAAGACTTGGACGGCGAAACAGCCTTGGACGTTGCGCGGCCGAAAGCGAAAAGATTAATAAAGGAAAGATTAGAAAAAATAGCAGCAAACAGTTCAAACGAGGCGGTGATGATGACGACGTGATTGAGAGAGAGTAAGAAGTTCCTCAAAAGGACTCTGATTTTTCTAGTCGCTGCGCGCGCAATTGTCAGCGTTAAAAATAAAATGAACAGTACCGGTAGTACTGTAACCGAGTATATGAAACTACATGTTATTCTTCTTCTCTTCTATTCAAAGTGTTTCTTACTATTCGAAGAAAAGATTCTCCCTGAAAGCGTGCGTCGCGAAATCTGGAGAGCTGAGATGCACTCTCCGAAACGCGTTGTGTTCTTGTTGTTGTGGCGGTTCGTGCGCCATCTCCTCTGCTCCTTCCTCCTCTTGCGCGTCGCGCGATGACGCTTTCTTTTTAAGAGTACTAATCCCTCCTAGACCCGCTGCATTCCAAGCCATACCAGTCAAGATGACAAACATGAACGAAAGAATAACATTCTCTCGTCTGCGTGCCTGCGCGCGACTGTTTTCAAACTCCTTCAGCGCACCCATCAAGGCGTGCTCGGACTTTGTGAATCTATCCGCTTGCCTCTCCGTTTCTTTGTCGCACTTCGACGCAGATTTTTCCATCCTTCTCGCGGCTTCATTCAACGCGTTCGAAGAGTTTGTCACCACCGCAGCAATCTCATCGATTTCTTTATTTAAATCGTCCAACGCACCAGCGTATCGCTCGTTCAAGCTTTCGATGTAACGGTCAAGCACAGATTGGTTCAATTCCAAATCTTTCACTTTCTGCGCGAGTTTACGGAAAACGTTTTCGGAACCTTTACCGCCTCCTCCGGGTTGCGAAGCCGCTGCGGCCGCTGCTGCCGCCGCCGCTGCCGCCGCCGTCGGAGCACCTTCAGATGAAGAAGCAGAAGCGCCGCTCTCGCTCGATTTCGTCTTATTGCTGAGGGACGACGATGATGGCGGCGGTTTCATCTGGCCAGCAGATGAGGCGTTGGAATTTTCTTCACTCGTCGCGTCAGCCTCGGGAACTTCCGTAGCAAGCGTTGCGTTCGCAGAAGTAGTGGTAGTAGCAGCGCTAGAAGAAGGGGTGGATGTGCCACTATTCTCTCTCGTGTCGCGCGAAGACTTATTGGCTGTTGCCGCCTGCTTATCCTTTGGGGGCAATGTATATTTCATCGCCGCGTTCACTTCCTCCTCGTTCACTTCATTTTTTTTCACATTGTTGGTGGCAGCAGCGACCGACTCGCCGCCGGGTGAATCAGTTTTACTTGTGCTACCACTACCATCCCTACTACCTTTCGAATTCTTCTCTCTTTTCAAATCTTCTTCGCCTTCCCGAGCTGACACATCGGTAGTACTCGAAGGCTTATTCCCACCATTATCAGTTGCATTCTCGTTATTCCCGTCGCCGTCGAGGTTCTCGTCGCGAGTATTTCCCACAACATCGGCGTCGTCAACATCAGACAAGACAGAACCGTCCAACGCATCGTTGTTGTTATTCTCTCCTTCCTCGAAAGATGCCGATGCTTCTGCTTCCTCAGTCTCGTCCGTTTCGCGAAACAATTGCTCTACTTCCTCAACCTCTTCTTGTAACCTCTCCATTTCTTCCCGAAGCGTCTCTTTGGCGTCTTTACCGTGAACGCGAAAAAGAGAAACCGTACAAAAGTGATGAGATCCAAAATGCGTCAAGAAGCGAAGCTGTACGTATCGCACCCATTCGTTCGCGGGAATGGAAAACTTTTGCGGCTCTCTCGACCGCGAGGCTTCACAAGTAGCGAGCTTTTTCCAACCGTCCTTATCGCTGTGATGACCTTCCGTCCCCCAAATTTCAAAGTCGTGCATGCCGGAAGAGTGAAATTCGTAGTCGGCGACGATAACTTGAGTCAAAGTTGCTTCTTCGGAGAGTTCGACAGTTACCCATTTGCTTTCTGCGTTGCACGGAGATATGTAATACGAGTCCATATCTTCTGAAAGCATCGCAGAAGCGTGCTTCGACTCCTCGTTACTCGAGATAACTTTTGCTCCATTTCGGACCGAGGCTAAATTATACTTTTCTCGGTCTTCTTTGGTGACGGATTGAGGATGTATAATTTTATTGGCCATGTCATCATCATCATCATCATCGTCGTCTTCATCATTTGCATCGCTTGCTTTGCTGTCTTCGCTGTCAAGATGGTTGTTCTCCTTCGAATCTGCAACGTTATTAGGCTCGTCAGCACTGCTCTTATCAATCTCCACTTCTACTTTTGTGCTGCTCTCAGACGAAGCCGCCGCGTTCACATCTAATGCGGATGTTTCAGATTCCTCGGATTTTTCCGCCGCGCTCTTTGTATGCTCAGTCTCATCGGCCGCTTTTTCGATGCCGTCATTCCCTGCGTGCTCTTCGTTTCTATGTGTCTCCGTTTCTCTGTCTCCCTTATTTTCGGAAGTCTTTGCACTCGACGCCGTCTCCTTGTTCGCGACTTGTGCTTTTTCAGTCTTCTCGATGTCCGTTTTCTCGTTCGCACCCTTTTCATCTCCATCAGAAGCTTTTTTCTCCGACGACGCAGTGGTAGATGATAATGAAGACGACGACGACGACGACGACGACGATGATGATGCAGACTTTTCCTCCGCGAGAGTGGCATCATCCGAAACGGAAATTCCGGATTTGGTGGATTCATCTGCTTCCTCTCCAGGTGTAGACAAGTTCAGGTCTTTCTCGCCGTTGCTCGCGACCACCACCACCGGTTGTTGTTCGCCGCCGCTGCTAATATTCTCGCCACTTTTCGTTGCTTTTTTAGCCTTCTTCTCCAACGCTCGTTTTTGCTGAAGTTGTTCTTGCACGGATGTTTTGTACGCCTTCAATGAGGGCAAGACTTCGCGCTCTGTCTTCTCCCTCTTTTTCAACAGCGGCACGGGACCAATCTTTTCGTCTTCGTCGTCGCCTTCGTCGCCTTCCTTCTGGACGTCGTAAACGCAGAATTCATCCTCTAACGGTGACTTTTGCAGTACGAACGAGGCAAATTCTACGCGCGAGTACACCTTCGACCGTCGCTCGGCGTATTCCTTTTCCTTTTGTTTGTTTGATTCCTCCGCGGTGGCGTCTTTAAGAATAGTTGCCACCACGGGAGGCGCTCCTACTTCTGTGGTGCCAATTTCTCCAGCTTTCCTCGCGGCGTTGTCAGCAGAAGAGACCCCGGGTTCACTTGCCTCTTTTGCGAGCACGTATTGAACAAAGACTGATTTCTCATCGTTGAAAATCAAAAATGAGAGGAGGAAGAGAAGAAGTGCGCCCCATCGACGCGTCGGAAATTGTTGGCGCATCATTTTTGTTTCAGTCGATTCTCTCGGTGACGATTCTCTTTCTTTTCTTCTCTCTCTTTTCTTCTCTCTCACGTGGGAGTAATCGCAAACATAATGTTGTATCTGGCGCGTTATGGCTCTGTTTCACACTCACTTCTTCTTCTTCTTTTTCCCTTCGATAATGATAACAACCCGGAGTTTTGCTCTCCACTACCTTTTCTCGCTGTTCGCTGTTGAATGCGTTGAATTTTTGTGGGTGCAGGTCATGTCGTTTTTGACTTCTTAAAATGTTGCCTCTCCTCCTGCTCGCGTCTTAAAATCGAAGCTCTCTCGGGAGATACAAACAAACACTAACAACAACAACAACAACAACAACTACTATTATCAAACGTATAATAATATAAAACGAGGAAAGAAAGATTAAGAAAAAGTGAATAACGAGTAATAATGTCGTCGGCCGCGAAGGCGGTTTCGCTCAAGTGTAACGTCTGCGGCCTTCTTTTGAAAAGCGTGGAGGAGTGTCAAACACATGGGGAGATGACCGGCCACGCTGATTTTGCAGAGTCAACGGAAACAATAAAAACGATGAAGTGTCGAGAGTGCGGGAAACGATGCAGAAACCTAGAGGAACAGAAATTGCACGCGAACTTTAACGAAGGTCACAGCGTGTTCGTTCCGTGCGAAGAGAGCGACAACGTGGTACAAACGGCCAAGGAGTTTCGAAAGATGGAGAACGACATGCGCGAAGACGCCGGGTTGCCTCTCAAGAAGAAAAGCTCAAGTAAAGACGACGACGTCATGATCATCGACGATGACGACGACGACGACGACGACGACGACGAAAAAGTTGAGCCAGAAGTTTCGAAAAAGATGGTTGAAAAGTTAAAGGAGCTGGGATTTGCGCACAATCGATGCGTGCGCGTTTTATTCGCGACGCAGTCGGATTCAGTCGAGCAGTGCGTGCAATGGCTCGCCGAACACCAAGACGACCAAGGAATGGACGAACAACTGTTCGTTTCGAAGAAGAAAGCCGCGGCAGCGGTGAAGAAAAAACTTTCGAAAGAAGAAGCGCGCGTGGCTGCGGAGAAACTTCGCTTAGACGTCGCCGAAAAGAAAAAGAAGGAAGAAGCAGAGTTGGAAAAAGTGCGAGAAAAAGAACGCATACGATCGGGAAAGGAACTCTTAGAGGCGAAAAAGAAAGAAGAAGCGCTGCAGTTCAAACGAAACGCAGAGCTGCGACGAATAGAAAAACAAGAAGAAGAGAAAGCTCGTGAGAAAATTAGAGTGAAACTCGAGGAAGATAAGAAAGAGAGACGAAGGAAACTCGGTTTGCCGGAAGAGTTGACGCCGGAGGAAATCGAGAGAGAGAAGAAACGAAACGAAGAAAAGGCGCGAAAGGTGAAAGAGGAGGTGGAAAGAAAAGAAAAACAAGGCGTGGGAGTCGTGCGCCCCGTGCAACTCGCGGAGAATTTGCGAAAAAACCTCGTCGACGTGAAGAAGAAGCACAACGATACCGATCCCGCTGGCGTGGAAAGGTGCTATAAAACGCTGTTAGCTTATCTGGGTAACATCGCGAAAAATTTTGAATGCGAACCGAGCGACGAGGCGTACGAAAAATACAGAACACTCAAAGTAAACGGCAAAGCTTTTGTGGAAAGAGTGAAAGCGTTCGATGGCGACGTGTTTTTGAAAACGTGCGGCTTTTGCGAGCAGAAGAACGACGCCGGCGAAGACGTTTTGCATTTGCCAAAGGAAAAAATATCGCTCGCGGAACTCCAACAGGCTGGAATAGAAATCGATAACGCCTTGAAGAACCCATTCTTTGGAGTTTTGTAAATACTTTACGAAAATAGGATTTAGCGCAAATGTTATTACTATACATACAACTTGGTGAAAGATGGTCGTCGCGCGTGTAATAAACTCGCACTTTTGAAAACTCGAAAAACACTTGAAATTAAAAATACACGAACACAAAAGACGTCAAAATATCGCTGCTGCTTCCTGCGTCCTGTGAGCGCGCCGCGACGAACCTACTTGAACGTTCCAAAGGAGACGCTGAAGACGCGCGATGGATAGTAATGAAGCGCCTGTTATTAAAACAACCGAAGAAGTGAGCATTAAGCCGGTATGTGCGACCGTCAAGGAGAGAAGGATTCTCGTTCCTATCGATATCGCTTCTCACCAGCACTCGAAGATATCGGCAGAGTTTGTGTTGAAGCATTTGATCAAGCCGAAGGAAAGCAGTATTCATTTCTTGACGATTATACCGAGGAAAGAAGTGAGCGAGTACTCGAGCACTTTGTCACAGAACGCCTCGCGTTGCAAAGCAGCTGAACTCTCGATAGAAAAATGGTTCGCTGATCTCTGTAAGAAAAATGAAGTGGCTTTCACGGTGGAAGCAGTGGAGTTGGCAAAGATGTCGAATAAAACAATATCGTCAATCATTTGCGAACGATGCCTTCGTTTCTCGGGGAAAGTATACACTCTCGTCGCGTTGGCTGCGCACAACAGAAGCGGCATTGCAGAATTCTTTCTCGGAAGTGTTTGCAAATATGTCGTCGCAAACGCGTGCATCCCCATATGCGTCATCAACACAGCTCCACAAATAAAAGAAACGGCTTGAAGTGCATGTGTGTGTGTGTGTGTGGTTGTAATAAGTAAGCGAATCGATTTCTAATACAAAGGTTAATGACACCCTCGTCAAGTTTTTATGCAAATACGCTTCGTTTAATCAACGAGCCGTAGACTCTCTTCCAACTCGGCGGCGTCGCCCACCGTAATTCGTTCGTCGGCATTAGCAAATCACCCGTATTGAATAAGCCTACGTTGTCTATCATTTCTAAAGCACGAGATGCCATTCTATCCGCATCTACGCTGTTATCGCCCTCGGAACACAAAGCGACTAGAAATTGTGTTGTCAGCGTTTGCTTAATGCACTCATACACGAATGTCCACGGTGGAATGCGTCTATTCTTTAAATCCTCTGGAATTTGTTCAAATTCCAGAGGCCGTATCGGTGTTTTACCATCGACGCTATCACCAATGCTGCTGCTTTCACATTCACCTCGTGCTTTTAGATAACTTTCGGTGACCACGTTCGGCGTTTGGATCGTTCGCCATATCGTGCCGCCTATTTGGCTATCTTTCTCTCCAACCGTCGATGGTAACGATGCGAGTAGAAGAACCTTCTTAAACGTCTTTAACCAACTTGTCACCTCTCGAGCAAATTTACGCTGACATCCTTTTATTACTTCTCCTCTTTGTTGTACGACGACTAAACTCACATCCTCGTTCGCATAAATCTCTAAACTCGATGCAGGCGTCCCTTCGTTATTCTCTGAAAATGGATCTGCGCCGCAAACTGGAAGAACATCAGGGTGATACAAAACGCCGATTGACTTCAGCTTCAGATTGAAAATCAACAAATCAGCCGCGAGTTGTCCGACGTTGCCGTGCGTCACGCAAGGGAAAATAACCGTCGCGTTCTCAAATGAAACTGTCGATGATGATGTTGCGGAAGAGAACTCCATTTAAATATGTACAGTCTGTTTTAGTTTGAATAAGCTCAAGAAACAGAAGAAGTTCGTTTCTTATTTAGATCTTATTGTGAAACGTTGAAGGAGGAACAAAAAAGTAGGGGATGCTCCAAAGAATTCAGCTTCTCAAAAACGCGTATCTCTGTCTATTGTATTTATGAGCAGACTCGCATCCACATTATTTGCGAATAGAGTATCAAGATTATCTTTCGCTGGGAAAGAAAGAAATCGAGTGAGGAGAGATAGGACGATGACATTTTCTCCGTCAGCGGAAAGTCTTCCATCCCCGTCATGGAAGAATAAAAGCGCAGCTCTAATCCGTGGATTGAGAGAGGCTGTGGAATCATGCAACGATGTGACGGAAGAGGATTTATCTTCGAACAAGTTTATTGATTTACTAGTGAGCGGTTCGCACGTCGGTCACGTGCGACCCGACTTTGCAGAGGCGCTTATAAAACACGGCAAATTGGAAGCAGCGGACGGATACGCTTTATTTAGCAAAAGTGAGAAGGGCGTTGTTTGCTTCGATAGTGAGAATAGATACGCAAGCTCTGAGGAAAAGACACGCGTAGTTGCTGAAGTATTTGAAAAGATGAGAGAACTTTCTTTGATCCCTGGCTGGAGGAGTGAAATGTTCCCAGTCGTTTCGGATGAAGGTGATGTGTGCATGAACGTCGAGCGTGCCTCGGCATCGTTATTAGGTATAAAGGCTTTCGGCGTACATGTAAATGGGTACGTCAATAGTAATAATAGTGGTAATAGTGAATCAAAAGTATTGCTTTGGGTCGGGACGAGGTCAAAAGATAAACAGACGTTCCCTGGCATGCTTGATCATTTGAGTGCGGGTGGGTTACCCGCCGGGATGGCTCCGACAATATGCGCGGTAAAAGAGCTCGCTGAAGAAGCTGGGGTTCCCGAAAAATACTCCGAGGAAAATGTCAAATCGGTTTCGTGCGTCTCGTATCGCATGTTTTACAAAGAGTGCGTGAAAAGGGACGTATTATTCTGTTACGATTTGGAACTAGGCGAATCATTCGTTCCGAAGCCCGTTGATGGTGAGGTCGAGTCGTTTGAATTACTCCCGCTTGAGCGAGTGTGCGAAATCATCGCGTTCGAACCAGGGCGATTCAAACCGAACTGTGTTCTCGTCATTATTGATTTCGCGATTCGGAAAGGAATAGTAACGTGCGACATGCCCGGGTTCCCAGAGTTAGTTAAAGCGTTGCGTCGATGACGTGAGTACTTTTGTGATGCGCGCGTATGCTTTTCCTTTTATATTTTGTAAATCAATCCTAACAAGTACGAGTACTATTATTCGACATTCTCGCGTTTAGGTTCTTCGGAGGCGGCAGTGAAACCAACACTAGCATCGGCAGAAGTGGCGGTACAAAGAGGAAGAATTGGCGTTACCAATGTTGTTGTCGGTGGTGGTGGTGGTGTCGCTGCTGCTGGTTCTGCAGTTGTTGGTGGTGCTATTGTCGTTGTCGTTACCGCAGCCACCTTCTTTGGAATAGGTAAAAATCCTTTCGTCTGTAATATCGCGGTGCGCTTGCGTTCATAGAACGCCTTTTCTTTCGGGCCTCCGGCGCAAGCATCGCAAAACCAATGCTCACACGAGGGAATCTCATCTAATCCGACGCAATACGTGTGCAAACTCCCGTCGCAACCATCACAGATGAGCATTTTCTCTTCGTCATCGCCGCTTTGGCATTTTGAACACAGCATCGTCATCAAAGAGTCAATTGTCGTCCCATACACCACGGCTCCTGGTGCTAAATCTTCCACTTTGACATCACCGACATCAACGTCTTCCAAAAGCGGCGTGTTTATGCACCGTTTCTTCAGCTTAGGGTTCATGCAAGTCCTGCAAGTGCCACATTTAAACGCTTTGCCATCTGGGCCTTTCGCGTACAAATGGTTTAAAGATCTCTTCTTCTTGTTGTTCTGACCAGGCTGTTTCGGTTGCGCCCCCGGCTTCGCCACCGACGCCGTTTCCTTCTTATGCTTCCCTATTCCTGCACTATTTTTACCGCGCTTCTTCTTCCGAAATGTTCTCGCGAAACCAACAGAGGATGTCGTACCAGTTGACATCAATCCTTCGACCTCGTCTAAAAATCCAAACGTCTGTTCTTTGGTCTCGCGCATCCCCATGTCCTGCTCCTGTCCTTTTTTCAAAGCAGCAAAATCCGCTTGCGTTTCTTGTAAAGCGTCGTCAAACCACGGTGAGCCATACATTTTGGCGTAGTTTTTAAAACTCCACTGCATTGTTGTCGGCCAATTTCTCGACGCGTTTTCTCGCAAAATTCGGAACAATTGTTTTCGATCCGTTTTCACGTAGGCGCCGCCGTTGTTGTACGCAGATTCTACATCTGGCAACGACAGAGTACCTCGTCTGTCGGCGGAAAGAGACGCAGTCGGGTCGTAAATTGTTTGTTTAAACCACGAGCACATTTGACCCCACGGGTAATGTGGTTGATACTTTTTCGTAAGTGTGTTTTTTACGTGAATAGAAATTTTGCTCGCCGTTTGTTTACATCCTGGATCGTGTTCGCGAAGCTGCACGGGAGGGGACATGAAGCCGACAAACTTTTCAGGCGTGAACCATCGCTGAGTACGCGCGTACATGAGTAGAAGATCCGCGCACGCGCAGTGTTCGATACCCAAGTTTCGAATGGAATCTGATACTTCAGCGAGCCATTCTTTGGCTTCGCTCGCCGTCGACGGCGTCATTTTCGATTTTGCGATGATGTCGTCGAGAACCTGTGTTGGATTACCCGTAAAAGTCCGGGTCGTTTTCTTCTCCTTTATCTTCTTCGCAGAGATGGTGTTTGGAACTTCATCTTGTCCAACTGATGACGGAACAGCAGCCAGTGTGGATGCCTGATTCGTATTTATTTTTTTCAAAGGAGGGAGATCGTATCCTTCCGACAACGCCATAGCAATCGCGTGGTCGTCCGCGGTTGAGTCATCCACTGGGCCAGAATTTTGTTCTTTCGTGATCTCTTCTGTTACAGTTGGAGCAAAATCATTCTCTCTTTCTCCTTCTTCTGTTGCAGTCGCGATTGTGAGAGTT
>Ga0115000_10005011_pt1 | contig 10702 bp, 12 predicted proteins | sample ArcticOcean_MG_C_6_FD_89690 | JGI IMG/M metagenome (GOLD analysis project Ga0115000, IMG submission 89690) | Marine microbial communities from western Arctic Ocean - ArcticOcean_MG_CB8_128 | ecosystem: Environmental > Aquatic > Marine > Oceanic | place: Arctic Ocean: Canada Basin | collected... | reverse complement strand
TTCCTATGTAATCCATTAGTTGAAAGGGCCCCATACGGAACCCTCCAATTTCTCTAATTGCCCAATCGATAGTTGCAAAATCAGCTATTCCTTCTTCATAAATTCTAAGTGCTTCTCCGTAAAACGGACGAGCTACTCTATTGACTATAAATCCTGGAGTGTCTTTTGCAATTACAGTAACCTTACCCCAACTATCAATTATAGTTTTTGTATTATTTAATGTTGTTTCTGATGTTTGTACTGCCGGAATGATTTCTACTAATGGCATTAATGGTGCAGGGTTAAAAAAGTGAACCCCTATAACTCTTTCCGCCTTACTACAAGCAGATGCAATAGATGCAATAGATAGGGAAGAAGTATTAGAAGCTAAAATACATTTATCGTCTACTATTTTTTCAATTTCAGAAAATATTTTTTGCTTTATATCTAAATTCTCAATAATAGCTTCAATAATTAACCCACTACCTTCTACCTCTTTTATCTCTTTAGAAAAGTTAATTCTATCCAGAATGTTTTTGTTTTCTTCTTTAGTTATTCTTTCCTTTTCAACTAATCTGTTTAAAATTTTTATTAGTTTTTTCTCTACATTTTCTATTGCTCCATCAAAGGAATCGTACAAGCAAACTTCATGTCCGTTTGTTGCTGCTATCTGAGCAATTCCTGCTCCCATTGTTCCTGCTCCTATTACGCTAACTTTCATGTTTATTAAGGTATTAAGATGCTAAAATAGTAAAATACTATGAGTTTAGATGCACTTAAAATGTTCAAATGGTTCTAAACATTCTACACATTTATAAAGTGATTTACAAGCTGTTGATCCGAACTGACTTATTAATGTAGTAGAATCTGATTTACATTGTGGACAAACCACTATTTTGGAAGGTGGGGATATTCCATAATTCATTAGTTTATCTTTTGTTTCCTGACTCATCCAATCTGTAGTCCAAGCAGGAGAGTAAACAATTTTCAATTCAAAGTTTTCTATTCCATTTTCTGATAGGCAGCTACTTATATCATCTTGAAAAGCTTTTACAGCAGGACAGCCAGAATAGGTAGGTGTTATAGAAATAACAAAAGAGTTATTCGTAAAGGTTACATCACGGATAACTCCTAATTCTACTACTGAAATTACTGGTATTTCAGGATCAGGAACTGTGTTTAATAATTCCCAAATATACTTTATATTACCATTTTGCATTAGGGTAAGCTCTTGGTAGGTATTGCATTTCTGAAAGTAAATGACCTAAATATTCAGTATGTAGTCCTTTTTTACTTCCTGTTTGCATGTATGCGTCTACTGGTCTTTCAAGTGTAGATTGATCTATAACTTCATTCACCATTTTATCCCAATTTGTTTTTAATTCTGAATTTCCTACTCCAATCCCTGATTTACTCATTTCCATATCTACTTCATCCATCTCAAAAAGTTCTCCAGTAAATTGCCAAAAATATTGTAAAGCAGTTTGTGTTTTCTGTTTACTTTCCTCTGTTCCGTCTCCTAATCTTAACATCCAACTTTTAGAGTGCTGTAAATGATATTTTACTTCTTTTAAAGATTTAACCGCTAAAGCTGCAAGGGTTTCGTCTGTGCTTTTTGATAATTCTGTGTAAAATAAAAAGCTATAAGTGGAAAAGAAAAATTGGCGAACAATTGTATCTGCAAAATTTCCATTTTCTTGTTCTGTAATTTGAAGATTAAAAAACTCTCTTTCATTTCTATTAAAAGCGAGTTGATCTGGAGTTTTATTTCCATCTAATTTAGATGCGTATTCTAAAAATCCGTTTGCTTGTCCAAACAAGTCTAATGCAATATTTGATAGTGCAATATCTTCTTCTAAAGTAGGGCCTTTGGAGCACCATCCTGAAATTCTTTGAGCTAATATTAAGGAACTGTCAGCTATTCGGAGTGTGTAATTTAATAAACTCATTTATATATATTTTGAACCTTTTGGCATAGTATAAAAAGTAGGGTGTCTGTATATTTTATCGTTAGAAGGATCGAAAAAAGCTTCTCCATCTTCTGATTCGGAGGAGATAATATGTTCTGCTTTAACTACCCAGATACAACTTCCTTCATTTCTTCTAGTGTAAAGATCTCTTGCGTTTTGTAGTGCCATTTCTTTATCGGGAGCATGTAAATTACCTACATGTTTATGCGCTAATACATTTTTGCTTTGAATAAATACTTCCCATACTTTTGTATTATCTGACATAATTTTATTTTAAGCGTTTATTATTTCTTGTTTTTTAGAGTAGGATCTTGCAGCTTTTCTTACCCATTCCCCTTCTGAATGTGCTTTTTTATGGTGATCTAACCTTTGTATGTTACAGGGTCCGTTTCCGTTTACTACCGACCAAAATTCGTCCCAATTCATTTCTCCAAAATCATAATGACCTCTTTCTTCATTCCATTTTAAATCAGGATCAGGAATTTCAAGTCCAATTACTTTTACTTGTCCTACAGTTTGATCAATAAATTTTTGTCTTAATTCATCATTAAACTGTCTTTTTATTTTCCATTTCATGGCGTTTCCAGTTCTTGGAGAGTCAGAATCTTGTGGGCCAAACATCATGATAGATGGCCACCAAAACCTATTTAAAGCATCTTGAGCCATTTCCTTTTGCTCTGGGGTACCTTTTGCCATTTCTGCCATTATTTCGTATCCTTGTCTTTGATGAAAACTTTCTTCTTTACATATTTTTACCATTCCTCTAGAATATGGGCCGTATGAAGTTCTTTGAAGAGATACTTGATTTACAATAGCTGCTCCATCTACTAACCATCCTACAGCACCCATATCTGCCCAGCTTAAAGTTGGATAGTTAAAAATAGAAGAATATTTTGCTTTTCCATCATGTAATTGTTGTACTAATTCCTCTCTACTTATTCCTAGTGTTTCGCAAGCAGAGTAAAGATATAAACCATGTCCTGCCTCATCCTGCACCTTAGCAAGTAAAATCATTTTTGCTCTTAAAGATGGAGCTCTACTAATCCAATTCCCTTCAGGTTGCATTCCTATAATTTCTGAATGAGCATGCTGTGATATCTGACGAATTAAATGAGATCTGTATTCTTCCGGCATCCAATCTTTTGGTTCAATTTTTCTCTCTAAATCTATTTTTTCCTGAAACTTTTGTTCGTTCATGATTTTTAATTTGTGTTGCAAATTTATTAAAAACTAATAACTCATTTGATGATATTTTAATAAAGTTGAGTTCGTTATTTATAAATTGATATTTTTGCAAAATTAAAATTTAAAAAATGAATAAATTCTATCCAGTTAAAGTAAAAGAAATAAGAAAATTAACCTCTGATTCTATTGAAATTTTATTTGATGTAACTTCAGATTTAATTAGTAAGTTTTCTTTTGAAGCAGGTCAGTATATTACTATTAAACATAATATTAATGGCGAACAGATAAGAAGATCGTACTCTTTATGTAGTAATTCTAATAAAAATGAAGTAGCGGTAGGAGTAAAGAAAGTAGAAAATGGAAAAATGTCTACTTTTTTAACGTTTGAGTTAAAAGTAAATGATGTATTAGAGTTGATGCCACCTTCTGGAAATTTTGTTTTAAATAATGAGAAAAATATTGTAGCAATTTGTGCGGGTAGTGGAATTACACCTCTTTTAAGTATGATGAAATCTTCTGACTCTAATTTCACTTTAATATATGGTAATAAAACGGAAAACTCTACTATGTTTTATGAGGAGATAGAAGTGTTGAATCCTAATTGTTATTTTGTTTTTTCTAGAGAAAAAAAGGAAGGTTCGCTGGAAGGTAGAATTAATAAAGATTTATTAAGTTCTATAGAAAATATTTTAGATGCTGATGCATACTTTATTTGTGGTCCTGGAGAAATGATTGATGTTGTTGAATCTTATTTACTAGAGAATGGAGTAGATAAATCTAAAATAAATTTCGAAAGATTTTCTGCATCTAAAAAAGAGGCTATAGTAAAAAAAGATGACTCATTAGAAATAATGAGTAATATGACAGTTATAATGGATGGTGATGAGTTTGAGTATGTACTTTCTTCAAAAGGAGAAAGTGTTTTAGATTCGGCTATGGAAGCTGGAGCTGATGTTCCTTTTTCTTGTAAGGGTGGAGTGTGTTGTACTTGCAAAGCTAAAGTGCTTGAAGGAAAAGTGATTATGGATGAAAACTTCTCTTTATCAGATGAAGAAGTGGAAGAAGGGTTTATTTTGTCTTGTATGGCTCACCCTGTATCTGAAAATGTTATTATCGATTTTGATGAAATGTAATATTATTTTTAGTTAATTACTAAAAACATACTCTAATATATTTGCTCCCATTTTAAGGGCTTGTAATCTTGTAGATTCACTATCGTTGTGTACTTCAGGGTCTTCCCATCCATCTCCTAAATCAGATTCGTAAGTATAAAATAAAACTAGTCTTCCTTCTAAAAAAACACCAAATGCTTGAGGGTTATTTTTATCGTGTTCATGGATTTTTGGTAAGCCATTATTAAAATCATAACTCTGATGAAAAATTGCGTGGGAAGGTGGGATTTCTACTAAATCAGAATTAGGAAATACTTTTTTTATTTCTGACCTTACAAAAGGGTCCATTCCGTAATTGTCATCAATGTGTAAGAATCCTCCTGCTAATAAATACTCTCTTAAGTTTTTAGCTTCTTCAAAAGAAAATATAACATTTCCATGACCAGTCATATGAAGAAACGGATAGTTGAAAATTTCTAAATTTCCTACTTCAACTGTTTCTATTTCTTCAGATATGTTCGTGTTTATATTTTCATTACAGAAGGATACTAAGTTTGGAATTGAAGTAGGATTAGAGTACCAATCTCCACCACCATTATATTTTAAAACTGCTATTTGATAGCTGTTCTGTGAAAATAGAATTAAGGGAGAAAGAAGTAAAATAAAAATATTTTTTTTAATCATGATGATGACAATTTCCGCTTGTATTTTTTGTTTTATTTTGGCACCTTTTTCCTTTTTTGCTTGTGCCTTTACATTGAATTGCTAAGGTAGTATTTTTTGTTTTGTAATTTGTACTAGATGATGTCCAACTCCAATTTTCTTTATGAATCTCTGATTCTAGTCTCTCTTCCAAATTATTTTCTAAAATAGGGAAGAAATCAATATTTGTAATTTTTTCTAGAGAATCAGTGGTGCAAACATATTTATTCAAACTTTTATTTCCCTTCTTGTTTGGTAAGATGAAAGAAATCATTTTCTGATTTTGAGGGTCGTAAATTACTTTATAAAAATAATTTGGCACACATACATTGTTTCCTCCTATTGATGTAGAACAGGAGTTGAGAATAGGACCAGTAACTACATAAATACTGCTATTTGTTCCCCAATTTCGGACTAAACTTTCTAACTTTTTCCAGACTCCTCTATTAAAGGATGCATTTTGTGGACTCATATTACTTAACAGAAAACTTTCACTCATTGCAGTAGTACTGAAACTCATGTCTCCCGCAGGAGCCAAATGTCCTCTATCAAAACCAGAACCTTTATAATCAGATAAATTGGCAGAATTGCTACTTATCTTTTTATCAATTCTGAAATCATCCGTTCTACTAACCAGACCTAAAATCCTTTCTTTTTTTATTTCATAAAAGACCCATTCTGCTTGTTCGTGCTGCTCGGAATAAGAAAGGGAATAATAGGTATAATGAACCAAATCCCCATTGCATGTTGGCAAGAAATCAACAAATGATTGAGCAAATAAGAATGTTGGAGATAAAAATAATATTAAAAATATTTTTTTCATTATTTAATTTCTGTTACTAATAGTAGTTACACATACAAGTCCTGCAGTTTCTATTCTTAAACGGCTATTTCCTAAACTAATTGCTTGGTAGTTTTTTTCTTTACATTTCTCAATTTCATTAGTGGAGAAGTCTCCTTCAGGACCAATTAAGATTAGAGTTCTTTTTTCTTTCTTCTCTTTTCTAAGTTCTATCTTTTTACCTTCTTCACAATGAGCAATATATTTATTTCCTTCAAAATCTTGTTTTATGAAATCCTTAAAAGAAATATCTTCATTTAGTTTTGGTAAATGGTATTTTAATGATTGTTTCATAGCCGAGAGTAGAATTCGGTTACCTCTTTCCGTTTTTACTTTTTTCCGTACAGAATGTTCACAAATAATAGGGGTGATTTCATCAATACCTATTTCAGTTGCTTTTTCTAAGAACCACTCAAAACGATCCATGTTTTTTGTAGGAGCAATAGCTATATGTAAATAATAGTTGTGTTGTTTTTCTTGTATTATTTTATCTATAAGTTTTACTCTTGTTTTCCTTTGGTCAGAATTAGTGATTTCTGCAATAAGTAAATTTCCTTTTCCATCTGTAAAATGAAGTGTGTCTCCTTCTTTTTTTCTTAGAACTTTAGTAATATGTTTACTTTCCTCAGAAGGGAGTGTGAATTCTGTTTCAGAGTTATTGGTGTAGAATAATTGCATAAAACAAAAGTATAAAAAAAACCGAGTGAAAACTCGGTTTTATCTAATATCTTAATACTAATATCTAGTTTCTTACTGTTGCTTTTGGTGCTGATGCTAAAATCTCTTCATTTGCATTTTCTGCAAATTGAGCAAAGTTTTTATTGAATGCATTGGCTAATTCGTTTGCTTTAGTATCGTAAGCATCTTTGTCGTTCCAAGTGTTTTTAGGGCTTAAAATATCAGATGGTACATTAGGACATGAATTTGGTATTTTAAGTCCAAACACTTCATGAGTATTATACTCTACATTTTCTAATTCTCCATTTAAGATAGAAGAAATCATAGATCTAGTGTATTTTAAAGAAATTCTATCACCAACACCATATTCTCCTCCTGACCATCCAGTATTAATTAACCATACATTTACATTACTTTCATCCATTTTTTCGCCTAGCATTTCTGCATATTTAGTTGGGTGAAGTGGCATGAAAGGAGCTCCGAAACAAGCAGAAAAAGTGGTTTGAGGTTCTGTTACACCTGTTTCTGTTCCGGCAACTTTTGCGGTATATCCTGAAATAAAGTGAAACATAGCTTGTCCTCTTGTAAGTTTAGATACTGGAGGTAAAACTCCAAAAGCATCTGCCGTTAAAAAGAAGATGTTTTTTGGATTGTGTGCAAGGGATGGAACTGCAATGTTATTTATGTGTTCAATAGGGTAACTTACTCTAGTATTCTGAGTGATAGTTCCGTCTTCATAATTTGGATCATTTGTTCCTTCTTTAAAAGATACATTTTCTAGTAAAGCTCCTGTACGAACTGCAGCAAAAATATCTGGTTCTTTTTCTTCAGATAAGTCAATACATTTTGCGTAGCATCCTCCTTCAAAATTAAATACTGTATCTTCATCCCAACCATGTTCGTCATCTCCAATTAAGTTTCTGTTTGGGTCAGCCGATAGGGTAGTTTTTCCTGTTCCTGAAAGTCCAAAGAAAATAGCGGTATCTCCCTGATCTCCTACATTTGCAGAACAATGCATGGAGAGTACATTTTTTTGGTGAGGTAAAATATAGTTTAAAGCAGAGAAAATCCCTTTCTTTATTTCTCCTGTATATCCAGTTCCTCCAATAAGAATTATCTTTTTAGTGAAGTTTAATATTGCAAAGTTATGCTGACGAGTTCCATCTACTTCCGCATCTGCCATAAATCCTGGTGCGTTTAATATAGTCCATTCCGAATCAAAATTTTCAATTTCTGAATCTGTAGGTCTTAAGAACATGTTGTATGCAAATAAATTACTCCAAGCGTATTCATTTACAACTGTAATGTTCATTTTGTATTTTGGGTCGGCACAAGCGTAAGAGTTTCTTACATATAATTCTTTTCCACTTAAATAATCTAATACCTTAGAGTGTAGGGCGTCAAATTTATCTTCATCAAAAGAAAGATTAACATCTCCCCACCAAACAGAATTTTCGGTGATTGTATCACGAACAATAAAACGATCCTTTGGTGATCTTCCTGTGAATTCTCCTGTGTTAATATTTATTGCTCCTGATGATGTTAAGGTAGCTTGTCCTTTTTCTACAGCAATTTCTGTAAGGTTTTCTGGAGATAAATTCCAGTGTGCTGTAGCGTTTTTAATTCCTAAATCAGTGATGGAAGCATTATTTGCTCTCTTGCCTGTTTCGGTCATAATATGTTTTCTTTTTTGGTTTTTAAGATTGCAAAGATATATATTTATCAATACCTCAATAATAGTTTACTTATTCTTTTTAACATTGAAAAAAAGAAGTATCCAAGATACTATTAAAAATAGTCCTCCTAAAGGAGTAACTGGACCTAGAAAGGATAATGGTAATTCAAGTAATTCTTGTAAGTTTAAGAGGTATATTGACAATGAAAATAGAATAATTCCGACAGACATAAGTTGTAGAACTCTATTTAATTTCTCGGTAAAATAATTTTCATTTAAAGCTAGAATTAAAATTGATAATCCATGAAACATCTGATATCTAATTCCAGTTTGGAAAGAGCTAAGTTGATGTTCGGTAAGTAAATCTTTAAGTAAATGAGCTCCGAAAGCTCCTAATACAACTGATGTAGTGCAAAATAATATTGCCACCTTGATAAAGTTTGTCATAAAATACAATTTTTTAATACAAGCAAAGTAAATAAATAATACTTTAGCAAAACTTAATTTTACAATATAAAAATGAAGAAGATATTAGTGATTGGAGCAGGGAGGTCGGCAACTACTTTAATTAGTTATTTACTAGATAATGCAGTAAGTAATAATTGGATGATAACCATTGCAGATTATTCAGAATATTTAGCCAAACAAGCGGTAGGAAATTCAGTAAATGCTAAAGCGATTTTCTTTAATGTTACAGATGAAAGACAAAGAGAAGAAGAAATAACTATTTCAGATATTGTAATATCTATGCTTCCTGCATCTATGCATATTGTAGTAGCTGAAGATTGTGTAAGATTAAAGAAAAATTTAGTTACTGCATCTTATGTTTCAGATGAAGTAGCTGCTTTGGATGATAAGGCAAAACAAGCGGGGGTTTTATTGTTAAACGAAATTGGTTTAGATCCGGGTATTGATCATATGTCGGCCATGCAAATTATCGATAAGATAAAAGCAGATGGAGGTAAATTAACTTCTTTTAAATCTTTTTGTGGTGGTTTGGTGCATCCGGATTATGATGATAATCCTTGGAATTATAAATTTACTTGGAACCCTAGAAATGTGGTTTTGGCAGGACAAGGACATTCTCAGTACCTTAAAAAAGGTAAATACAAGTATATTCCCTACCCAAAATTATTTGAAAGAACAGAATGCATAAATATTCTTCATGTTGGAGAGTTTGAGGGATACCCTAATAGGGATTCATTAAGTTATAGGTCTCCTTATGGTTTGGAAGATATACCTACAATTTTCAGAGGAACATTAAGAAAAAAAGGCTTTTGCAAATCATGGAATATGTTTGTTGAAATTGGCATGACAGATGATACTTATAAAGTAGAAAATTCGGAAAACCTAAGCTATAGAGAATTTATTAATTTATTTTTCCCTTATAATACTGAATTGTCGATTGAACAGAAGTTCTGTAATTATTTAAAAATTTCTCAGGATTCTGATGAATTTAAAAAAACGGAATGGTTAGGTGTTTTTGCAGAGACTAAAATTGGTATAAAAGATGCTTCACCTGCTCAAATTTTACAAAAAATATGTGAAGATAAATGGACTCTATCTGTTGAAGATAAAGATATGATTGTAATGCAACATCAGTTTGAGTATACTTTAGATGGAGTTAATAAGAAATTAAATTCGTCCTTTGTTGTTTTTGGAGATAACCAAAGAGATACTGCAATGGCAAAAACAGTTGGACTACCAGTGGCAATTGCTACTAAGTTAATTTTAAATGGAGAGATAACTTCTGTTGGGGTTAAAATACCAACCACTAAGGATATTTATATTCCTGTTTTAAAAGAGCTGGCCGAAAATGGAATTAATTTTGTGGAAGAGGAGATTAATTAATATCAATTAATTCTTGAGGTACATCTATTTCCAAAACCTTTTTTTCTAGGTTGATGTTAGTAACAAAGTTGTCGTGAAATGGAATAAAAAACTCCTTTTCTCCATCTTTTACTATAATAAGTTTCTGAGCTGTTTTTTCGTTTACAAAATCTACTATTCCAACTTTCCCTAAAGTTTTGTCTATAACATCAAATCCTACAATTAATTTATCCGGATTTATATCTTCTATTTTTGGAAGAAATTTATTAGGAAGGTAAACTTTTCGTTTCAGTATTTTAAGTGCTACTTCTTCCGAATCAACATCTTCAAATTTTACTAATAATATCTTTTTCTTTTTTGGTCGTACGCTATCCGCAAAATAGGGGATTAGCTCTTTGTTTTCTTCTATATAGAAAAAATCAATATCTGTAAAAATTAAAGGGATGTCATTATCATTATAGATATTGACATCCCCCTTATAACCATGAAGTTTAAATATTGTACCAAACAAAAAGCAGTCTTGCTTTTTCATTTGAATTTAAGCTTCTTTTGTTTTTTCTTCTTCTTTAGTAGTTTCTTCCACTGTTGGAGTTGCTTCCACTACTTCTTCAGTTGTTGCTTCTACCTCAGTAGTTTCTTCTGTAGATTCTTCTTCAGTTGTTGCTTCTACCTCAGTGGTTTCTTCTGTAGACTCTTCTTCAGTTACTACTACATTTCTACTAGCTAATTC
>Ga0115000_10005010_pt1 | contig 10704 bp, 4 predicted proteins | sample ArcticOcean_MG_C_6_FD_89690 | JGI IMG/M metagenome (GOLD analysis project Ga0115000, IMG submission 89690) | Marine microbial communities from western Arctic Ocean - ArcticOcean_MG_CB8_128 | ecosystem: Environmental > Aquatic > Marine > Oceanic | place: Arctic Ocean: Canada Basin | collected... | reverse complement strand
GCGTCAGTTGTGAACCTGATAACACTACTATCAACTAAGCTCGTTGCTCCTGCAGCATAATTATTGTTGAAAATCACAGATAGACCATCATTGTTTTGAGGCGATTGTATACCGATCGTAGAATAGTTTTTGGTAACGTCCACATCATCTATTTCCAAATATTGAAATTCAATCACATTGTCACCTGATGCTGTTGACATTGAATTTGTATCATAAATAATGATCTCAAAAGTTTCTTTCGTTGATTCATCATAACCATTTAAAGCCCTGGACCATTCGATGATAAACTTACCTTGAAGGTCATCATGCTTTGTGTAAACCCGAATCCAATCTTCACCTACAACCTCAAGGTCATCCCAGAACGGAGCGAGCATCGCTTTAGGGCTCATAAATGAGGGGATAGACATGTTCCAAAAATAATCAATATCACATGGGACCAAAGATGCCCAGCCATTTGAATTGATCGTCAATTCATTAAAGTATTCACCATGATATTTAACTTGAAAAGGAAGCTGAACATCAACGTGATCATCATCATCCAGTAAATATTCAGTTGCGCCATCGCCACCAAAGGAAGGGTCTAGTTCAATCCAATCAAAAGAGGGTTTTTGTTCATATTGTGTATCTGTATTGTCATATGCCCAATAACCGTATTCGTTAGGAGAAACGGGGAAATTTTGAAATTCAGAAGCAATTTCAAACTCTAACTTCTGACTAAAAAAGGTAGAATCTAATTTTTGTAATTGAACCAAAATTGTGACGGTACTTCCTGAAGATATGTTTCCAACATTAACACTGTAATTTGCTTGAAACACTTCGCTAGAAAATGGCTCAACATTATGACTCAAACTCACATCGCCATTATTTATAATTTCAGAACCTTCTGATAAAGTTTGAAGTATTATTTTTACATCTTCATACTTCGATGCAGAGTAATTATTTATTTGAATTTGAGGACTGAATTCAGATAAAACAGATACATCTTGATTAACAATTGAAGCCAAAATATTTACTGGTTCGATTTTCATTCCGATATTAAATAATTCATCTCCATTTTGATTTAAAATAATTCCATCTATGTAATACTCATTGCCACTGCCATGTATTTGTAAATTACTAACAGAGACAATGGCTGAATCCCCACTGGATATTGAAGGCAATGAGAAAGAAGAACTCGATGGCGTTACCCCTTGAGAAAAATTAATTACAGCATCGATACTTTCAAAAGCATTAGAAGAAAAATTTAAGAATTGAATATTTAAATCAATTACACTTCCAAAAGAATTAACACCCAACTCAACTTCATTAGATGAATATATTTTTTTTATTCTTAAACCTAGATCACTATCAGTAATTATTGATTTAGAAATATGCCCCTGAATGAAACCAGATTTGTTTGCATAAATATCAATATTACCTTGATTAACTACATTTATATTATCAATATAATATCCACTATCTGAAGTAATACCTTTAGATAAAATTTGGCCATCCTTTATAACAGATATAACAATTTCTTTGACTGGGCTACCATCTGATGACGTAACCTTAACACTTAAAAAACCATCTTTAAACGAAACTTCATCTGCCTCAATAATAAAAGTATCAGGAGTGTCTAAGTAAACTTGGAGCGAAGGATCACCTAAAATATTATAAACGTGAAAGTAAAATTCTTGAGCTTCTCCTGGTTCGTTCTGGTTTGGAAATTCTTTAACAAGCCCGAGCTGCCCAGCCATCAATGCAGGTCCTAATTCAAGAACTCCATGATTAATCATCGCATCATACATAGAAGCATTTATTACATTATTATATTTCGTACTGGTGTGCAAGTCAGAGGGACCGATAAAAGCAACACCACCTTTTGGGTTACTTGTAGTACCTCCCCTTAATATGGCTTCAGAAAAGCACGGATCTACACTATTAGCAAAATCATTTGAGTTACAGACGTAGCTCATAAAAACAGGTGTTAACCAACCATTATTTAGGCCATTTACATCATCAGCATGAAATTCTGGATAATGCCAGCCATTTGCATCTCCCCAACCTCTATAGTTAACTAAACCTACACCATTATTAATTATTTCAGTAATGTAAGGAGCACCTTGCTGGATAGGAGGATAGAAAACAGTATCCACTGAGCTATATCCTAAATTCAATAACTCATCTCGAAGCCAATACGATGTCCACTTGGGAGTTATTGGAATTGGAGGAGAATTAGCATAATTGCCAGCCACTACAAGTGCTCGGTCAAGCCAATTCTGATCATAAGCAAGAGGCTCTCTAGCGTAGGCAATTGTTTTTAACATTATCACAGCTAATTCATAAGCAGAGTCTATAGAAATTCTTCCGATAAATAAGTCAGGGATGTAATCATTTCCTAAAATATGGGTGTATTTTTGATCAGTTACATCATTTTCTGGTCCGTAATAATATGATGGTATTTCTGCGAAACCATCAACATCTCCTATAAGTAATACATATTCAAGCATTGGGTCTGCTGTAAAGTGATTGGTAATATGGTTTTGAACACTATTTACATCTAATTCAGAATCTGTAAGAGAAACAATATCAACATCAAAACCTTGTGTCTTTTTAAATTCTGCAAAAACTTCAACGTATCCTTGCTGCACTAAGCCTTCTCTAGCAATAATCAAATATGATCCTCTATCTAAAGAAAGCTGTTGAGGCAAAACGTCATATCCCTGCATTACTTGATGTCTAAAACTGATTGGGATTTTTGAGCGTAAGACTTCATTTTTATTCATGCCTCTAAAAGGCCTATCACTAGACAATGAAAGGCTTATAAAGAAAATAAAAAAGACTAATTTTTTAATATGATACATTTTCGAATTACTTTCTGATTATTTGATTCAATTTCAACAAAGAGCATTCCAGAACTTACTGGAGCATAGTTAAAATCTCTAAAGTCTAAATTAAGAAAGAAACTACCTTTTCTTAAAACCTCAGTTTTTCTTTCATACAATTGTTGGCCTAATATATTATACACCTTTACGTTCGCAGAACCACCTTGCCAAGATCGAACATCTAAACTCATTTTTCCAAACGATGGGTTAGGGAAGATACCTTGAAAATTAAAATTAATTTGAGGCAGAATATTAGATGAATTTTCTTCAACCGACAAGAATGCATCATCTAATGCATACATTGTGAAACTAATTATATCCCATCCACGATAATTAACTGTTTGATCAGTTTTAAACCATAACACCAATCTCAATGAGTCAAACCCTTCATTATTAGTAATACTAAAATAATTAGATACATAATTACCCCATTTATGACCGCTCCACCCATCTCTAAATAATAAATTTTCGCTGGCATCATATATTGAGACACCTACTGAATCATGATCCCACTCGGTTTCATATTGATGATTTATTTTAAAGGTGACCCTATTTTTTCCAGAAATATCATAAAGCGGAGACCTTATTTTTTGTAATCTTTGAAGCGAGTCATTATTGTCATAATAGATACTTGATTGTGATAATAAATTATCACTTATTATGTGCCAACTATCTTGATCAGCTGACCATTCATCCCAACCCTGGCTAAGATAATAACTAGTTGAAACACCCATTGGTACAACGAAATTATAATTTTGATCAATATACAATTTTTTCTCCCAAGGTGTGCCAATAGATGGTTCAATAACCAATTTATAGAGGCCCTCAGCCAGTGTTAAATCAATGTATGAATCATCTAACAATAGAGTCTCTGTATCGTTCTCACTAATTAAAAGACATTTTACTTCGTATGGTAGGTTCCCAGTCACTCCATTATCTAAATCTATTCTCACTGAATGTAAAGGCGCCTGGATTAGTGAAAAATCTGTTTCAGTGATACCACTGTTATTTGTTGTAATTGATTGTCTAAGAGGAAGATATCCTTTTTTTGAGATATTTAGATGATACGTTCCTGCATCTAGAATACGTCTGTAACGTCCAAATTCATTTGTTAACCTTGGTTTTAATACAGAACCCGAGTGTTCTTCGATTTTAACTTCTACCCCAGAAATAGGAGAATTTGTAATTGCATCATAAATAATACCAGTAGCTTGCCCAGCATCCGTGTTGTAACCTATGGTTCTATCCATTAGATAAATCATCGCAGGTTTTGTTCTACTGACTGTACTTTCTATTAATAAGCTATCTGGCTGTAAGTTTGAAGTTCCACATTCAACTAAATACTGAATACAACCAGTTTCTCTATAAAACCAATCATGTAGCTTACCATTCCTTGATCCACTTAAAACTGATAGATAACTACCAGTACCATCCTCTTTTTCCATTAAATCAGAAAACGTGTCTGCAACTCCTTTCATCAAATCTAGATCTGGTGAAGGCTTAGCACTTTCCCAATTCCAGGATGTAAAAACCTTCTCTGATAATCTTCCTGACCTAGAACTATGCCATACAATTGAAAAAACAAAATCATGCTGAAGTGCTAAGTCACGAATTGCAATTGCTTCGCTCTCAGAAAAAGGTGACGGACCTCGATAATAATCATAATGAGAACCATAATCTGTCTCGTCAAAAACTAAAAAAGTATCACCAAATGTCCAATTAAATCCAAAATTTCTGTTCAAATCTACACCATCTAAATCGTTGCCAATCGATGGTTCAAAATCAAATATACCATTTGGGTCAAGACCACCTGGGGAAAAATCAGTCTTATTTTTTCTAAATGTTAAATCAAGACCTTCATGAACCACGCCAAGACCATCCGGATTTGCAGATGGAATCAACCAAACTTCTAGATAGGATTTTAAAATATTCATGTGATTATAATCTTCAGGTCTTGGGTCCAAAAGATCGTTCATTAAACTTAGGACTACTTCAATTCCCAATACTTCTTCAGCATGAACCTGGCCAACAAACAATACTCTAGGTTCATCTTCTTTAACGCTAACATTATCTGATATTTTAACAGCTATAATTGGAATATTTTCTAAAGAAGAATATCCAATAGTATCAACTAAAAGTATGTTTTGGTATTCTTCAACATTCGATAATGAATCAATTAATGATAAAATTTCAGGATAAGAGTGATATCTTTCATCTAGGGATTGTGAAGAAAGAATTCCCCCTAAAAATATATACAAAATTAAACTTCTAAAGTTATTCATAGCAATAATAAATACAGTTTACTTAATAAGTTACTTTAGATATGTGAGCTTACCTTTTACAATTTTCTCTTGCAGTGTAAAAGTGTAATAATAAACTCCACTTGAAACTAAATCACCATATCTGTTTTTTCCATCCCAAGAGATTTGATGATAACCTTTTGCACCGCCCATTATTAATTCATCAACAATCATTTTCCCAGTAATGTCATAGACATTAAATGCCACTAATTGAGGAGTGCCGATGGTAAAATCAAATTTAACTTTACCATTAAATGGATTTGGGTATACCGACTCAATATTAAAATTTTCTGGCAAGGAAGAAGTATTCATGCCTTTACCGTTGCTGAGAATATCTGACCTTCTAATCAGCTTCGCATAATAATTAGCCAAATCCTCTTTGCCTGAACTTCTTAAATCTATCCAATGCAATAAGTAATCATTGCCACTATATTTAGTTATTGCTGGTTTCTTTTGATCGTGATATTCAACCGACATCGGTATACCATCCGGACCCGTTGTTCGACCAAAACCAACAATATATGCAGAGCCATACAAATCGACACCGTTTATAAGCAGAGGGTCATTATTGTAATAACCCCTACCATCTTCCCAAACAATAATATATTCTCCATCAGCAACTGATTTCACTAATGGCTTTTGCTGACTGGTTGTATCTGACGTGAAGTAGACATCGACTTCGGTTATAGAGCCTGAAATAAGATTTATTTCCTTACCCACGATATTGTAATCAGTTCCATTCCTATAATCTTCCCATGCAATGAATGCGGTTATACCTGACTCATCAATATCAAAAGATATTGCAGACTGGTCATTATCCTCAATACTTATTGGCTCGCCACTTGCATTCCATTCTATTTGACCATCCCAATTAATTTTCTGAGCATAAATATCGCTGAAATTGCCTTCTTGATTCCAAACTGCCAACACACCATTTGCTTCTGATATTGCTTTTACATTTAGATTGGTTGCCCCTATTGATTGATTACTAAGACTATAGCCGTTCGGAGGCCAGCCAATAGCCGTAGAGCCACTTGCATCAACTTTATTATATTTCAACCTTGATGCTGGCCAAACTTCTTCAACCCAAAAAATAAGAAATCCGCCATCAGGTGTTGGGAGTATACTTTGTATGTAATCATCTCCATTTGACTCTGCTACTACTATTCCTCCAGATACCAGCTGACTTTCACCATTATTATTCAACGATTGAAAATATATATCGAACCCACTTAAAAAAGACCTGCTTTCTGACCAAAAACAACCAACACCCTGATCTCCAAGATCCACCAAATGAGCGTTACGTTGATCATTCTCAGGATTAAGTGAAATACCATTTTGATCCCAGATATTCTCCAGCTCAGCATTCAATTTATTAATTCTTATTTTTTTGGGAGTTGCTGTCGCATCAAAAGTTGTAGTATAGATACTATTAGATGCGTTAATCATAAATGGACTAGACAAATCAATTTCTGTTGAAGAGTTATCTGAAAATGAAATTTGATTTCCATTTAAATGCGAAAGCTCTCCCGAACTTATGACGTTAGCATAAATTTTCTTACTTGCCCTATTATCTTCCCAAACTAAAACTATTTTTTCATCATCGATTGGAAATCCAACATTGTATTTTATATCTCCATCTAACCCTTTAACTGCAAGTAATCCACCAGTTTCAAATAATGAGGTAATACCTTTGTAATAATTAATTTTCAAATCTACGCTCCCGCTTCCTTGGTCTGCATACACTACAAAAACACTATCATTAGAACCAGTTATGATATTTGGAGCAAACTGATAACCTTCATCACCAGCAACGATAATTGGTGCATCACTTTGAGGCTGGCCATTCAAATCAAAACTTTGAAATAAGATATCAACATTTGGAAAAATACCTTTCTCCCAGAATATATCAAATCCCCCAACACTGTTTGCAGAAAAACGGCCACTAAAATTGACACCTTCTGTAAGGTCAACCTGAACACCATCGTTCCATTCCAAAGCACCAGTCGCATTAATTTTTTGCATAAAAATATCACCATCAACAGGGTCAAAACGTAAATCCTTCCAAGATAAAAACACGTCGCCCTGACTATTTCTTTTTAACCTCGGCCCAGTTTGAATAGCATCATATTCAGATACAGGTTTTGCGCTACTAAAAACAAGTCCATTTTGATCGACAAACTGGAATAATATCCTAGCGTTCTCATCACCAAATTTCCAAGTCACAATTGAGGTAGTATTATTTACAAAAGTTGTCCGAGGCCTAGTTTCTAAACCAGCCGTACTAGCAATGGGAATACCATTTTCTGTAAATGTTGGCGACATAGCAACATCTAATCTTTGTCCATATATGTCAATGTTTTCACCTTGCCTAGAATCTGACCAGCAAATAAACGCTTCATTATTTCCTGCATACTCGATACTTTTGGCTGATTGAGTTCCACCCTGGACAACTATTGGGATACCTATTCCGGGTTCAACAATGTTATGATTAGCATCAACATGAGTTCCATAGATATCATCATCAACGCCCCCGCGCTTGTCTTGCCAAGTCACAAAAACACCGCCCAGGCTATCTGTGCACATATTTATAGAGATTTGTTGCCCCTGAAATTGGGCTAGTGCTACCCCATTAGGGTCCATTAAAATTGAACCATCATTATTGACATGCTGAATAAAAACATCTCCAGCATCATCAAACCTATAATCAACCCAAGCAATAAATGCTCCACCATCGCCATCTTCAATTGCGACGGGGTCTTCTTGCCTTCCAGGTAAATTCGTAACAACGGTTCCAGTTTCGCCCCACAGAATATTTCCATTTTTATCTATTTTGTGAGCGAATACATTACGCATACCAAATCGAGTATCAGACCACACAAAAATTGCAGAACCATCAAGACTTGGAACAACTGTTCTATACCATTCGACATGAACGCCTTGCCTAATTGGTGAGGCATTATCAAAAGTAAGTTGCTCAGCTTTTACAGAAAAGATTATAAGAAAAAATAATAGAGCTCGAATTTTCATTGGTTTGTTAATCTCCGTTAAAATATTAAATATTAATTTTTGCGATTTTTAGACCCGATCTAGTACAAATTAAAATATGACCATTCCAGAATTCAGTTTTGTATGTATACCCAACATCAAAAATCCCTTTTGCCTTGGGATTCTCTATATCAGAAACATCGTAAAGAGCAACGCCCTTAGAACCTATGCTTAGTATTGCTATATCATCTTCGACAGAAATGTGATCCACTGTAAGGTCTTCCGCGAAATGAATGGCTAAACCTTCACCAGATAAGATTACCTCTTTTTTTATAAAATATGCGCCGAAATCATCAGCTGATATATAGGCTCCCTTTTCGACTAAATTTACTTGTTCTGCATTCCCCCCTAAATCAAACTTAGATAGGAAGCTTGGTTCCCCCCCGGCGTTTTCAATAGTTTGATCGTAAATAAGACTATAAAATTCCACACCTAGCTGATCAACTGCCATAGCTACTAAATCTTCTCCATTACTATCTATGCCTAACGGTTTCCCATCCGTATATATTTCTCCGCCAGCTGTCGGCATCCAATTGATTATATTAAATACAGTCGTAGTATCTGACCTGTAAGTCCCCCATTTGAGTCCATCATCATTATCAGCAACATACATAGTGAACCGATTTCCACCAGTTGGAAATGAAACGTAATCTTTTGTGCGATCGCTCATTATTTCATTTCGATAAACGAAGTTACTACTATCATCAAAATAGAAAACTTTTACTTTTTTATTTGACTCAGTAACAAATAATAAATTATTCACATCATCTCTTTTAACAATTGAGATATCGTCAAATTCAATGTAAGAACCATCTTGTGAATACCCCAAGTAGTTATGTAATACCTTTCCCGATACTAAATCCCAAACTTGGACCCCCGCTTGCCCAGAAGCAACATAAGCTATATTATCTTTGATCGATACACTTCTACAAAAACCTTGCGTATTTAATACACTTATTTGTTCTACCGACCAAAGCCCCTCATCATTTGGTTCCATACAAGAAAAAAACAAAAGCGCGATTAATAGAAAATATACTTTTTTAATAATTATCATAGGAAAACCCCCATTTAATTTTACACCATAACTGTATTTGTTTAAAACTCTTTAGATCACGTACCCAACTATACGAGGAGTCTGTTTTTCTTGACCGAAAACGAGCGCTTAAAGCGATATCAATGTCTTCGTTTAAACTCTTATTGACCCATATGTCAAATTTATTATCTACATGATCTCTACCTGCATGTAAAACATCGTTTGCAGCTTCTGCGTTATAGTACCTTAATTCTTGCCTTAATGAAAAACCAAAATTTTCAACAATCGATATTGGACTATTTATTTTTATAGGCATATACCATTCAATAGATTCATAAGACCTATCAAAATCACTTGAAATGCCAGTTTTTGTATATGTCACATTATCTGCAATACTTCTATCAATTTGAAAAGAAATTGTACCATATTTTTTTATTTTTTTATTAATTCTCAATCTAGCATAATAAATGTCTAAATCAAACTCGGTAAAGGGATTATCATAATACCTCTGAAGAAAACCAATACCAACGATATACCAATTTCTCCTATTAATTCTATCTGAAATCGACACGTATTGATCATTATCTGTGAAGCTACATGGTTTTAAGTCATTCATGGATAAGTCTCTATCAATATAATGACGAAGATAATAACTGTTTAGATGCCTTAAAGAGTATTTCAAATTCCGATAAGGCCCCCACTTGTATTTTGCAGAAATGCTACCAGACCAATAATCTTTATTCGGGTTATGAATGTAATCCGATGAAGCAATAAATGAATTAAAAATAAACTCTTTCTTGTTTTTAGCATACAATGTTTTATCAAAGCCAAATTGAATTTTATTGATATAGCTATCAAATACTTTAGAACCTCCTAGATATTTTATGTTGGAAGAAGCATCTAAAATTTCTTGTTTAGAAAACCTCATTACATTATCATCGTATCCACCCCGGTAGCTCAAGCTTAAATTCAAAGGCGTAGAACCCTGAGCTGCAGAAAAAAAATACAGTATGTTGATTATAATTAAAAATCGCATCAGTATAACATAAAACGCGTAAGTGCCGTTTTTCCCTCATCAAAAACTTCAATGGAAAAAACTTGTTTACCTTTTGGGACTTTGATTTCACAGCTCCGCCATTTTCCAGGAACTCTCTCTGGTCGATTATTAATTTTCGAAGAGCCAGATCGTTCAGTATTGAAAAAATAAGTACCAATCACTTTTTTCCCGCTTTTTACATGAATTCTGTAAGACTCCTGAGTACCCATTTTTTCTGTAAACTCTAATCGACTAATAATTCTTAACGTTTTCGGACCAACAGCTTCTAATTGTAACGGGATATTTTTACTGCATTCAAAATATTTAATATTTTTTCCATCTAAATCAATAGTTACACTATTCTTGTGAACCATAGGCATTAATATTTCTTGATTTTTATTTGGAGCTTCAAATTCTTTTGAT
>Ga0115000_10005008_pt1 | contig 10706 bp, 4 predicted proteins | sample ArcticOcean_MG_C_6_FD_89690 | JGI IMG/M metagenome (GOLD analysis project Ga0115000, IMG submission 89690) | Marine microbial communities from western Arctic Ocean - ArcticOcean_MG_CB8_128 | ecosystem: Environmental > Aquatic > Marine > Oceanic | place: Arctic Ocean: Canada Basin | collected... | reverse complement strand
TCAAGAGGTTTTATAGCCTAACTACGTTTCATCAACTAGAGCTTCGTTTATAAGCGGCTCAAACGTTAGAGATTTCGAAACGTATGATAGAACTATGGCGCCGACCGATATGTATATGTCGAGCTCTGCAGACAATTTAAATTCTATTATAACACAGAACCGCCTTGGGGTTAGCGCTACAGGTCAGTACGGACTTCGGTCTCGTCCTGGTACCATTAAAGTCGAGCACAACAGCGCCCGAGGAACGTACTCCGGAACTATCTTTCTGAAAACTTCTATTGGACCTCGCGGCTCGAGTTATGTCGAACCAGCACGACCCCAGACAAATACCTCTCGTCTATTAGTTGGTGATAGCAGCGTGAAAGGACCTGTTTCATATATGCCCGTCTTGGCCGGAGGCGTTAACGGCGTAGTGACAGGCAGCTTACCGGCACTCACCGCGTTAGGTTCTTATCCTGATGCATCTTTGGCCACTAGTGCCACCAAGGGTGGTCCTCATCTAGTACTACAACCTAATAAAGAGCATCCTGGTATGAACACATGGCTGAATCCCGAGACTGCCGCCGACGAGCAGGATCCAACGGGAGGTACGCCATTTTGGAGAGCTGATTCATTCTTCTTATTAAGACAGTCGATAGCTTCTCGTCCTCCAATAGTTCAACAATATAAACTTAGCGTAGGCTCTGATCTAGTAATGTTTCCCATAGCTCCCTATCAAGGAGCAATGCAGCCGTACATAAGAACAAACTCTAACACCCTTAAGAAGAACATCGTGAACAGTGGCGCACCATTTACGCCGCAACTCCAGGACTTAGCTGATAACCGTATAGATTACGGCAAGACGGCAATGGACGCGAGGTTTGACGAGTACTACTCAAACGGCAAGATCACTGACGGTGTCATGACTGTTAACTCTACGATCCCAATTTCTGGATCAACATCTAGAGAGATAATAACGTTTGGTCAAATGACACATTACGGCTACGTAAACGCAGCTGATTCATACGTCGATACCTTATGGACAGACCCGAGCGCCATGACGTACGCATCAGGATCAGCTCACAACTTAGTGTTTCAAAAACAGCTTTTCAAAGGCTCTGGCGGTACCGGCGCCCCTCGAAGAGCGGTTTTATTTGGTCAAGCCATGAAATATGCTGTGTATCCAGATATTGGTTGGTCAATTATCCCCGCGAATATTGAAAATATTAAGCGTGTCATCCCCAAAGGCAACGCCAATAATATATCAATGTTTTCGGACTTGCCTGACTCCTACCAGGGGCAGTTTGCTTATCTTCCTACCGCCAAACAGGGGCGTCAGTGGGACTTAGAGATAGAAAACGATTCTGCTACTAGAAACCGAACAGGACCTCTCTTTGCTGCCCGTTACGCATTATCTGGTTCACAAGATTCCGACACCACGTCGCCGGATGGAGCCAACGCCCCAGTTCATCCAGGTACAGCATACTCATTAGATACGTACACTGGCAACCCTACTGTTGTCGACTACGATGAAGTAGAAGGGTGGAAGTTCGCTGATAACGCTATTCCATCAAAAGTACCAGCAGGCTCAGGGTTCTCAGTTATATCAACCCCCGCATATCTTGCAAGTGGAACACCGGTAATCAATAGAGTTCCAGATTTAGTAAAATATGGTTCATTTAGAGTTGATAAATCTTCTCCTGCTAGCTGGCTAGATAGTGGCCTCAGTCGTGATCTAAACATACGGTTGACAACTGGTGATAAGCATCAAGGTGTAAACCCAGACATTCCAGATAACTGGTGTGGCTTTACGCTGATGACCGCATCAACATGTTGGAGGCCTCTGGAGTCCCCTGGCAGAGAGTCCGCTTCTTTACCCTTACAGGCAAACGTTTATAAGCGTCAATATTTAAATTACCGTAAAGATTTTAAGATAGACGTTCCTGTAAGGTCTATTCCTCCTAGTGACGTAGAACCTGGCGGTTTTTGGTTATTCACAGCTCCAGATCCATATGTCATGTTTTATAGCAAGGAGACAACCAACACCGGACCGAATAGATCATACCACGAGCCACAAGATCGTTGTTATTACGCCAACAACTACGCGGGTACTGATGGTACAGCTGGTATCGTGACGAATAATCAATCAAACCGGACTAACGGTCAAGCGTACCAGACAGCTCTTTCTGCGAAAAGATACCATCGAAGGTTCTCTGCCGCCATTGTCGAAGGCGGCTTTACCCCTGGACCTGATCAGAAAGGAATTAATTCAGGCCGAATGTTTGTAGGTCAAGCTTCAGCAGTAAATCAAAAGCAGGTAGTCGCTACCAGACCCTTCTCTTTCGGTGCGTCTCCTTTCTACAACGTCAGTTCGGATGTCGACACCGCTGGTACAGTACTCGGAATAAAAACACCGGCACCTCCCGGCTACAACGACAAGCCTACTTTACAAACAATATCATATAGAACACAAGTCTCCGGTTCAAAAGGTAGTCCCACAAGTCAAGCTAACGACGCCCTGTATATACTGCAGCCAAGTGATAAGTTAATACTAGGTGTACAACCATCACTGCCTGGATGGAACCCTGGCTCTGGATTACCTAACAACAGACATTCTAAGAAATACGGTGTATGGGATTATACAGCATCTGGCCGAGATGGTACCGCTATAGCTGGTGATGTTGACGCAAATGGTTTTCCAAGACCTGACGCTGAAATTAATCTTGAAGACCCGTATGAACCATCTCATGGTTTGACGATGCTAGCTGGTCCTAGCAAGATAGTACTATACGGTACTTTTTTAAGAAACGGTAAACATCACTCCAACAGCTCAACCCAGAAATTAAGATCATCCGCTGTTCATGAAGCGGTTGGCGAACCTGTTCTGGACCAGTTTATGGTCGACGCGGAATCAGAGTACGGTTCAAGCTATCTGTCAGAGCATATTACGGGATCCATTCTTACTATACAAAGCAGCCCGGTCACAGGATATACAAGAGGCGTAGCTGGTTCAGTAAAAGACGGTAGCTTAACTTTTAGCGGAAGCTTTCAAAGATTCGTACGCTCTGCAGAGAATAGTCAAGTATTTTATGATACGCTAATACAGGACCCGTTTCAAATAGCTGAAATCGATGAATTCTATACGCCTTCGGGGCCGGGTAGTAGTACGGTTGTAAATATGCATTTCCCCTCAGCGAAGATCGCTAGTTCCAGCGCCGCGGTCTATGACACCTACTCAGCAGCCGGCCTCTTCACCGGAATAGGCTACGCTTTTTCCGGCACGTGGGCTGACTCATTTCCGTTTGAAAGCAAATATTCTAATGTTTCAAGACTTACGGGCCGAAATATAAATAATCTTCGTGCGAATGGTGGGCTCTCTATAGGCAACGGTGCTCCTTCACAGCTCTCTGGGAGCGCCCCAGTTACGCTGAGCAACCAGTTCGGCGAAGATCCCGGTCAATATATCTTCGCTCCTGGACAATCACCTGATGGAATAAACCATCTGTCAAAATTAGCCATAGAAGCAAAAATAGACGCTGCTGGCGCCTCTAATCTATCGCTATGGTCATCCGCAATCGGCGGAATAAAAAATATGGCAAACGTTTTAAACTTTGCCTCTGACACCGGCACCGGCAGTGTCCTCGGCGCATTCACCTCCACAAGCAGACGGGATGTACCGGTAAAATCATTTAGAACATTCTTTGCAGTGTTTGCTGGTTATGGCAGACAAAATAGGAAGAAAATAGACATGTCCCCTGACAGGTATATTGCAACTTGGTCAAACGCCGGCGCAGGTTTCACCGCTAGCGGATTGGCGTACGGTATTGGACTCCATCCGGCTGGCTTTAAGTATGGATATATGAATTGTGACCATTTGTCTCCCTCTACGGTTCATAGAGGTGACACATTTGGACAGTTTAGAGACATGCTGGAACAAAGGTTATATAGTAAGACCTACAGCTACGGCGACGAATATAATAAGGAAGGGCAAACCAGCTCTGCTGTAACATGCATTTTTGTCGATTCCGCTGGTGCGCCCGTATCAGATGCTACAAGGACGACGTGTCTAAATCTCTCTACTGCAATGACTTCATCAAAACCCTTTATTGAGGGTGAAGTGTTACGAGAGATTATATTTAATTCTGAGTCTGTAACAGTTGAGTAAGATCCAGGCTCAATAATGGATCAATAAATGAGTCAAAAAAATAGAACAGAGTTACGAAAGAAAGACTTTCTGGTAATTAGGCAAACTAAAAATCAGAACATCGCAAAAGTAGTAACGCCTCAGACCTTCCAGATTGGGCTTGATGACGATGAGTTTAAGAAGGGGCTCATTGTTAAGGGAAGTGTGCAGGTTGGTACACGTTTACTTGACGCCGCGGGATCTGCATTCATAAAAGGCTCTGGCTCTGTAACTGTTACTGAAGACTCTTCTGGCGGTGTGACAATATCTGCAACTCTTGGAACCGGCGCCACTTTGAGCGGCGCGGAAGCAGATGGTATAGAGAACTTCACATATAACGGATCCTCAACTGCCACTGTGAAGGTTGATTTATTTGATAACGCTGGTATAGTGAAGACGTCTAACGGTCTCGCACTAAACATAAGCGATGTTTCAGACTCTATCAGTACAACACCAGCTGCTGATGATCTGTTGTTTATTTACGATACATCACTACCAACTGCTAGATTCACAAAGAAGATAACTGTTGGTAATCTCATGGCGGCAGCTTCATCTTTATCCACACTCGGTAATCCGCTGGCTCTTAGAGATGGTCTCGGAAATACCAGCTATAACAACTCTGCTGGGGTTACCGTTGATATTGATACAGCTACAAATGGTGGTTTAAATATAATCGGCGGCGCCGGATCTGGTGGCGCGGTATATGTTGATCCTAATACGGCTACAGCAACAACAACGCTTAACGCTGCAAATGATTACGTTTTAATTTACGACCAAACCGCAAACGCCACTAGAAAAATTACGCCTCAAAAGTTCGCGGACTTACCTTCCAGTTATTCTCTTAGTCCTGGTACGGGTTTAACGTACTCTGTAGGCTCTGCGTTTAACGCCGGTTCAAATTCTACGCTAGGTATCAATACCGCTGTAGTACCAAGACTTGCAGTAGCAAATACATTTTCTGGTGACAATACATTTTCAGGAAAAAACACATTCGGTGTTTCTACAACAGCTGGGTTAACAGGATCTCTACAGGAAGTGTCATCCGGAGTTCCTTATCTAATTGGTGGAAGTAACGTATCTATTACTACTGGATCTACCGGTCAAATAACAATAGGTGCATCTTTAGCTGCTGGTGGAAACTTGACCGCGGGTACTGGAATATCTACGTTCACGTATGACGGTTCAGGAAACGCTACTGTCTCCGTAAACGCTACATCTCTTTCAACTGTAGCAGCTAATAGAAGTAACTATCTGATTTCAGCGGAAAGCGGTAATCTATCTAATATAACAAAGACAACTATAGGCTCCGTCGCGGATATCGTTGACAGAACCGCAATAGTTAATGAGGGTTCTGGGATAAGCATCACTTTTTCTGGTAATTCTAATCCGGCAACAATCGCCGCAAAAGTTGACGGGTCTACAATAAGACTTAATAGCTCCAATCAGATATCAGCAGTAACTCCCAGCGGTGGTTCCCCCGGTGGTGGTAACAGTGATAAATCAGCTTCCTACCTAGTGTTGACGGCAACAGGCTCTTTAGATAACGAGAGAGTCTTTACAGAGGGTACGGGTTTACTGAAAGTCGACTCCGGCGCAGGTTCAGCTTACACTGTTTTAATTGATAATTCCATAGTCGCGACCTTAACAGGATCTCAATTCTCTGGAAACGTTGGTATAACAGGATCTTTAGGCGTAGAATCTAGCGCTGTATTTAAAACAGGTCTGACTGGCTCACTACAGATGCTTCCCGATGGCTTAACCCCATATATTATAGGTACTGGTAGTATAAGTGTCACCACGTCTTCTTCTGGGCAACTGGTGGTATCTTCTTCTGCTTCAGCCGGCGGCGGCAGTAGTGGTCTTAGTTCTATACAACAATCTGGCGGAAGTTCGTTCAGTAGTGTAACAACGTTAATATTTACTGGTAGTACAGTTTCCGGTGGATCTGGGACCGTTACTGTAACTCCTGTTATTGGAGCCGCTGAAGACTCTTCATATACCGACGGCTTATTTACAGATTTCTCTTACACTACACCAATAGGAACAGCTGTGGACAGATTTAACGAGGTTCTAAAAGGGTTAGCTCCCAGCGCGGCGCCAGCATTAGATGATATGAATTGTAACGACTCTGGTACTAGCGCTAAGATGTCGTTTGGAAATTCACAATCTATCTCTGGTTATACTAACGTCTTACCATCTACTTTAACTCCTGCTAGTTCATTATCTAGCGTAGATATTAATGGATCATATTCATCTGCAATATCAGGAAATGATGTAAGAACCGCTTGCTTTGCTGGAAGCACAGTCATTGATGGAATTCTAAATGCCGACGTATCAGCAGACAGCCCCAATTACGCTGCCGACGCTTTTGGTAACGGTAACCAAGGCACTCTTGAATTGTTCGTAAATAATAACTCTACGGCAGTACACTCCACAAACTTGTCTTCATTCGGTTCAGGAACGAGCAGTAACGCTAGCGGTTCTGGTTTCGTGTTATCAGCAGTAACAAACGGCTCATTCAGTGACGGGTCAGCGTTTAGTACGTTTAAGCACCGTACCGGTACTTATACTATAGCGGTAGCTAATCAACAGACAGGATGGAACTACGCTAGGGTTGTACATACAATAGGTAGCACCAGCACCACCACAAACTACGTGGAATGGGTAAACGATCCAAATGCGAATGCTCTATCTGCCGACACATCAGTTCTGGACAGTTTATCAATGACTGGTACAAAGCAGTTATCTGGTGTCACATATAATACTGCAGGTACAGCAGAATATCGTGTACGTGTTCTTAACGCATACAAGAATGTATATTCAGCAAATAACATAACATTTAATGGCACAAATTGTGCTATATCTTCTCAAGCATTTCCGTCCATAGATTACGCATCAGGAGAAGATGAGACTAAGCTCTTGCACTTGACAGGATCTGTTACGATAAATTCTGACCCACTATTAAACGGATCCATAACAGCATCCGCGAACGTACCAGCTCCCTTGAAGTCAGACTTAACTTCTGCCGGCTCACAATCAGTGGCAGGAATACTTTTATACAATCTATCAGATAGTGCAACCACAACATCGGAGCCGTTTAGAGGGGAAAGCTATAGAAGGGTATCTGGTAGCTACAATAATCAAGCGGCAGTAACTGCCGCTGGTGCAGTATGGAATTCTTCCACCAGCTTAATGACTGTTGACGGATTACTTTTTTATAACAGTGCGTTGAGGTCTCCACGTCAAGGAACCGTGTCTGGAGACTTTAGGAATACAGCTGACGGCGGGTCCATTACAAACGGTCCAGCGAGCAATGTAAACTATTCCTCTATTGCTTCTGGGATGAGAACGTTTTATAGGTACTTTAGAAACACATCCGGGGGTTCTAAGACGAATTTCGCGTTGACCTTAAACGGTTCCGGTACAATAGTGAATCAAGGGTCATCTTTATCTTCTTCGAACATTCATGTTTTGGCAAAGTTACCAACAACATCCGCTAGTTTTACGACTGGGTGGATGGACACTGCAGTGGCGTTTGCTACAGGACAAACAGGAGATGGTGCTGGGTGTCTAAATGGTTCCCTGGATTCTTCTTTAAACGCGACAAACAATATTACATTCGGTACACAGTCAGCTGGTGCAAACGAATATATAGTTGTTAAAATAGAGGCCGACGCTAGCTGGACTGGTAACATATCACAAATTAGCGTTTCATGGAGTTGATGAATGGCATATGATCCAAAAACCCAGCGTCTAATATCTCTAAAGAAGCTAGCGGGAAAAGCGCAGACTTCAAATGATAAAGATCTAGCGAATGAGGGTTTACCATCCGGTGTAACAGTGACGTCAGAGACGGTTTTTGGTGAGACTATTACCGCCTCACCTTCTTCTACATCGCTGTATACGATAACAGGAAAAGTTGAGTATCTAAGATTTCCAGCTTCTTTTATAGCTGGTTCAGATACTACAAACGGCCGTCATGGTTTTGAGCTAAAGCTTCCTCCAGACTACGAAGCAAACTCTTCAAACGGTAAAAAAGGAACATATCCCTTTATAAACGGCCAGAGCCTTAATATTACTTCTGGATCGCTACAGCTTGTACCGACGTCTTTTGCTACGTCCTATGAAGGTAAGCCTTTCTCTGGTGGCACCCAGACAAAGGGCTCAGGTACCCAGATTCCTATTCTGGACGCTAGAGATTGGTACCTTGATTACTTTAATGGAGTGTACTTCCAGCAAGACCCTCCGGGTACGGGAGATCATTCTGAAAATCCTGATTATCTTGAGGCATTTCTATACATAGGTGACATGCTTAATGTTGTTGTTGCCGCCGGCGGAGGCGGAGGAGGCACTGGGGATGGAGATCCAAATGCGCAGTATCTTGTGTTATCTGCAACAGGTTCTCTTTCTGCCGAGCGTGTGTTAAATCCACAAACTGGCTTAATTGCTGTAGATTCTGGCGCGGGAAACAATTATAGCATATCATTAGACAATTCAGTTGCCGCAACTTTAACTGGCTCACAGTTTTCTGGAAATGTTGGAATAACAGGATCTTTTGGTACTGAATCCACCGCTCTGTTTAATTTAGGTCTATCAGGATCACTAACACAACTAACGGATGGAACATCGTATCTCAAGGCCGGCTCTAACATTACTGTTGCTAGCGCTTCAAACGGTGCGATAACAATAACTGGCACCGGCGCCGGCGAAGCTAGAAAAAAAGATGCGTACTTTATGTCTTCCGAAACAGTGGCAGGATCTAGCGTTTCTGTTAGCTCATCTGATTTTTCTACCGGTAACTATAACATGAATAAGATAGATATCTTCCTAAATGGACAATTATTACATAGCGGATCTTTGACTCAAGTATCCGCCGCTGAAAGGGATTATTATATCGACAGTGCCAGTAGCTTAAAGTTTTCTTTCGACGTGCGAATTGACGATATTTTAGATGTTGTTGTTTTCGCGATCAGTTCGTAATAGTTAATTGTAAGGTCACCTTTAGATTTGAGGCAGATCATGCCGTCACATACTTACAAATTAGGGTACAGTAAATGCAAGAAGAAAATAACGACATATTTGAGACATCAGACTTAGGTACCGCGGCGTACCTTTTAATAAAGGGTTGTACCCTAATCATAGCTGAAAAAGATAGATATAGGTATTCGTTTGTCTTCTCTGAAGAGAAGGTGTGCAAACAGCTATCCCTAGAGTACGTAAACAGCGAATTTTCAAGATTTGACGCAAGTCTCAAGAACTTAAGAAGCTTGATAAAATAAAAAAGACGTGGTAAAATCATTTTACTTCGTATATTTAAAGATGTGGTCTAGAATCACAATTAGTTATTCATAGTTCGTTAATTGTTTTCCTTAGTTAATATTAGTTAGTACTAACTCACGAGTGCGTATCTCGATATGTGCTCCTTATAAAAGGAAATAATTAATATGCCTATTAATTCAAAAATTAGATTAGAACAACTTACTGGTTCTGTCGCCGTCTTAAAGCCGGGCTCCCTCGCTCAAGGTACTGCAGCAGCCATTAAGGGTACTACAGACATGAATGATGTCTTGAAGTATTACTCTCAAGCAATCTCAAATATTCACGGAAACGTTGAATATGGAGCTCAGCTACCTGGTGCGTTCAGTGCCACGATCTTTCCAGCAACCGATGGTGTTCAAGACTTAGGTAAATGGGGTATCGCCAACACTGAGACTTTCGGTAATTCACTTGGCTCCTTAGATAGCTCTGGTTTCTCCGTTGGCTCTGCCACCCCCGACACCACCATGGACGCGTCGATAACAAGAATTCATCTTGGGTCATCGGCTACAGTACAAGCTAACGACCTGTTTTTGTTTCGTCAATCAGGCGGTCTCATTATGGTTTACCAGAAGAGCGGTTCAACCAGTACAGGGGACCAGCATGATGTGCTCTTCAATGCCGGTCTATCAACGATTTTCGCGATGAACCAGAGCACCATCGATTCACAACGTATCGGAAACATCTCTCTTGTTGAAGAAAAAGAATGGGGTAAAGCAGTTGTTGCTGCCATTCAAGGTACTGCCGGTCTTGCTATTACAAATGGTCAAAAAACGACCGCAAGTGATATCCTCGTCCAATCTTCTAGAAAGCTGAGCCTTAACTCACTCGATACCGACTCTTCTGGTGGTGTTGTTCTCGAGAATCAAGCTTCGGTCGGTAAGATCCGTGCGAAGATTGCTGGTGTTGACAAGTTCATTCTTGACACTTCTGATTTTAAGATTCAGAGTACTGTAAACGTTGATGTACTTAGTGTTGTAGACGCAGCAAATGCTACAGACGCAGCTGCTGCTATGACCATCTCTGGTGGTGTCGCAGTTGCTAAGAAGTACTTCGGTGGTGATGATCTGGCCGTTGCTGTCGACAGTAAGAAGCTTACTATTGGTAGTACCAACCCGATACTCTTACAGCACGGTGCAGTACGATCTTCGCTTAGTTCAGCAGCGCAAATGGCGATTACAGGTTCAACTGGTGTCCAGATCTTGTCAAACGCTAGTCTTGTACTGTC
>Ga0115000_10005006_pt1 | contig 10706 bp, 15 predicted proteins | sample ArcticOcean_MG_C_6_FD_89690 | JGI IMG/M metagenome (GOLD analysis project Ga0115000, IMG submission 89690) | Marine microbial communities from western Arctic Ocean - ArcticOcean_MG_CB8_128 | ecosystem: Environmental > Aquatic > Marine > Oceanic | place: Arctic Ocean: Canada Basin | collected... | reverse complement strand
CGGCAGTTGCCCTGGAGTCAGCGCATCATAGCTTTCAATGGTTTATAATTAAATTTACGTTTTGGTTCTTTACCATACTTATAAGTCTTATTGTTTATTTAGAATACAAAGAGAGGAAAAAAAATGTCTAAAAAACTAATACAAGGAAAATTAAAAAAATCTAAAACTAAAAATATGTCACACACCGGGGGCAATAGTAGGCCGTTGGAGAACGTGTATTTCGATACAGACAACAAGACGTGGTACAAAAGTTTAGAGAAACATAATGCCTAACAGAACAGTTGAAGCATCAGACAATGAAGTCCTTGTGACGATCACAAAAGACTATCTGTTAGTTACTATCAAAGGACAATCATATCGTCGCCCAGTGAGTACATATCAACTCCTGGGCCTTAATGTTGCAACAGCCAAGGCTCTTTCTGAGAGAATAAGGGAAGATGGCTAGCAATAAAAAAACATTAAAGTCAATATAGTTTTTATAGAAAAAGAAGGACAGGTTATGAAGGTATTAAGTAAAATACACACAGAATTAGAGAGTATGGGGTACATTGAGGACATCGTTGAGGAAGGTTTTCAGTGGACAAAGGAGGTAGAGAAGGTAAGGGTAAAGCTGAAAGTAGCAAGCGAGGGGATGGTTAAGAAAGGACATTTTTTTCACTCCATCCCCGTTACCATTTTTATAGCTGATGACAAAGGCCAAGAAGTTGAGTTTAATTTTGATAACTTAGATACAGCTTTGAAGATATCGTCAGCAGTTTTTAGATCCTTCGAATCATTCAAGAATCCCATGATCTCTTAGGAGGTTTATATGAGGAAGGCTCTTTTCGAGTAATACCCATTACCGTGCAATAGGACTAAACATTGTGGCCGCCTTGGTTACCTTGTTTTTCTATATGTCCTTAGAACATGATGTGAGTCTTCTTAGTAAAGACTATTCTTTGTGCTGTGGTACCAAGAAGAAGCGTTCTATTGAATTAACTAAGGAGGAAGAATATGGACTGGAGTTTTTTTAAATTTTATATGATGACAATGGGATTATCAATAGGGATATTATTTTTTATTAGTTTATATACTACATATTGACGAACACCTCGTTACATACTACATATAGTACTAGTGGACGAAGGACTCTTAAATATACTTATTTGTCTCCCAATTTTTAAGTATTAAAACCTAACCCACGATTGCAGCCACATCGACCCCTACGCATTTTATGTAGGGGTCACTTTTTCTAAACATTTTTTCCAACTCAGCTCAAACATATTGTCTTCGTTAAAATAATTAAGTTTAAAGTGTTTTGTTTTAGACATACCTTTTTTGGGTATAACATTAAAGACTGCCTTTCTTATGTCAGATGCTACAAAGCACACTACATCAGCATCTTTGCGCCCCAGGCCGCGCTTCGCGCTTCCTGTTGACGTGCTAAACGTATAGCGTTTATTATTATTATTTTTTTTATACCGGGAAGGGTAAGCACTCTTAACCTGGATCCTTAATGCCATAGAATTAATATTAACAATAAGATCACAACCAGGCGCGTCGATAAGTGATGTAGGATAACCAAGAGTTTCTAACTCCAATGCTACAAATAACTCACCAACGCGACCTCGTTGTCGCTGGTTCCGTATTTTACTTATTAACGGCACGCATAAAGCTAACCGCGTTTGGTCTGTAAGTCTACTTTACGTCGTCTGCAAATTCGTGAGGTATGTCTCTTCCTTTGTTATAGAACTCAGTTCTGTATGCTTCCATACGTTTAGCTAATTCAGGAACAGTTAGATTTTCTCTACCAGGTTCTGCAAAACGATCCCAAGCATCAAATGTTTTCTGTAATAAATCTTCATACTCTTTATTCGTCATTTAGTTCTCCATGTGTTCAGTTGGGCCATCCGGTTCGTGCGTGATACCTTCTGGTCCTGTTGTTATAATAATAGGAGTTTTTTCTCCTATCCACGCACCTAAGACATTAAATGATATATACTCCATTGCTTCTTCTTCATCGACATCGTTAGCATCCATGAATACTTCAATCATTTTATCTAGACTGTAGACAATAATGTCATCTTGTCCGCATCGTTCTCCAATGCCTATTATGGCTTCATTAAAGCCGTCCCATTTTAACATACTTATCTCCTATGCTCCTGGTTCAAATTCACCGTCGCCTGAAGCAAATGGTCCATCAGGAACATCTAGCCACACGCGGGATTTTAATCCTGGAGCTGATGCTTTGACTATTCTTTTTCTATCTATTAACATCTGAACCATTCTTTCCAGGTGGTTGATTCCTTTCTCTTGTAATACGTCGCTTAGACGCTCCTTATGATGACCTATGCCATTAGCTTTGCCTGTTTGGGTGAAAGGTTTACCCTCCATAGCAGCGTTCTTAATACAGTACGCAAGATCGTCAAGTTCAAAATCTGTTCCACGTTTAGATAAAAGAACGTCGTCAGTTCGTCCTTCTAGCAATCCATTATGCGAATTACGCACAAAGGTTCGTATCTCTCTGTTAGCGGGTCCATTACTCTTAACAACAGCACCATTAACAATACGGTTACGTTTATATTCAATGTCTAATGTTTTACATAAATATTTCATTTCGCCTTCTGGTGGAACCCAGAGAGCCATAGCAAATCTTAAACCATCAACGATGGCAGACGTACCTCTAATTAAATTACGCGCATGCTCCGGAGTTACAACAGGATTTTTTATGTCGATTTTTGTCATGTGATGTACAAGAAGCCACGTAGCGTTGGTTTCCGTCGCTAAGGCTGCAAAGTAGCCCGTCACAAACGCACCCGCCGCGGGGTCGCTGTTTATATCCGCATAAACAAAGCTTGCGAGTGGATCTATTACTACAAGTGCAAGGTTTTTTATTTTCTTTATCTGCGAGCAAATCTCTTCCCATTGTTCTGTTATAGCCGGTCCATCCCTGGTGGTAGTAACAATTGGCTTAACACCACCGTAGTTTGGAAAAGGCAACACCTTTAAATCATGTTCTGACTTAGTAAATCTTTTACCTTGATGATCTATTAAGTCAATACGCCTATGTATTTCATCAGCCTCATCTTCTGCTGTTAAGATAACACAAGAGCCATTTTGCAGTAAAGTGGCATCAAAAGCTCTGTCATAGCCCTGCTCACCATAAGCTAATTTTAATCCTAGGTCGAGAGTTAACATTCCTTTGCCGGTGTCGCCAGAAGCAGCAATGATTCCGGCAACACCACGGGGCAGTGTTTCATCCAGAAGGTATTCATACTGAGGTGCCTTACCTTTTTTATAGCGTGAAACTGATAGACTATCGTCTAAAAGATTGATAATCTTAACATCAGAATCTTTCTTATAAAGGTAAGCATCAATATCGAACCCTTCAGTTAGAGCATCAGCAGAATCCCAGCCTTTTGGTTTTCCATTTACAGGTTTAAGTACGCGAACACTTTTGCAAATAGTTACCAAATGAGATGCCGCCGCTGTTCCATACTTCAAACCAGACTCGTCATTGTCTGGCCATATGATAACACTGCGCCCTTCTAAGGGTGACCAATCGGTCTTGGATACAGGGGCATTTGATCCAGCCATAGCTGTAGTAGCTGTAATACCAACTTCCCTAAGAGAATCCGCACACTTTTCTCCCTCAACTAATATAATATTAGTATCTAGATCACATTTATCAATGTTCTCTTGATTATAGAGGGGTCTAACTTGTGGAAATTTTTTCTCTCCAGATGGAAGCACAGGATAAAATGTCTTGTCTCCTCCCTTAAACTCTTTACGAACAACGGTACATAAAACTTCGTTGCCCTTATCTTTGTATACATATTGAATTGTACTAAGCACCTCGCGCGCCGCCTTCGCGACGCTTGGCGTATTCATTGGGGTGTTCTTTAGTGGCACCCTGATGCTCATAAAATCTGATATTTCCTCCACGGCTTCGCCGAAGGAACAACCATGTTGATGTTGCCAAAGATCAATAAAATCTCCAAACATACGTGAGCCATTAAACTCTCCACCAACACCTGGTGTTTCTCTGTTAAGGCTAAAAGAACATGAGTCTCCAAAGGATCCATCTAGATCTCCGCAAACAAACTCAGAACCTCTTACGCGTCCCTGGGGTAATAGGTGCTGTAATATATGAGATAGTCTTGGAAAGCATTCGTCTTTAAATCTTGAAAGATCAAAGTCTTTTCTTTCCTTCATAAAATTTACAGTGTTAAAATTAACGGTCATGTTCTGTCTCCCAACAGTGGCTTTGAAAATCACAGAACCTACATAAATAATGATCAGGTTCGTGTGCTATTCTTGGCAACCTTTCTTTTGCTTCTACAGCTTTAATGACTAAAACAGCTTTGTCAATACACCTTTGTGCTAACTCAGAATCAAAAGGAACTAATTCATGATACAACTCTTGTGTGTTTTTATTCACAACAGAAAACACAGCAGGATTATCCATTAAATTCATATAATACTGATAGACAGCAATCTGAGAACTGTATGTTACATTATGTTGTGCAACGCCCTTTGATTTAAAAGCTTTAAAGTTTCTATCGTTAGCGCTTTTACATTCCCATAATGCAGGGTAACCCATGTCCACTTGGCCATGCATAATAATGCCATCGACATGCCCTTTAATGTTTCCATTGGCTGCTTCAAAAGCAAACTGTTTGCCTCTTCGATCTCTGGTCTTTACTCCAAAGCCACCGTTCTTTAACCATAGTATAAGCATGTCCTCATAAGTGTGGCCGGCTTGAAATATTCTTAACGTATCACCTGTTAAGGGTTTTTGTTTGTCTCTTGTCGTACCCTCAAGATGGTATTGTAACTTTCGAGTACAGGGAGTTCCTATATTAGATCCCCCTATATATCCTCTTACAGGTTGTTTTCTTTCTTCTGATTCTAACGCATCGTTTATATGCCGGTTAAATCTTTCTGATACATCCCCGGTATTCGGTACTGGATTAAAGTTCCACATTTTTACCTCCTAAAATGGAATGTCGTCATCATATTCTGGTTCACTTGGCTTGGTGTTAGGAGGTTCCTTCGCCGGTGTTTCATATTTTTTAGTGAACCATTCATCTAGTTTTGGTTTATTAAATTGCGAGAAGGCTGCACCTTCATGCGACTTATAAATCATATGAAAATTATATATAATATTATAAAACTCATCTTTTGTAAGTTGATTAAAATTTTTAGACCATCCTATGGTATCTAAGAATGAGGCTATTTCTTTCATTGAATTGTCAATGGTTAAGGGTATATGGCCCATATCCGTTGGCGCCCCTTCGGGGCTTCTATCCTTCCAGTCGTGCATGTTTATTTTATCCTTCTGTAAACATAAGGCACTACAGAACCACACCATTGTTTTTTTATATGTATCAGTTTTACCGTAACAGTGAAAACCAACACTTAAACATGTGTGACAACTTCTATAACCCTTACTTGTGGTATTAATTTCTTTTAAGAAAGTCGCCAAGTTATTTTGACGACTCTCTTTTTTAAAAAAATTAAATTGCGACATCTTCGGCTTCTCTTCTCAGTATTTGTCCTACATACTGTGGAGAAACCTCAAGCTCTCTTGCTATGTTCGCGTTCCTTAGTCCATCATTTTTCAAAGAAATAATTTTCTCTGGAAGATCGCTGTGTTTTTTGCGACCTCTAGCTTCATTAAATAACCTAGAATTAGACTCTAGGTCACTTAATAAAACATTATGGACCTCGGTAAGTTCGCGAATAGCTTTACCTATTTTAGTGAGATCATTTTTTTTCATAATATACCTTACTTATTGATTCAACCAATCAGGACGATCGGAAGTAACAGGTTGAGCTACAGGCGCCGCCGGCGCAACCGGTGCTGGCGCAACCGGAGCAACCGGAGCGACAGGTGCAACTCTATCTGTATCAGGTGAAAAAGCTGGTGTAGCAACTGGAGCTACAGGAGCTACAGGAGCAACAGGCGGTACGGGTGCAGCAGGTGCCGCAGGTGCATTAGGAATTAATCCAAATACAGCCGCATGCTTATAATACTCATCACCATTTTTAGCAGTTAAAGCATAACTTAATTTATTGCTATCATCCCAAGAATCGTTACTGCCATCATTCTTCTTATTGCCTTTCTGTACTTTTACAGCACCTACAAATTGTATACCATGTAGAAAGCCCCAGTCTTTGTGCGCTGACATATCACGTTTGGCCATTGCTTCTGGAGAATCATCATTTGGATTAATACCAAGAGCTGATTCAATAATAGAGCGAAGAAATTTCATTGTAATATTTCGCGCCGGGTTTTCAAGATTAGGGGTTGAGACAGTAAAGTTGTCAAAAAATCTCCTACCTTTATGCTCGCCGTTTAACAATTCAAAGTTCAACACCAGATACTGAGTCTGGCCATCTCTTTTTGATAAATTAAGATAAGGTACACCAGGAACTATTCTTTCAGGTTTATCACCATCAGATGGATCTACAAGATGTATTTTCATAGCACCCATTGTTTTATCTGGAATAAGATCTATCTTCTTTTTTTCTCCGAATTTATCTTGTTCTGCGTCGTTAAAATTCATAACCATTGTTGTCTCCTTTATATTTTTTTCTGTGTTATTTTGTTTAATAAATTACCTAGATGTGGTTCTTCAACTTGATTAAGAAGACCAGACCTATCCTTACATGGATAATCCCAAGGGTTATCTGTATGGCACACAAACATTCTTTGTTTGCTGGTTGGCTGTTCTGGATCGAGATTATTGACAGGCTTCCAAACGTAGCTAATCATTTCATCTACAATACCAGGTATAGCTAACTTAGCTCCAGAACCATCCATTTGAATGGAATAAGATTGTTTTTGCGTAACATCATCTTTATGTGAATCAAGTAGCCCAACAAAAATAACATTTTTATTTTTTACATGTTGTAGATGTGTTGCCCATTGAATCATTTCTGTTTTAAGTTTGCCATATATTTTAAGTGTATTGGGCGTACCACCTTTTGTTTCTGCATCAGGTTGTTGCTCACACCAAGAAAAACATAATCTTGATGCTACACTTATGGAATCGACAAATAAATTGTCATATGTATTGTTAATGTCTTTAAGATTTGGAAATCTTTTTAAGGCATTGTTGTAGTGTGTTTGACCATACGACAAATTCTCACTAACAATAGATACGTTAGGTCCCCCTAACAACACGGCAATGTCTTTACAGTCTTGCCATGTTTCGGTTTCAAGCGTCACGCCTTTAAAGTTACGAACAGATAAGTCACCTGCTTCGATATTAACGAAGAGGGTTTTTTCCTGATCTAGAGTTAAAAGTTGTGATGTCTTGCCAATACCAGACTCGCCAAGTAACATTACTTTGGCTCCAAAATCTGATCCTAGCCTTTCTTCGGCTGATATTATCTTCATTATTTTTCTCCCATTGAAAATTTTAATTTATATGTAGGGCTACTAGGCACTACGGTTCTTGCTTTCTGTAATAGTTTTTTAATTTCAGGGGGAGCGGACTTAAATTTAGTCTCGCTCACCGTCCATTTAACTTGAGCATAATGATTCGCGGATTCTTTTCCGTAATCTTTTGCTATAGAGTCAAGACCGTTAATTAACTTCTCTTGATCCCATGTTATCTTTGGAGCGATGGATGCTTCAACTTTGCATCCTTCTGATATGTCGAAGGTTCTAGTACCTGTATCTACTCCGTCCGATTGCAGCCTTGCAAATAGTCGTTGCCCTAGAGATTTATCTAAGACACCCCTGATCTTTTGGCCTTGTTTAGTGATAACTTGTTTCAAGTGAGTACATTGATCCAAGGCATCGAGGGCCTCATTCTGTGTCATGCTAGAAATGTCGAGGTCACTAGCCTCTATTATATTTAGTTTTTTCATTCTTTATCCTATTATCTATGTTTCTAAAAAGTGGGCATTCTTAATCCCAAGACTTGTATGCCACATGTAAACTGAAACAACAAGTAAAAAGATAATTATTTTTAAATTATATTGTAAACCTAGATAATATCGTTATAGTGTAACAACTTATGGAGATTATAATGGCGATAAAAAAAGATAAAAACTATTCAACAGCTAGAATTTATATTGAAGATTTAGCACGTTTAAGATTAATAGCTAAACACACAGGCAAAACTCAAATCAGTACTTTACATGATCTTGTTAAAGAAAAATGGAATGATGATTTTATAGAAGATGATACAGTAACATCTGTTAGTGGCATTGAATCTGTAATGCCCCAGCCTAACCTTCGTTAACTTAAATAGCTACCGGAGGACCTACAAAGTCTGTATCGCCATATTGCGATGGCCCGTGATCATAGGCAGCATCTTCACGACTAAGAAGACCTATATCAATTAAGGCCATTTCTTCAGCAGCTGATAAGTACTGTCTTGGATCATAACTAATATTAAATTGAGGTAATACACCATCGCTACCACCGTAGCCTTTTGCTGACCCAGTTAAAGCCTCAATTGCATAATCTTCTATTCCTAATTTAGAAAATTTTTGTTCTAAAGCTTCACCGGATGGCGCTGCACCAACAGCATCACTTAAATTAACTGTTGTTTCACCATTCGCTACAGCTTTCTGTGCGGCTAAAGTTAAGTTCTTTGTTAAATCTGATACAATTTTTTCACCAGATCCTGTTTCATACTTATATGTAAGTACTTGTCCTTCAAGGCCGTCAATACGATTTAAATCACCTTCATCAGGATTATAAGTAAGTCTATCCATGTAAGTAGAATCTTCTTCTTGATTACCAATACTTACATACATCTCATCCCTATTACCAAGACCCACCTCAATATCACCTTCAAAAGTTACGCCATACGTTTCTGCTATCTCATTAGCAATAGGTGTCATGGCTGTTGCGATAGTGTCGGCTGTTTCGGTATTTCGATCGTTTTGTTTGTCACCACCCATACCATAAGAAATAACTTTTCCGCTTCCTAAATCTAAATTAGCAATACCTGTTTCATTAGAAGGTTCTTGTTTTCCTTCTATTAATCCTGCTACAACAGCTGCCGCAGCTAAATAAGGATTAGCCGCTGCTCCTGGAAAGAATAAACCTCCTGCTCCGGCCAGAGTTCCTAAACCAGAACTAAACGATGGATCATCTATAAAGTCTGCTAAATTCAGAGCGCCACTTATACCGCTAATTACTTGGCCAGGGCTTACTCCAATACCTAAAGCATCTTTGTTTCCCATAAATTGACCAAGTTGAGTAAACATATTTCCTGCGCCATCTGTAATAATTTCGCCCCCGCTTCCGTCAACATAAAACCCTCCAGTAGCTGCTTGTCCGCTAGCATATGCATCTGGATCAATTCCGCCAAAAAATGAATTAGCTGAACCAGCAGAACTAAATAGTTTTTCTCCTGTGCCAGGATTTAATATAGAAACTAAATTACCCGCATTTGAACCAGCTGAAGCTGCATTAACTAATCCAGATAAACCAGATGATGTTGTTGAAACAAAGTTACCTGCACTATTTATAGTTCCATATTGACCGCTTGTTTCGTCAAAAACTAAATTATCATCGGTTGTAAGAATGTCATCGCCTGAAGTTCTAGTCATAAGTTCTTCTGTGGGGTTGTCTATAATTTTAACTTTTCCTGTTCCTCCACCTACTATAGCTTCATATTCTTGTAAACTAATGTTTCCTAAAGCAAGACTATCAATAATATCAAGAGCATCAATAGCTTCAAAACCAGCGTCTCTTAGTTCTTGTAGTTTTTCTACTTTACCTGATCCAGAAACATCTTCATCTACTGTTACCTTGTTATTGCCATCAGTAAATACATTACCTCCACTAATAAGATTGTCTAAATTACTAAAGTCTGATGCACCAATAACATCGCCATTCGCATCAGTAACAAACCCTTCGTCTGGATCTAGATTATCATATAAATCTTCTTCAAATTTTGTTTCAATATTATCTTCAATTAGACCTTCTTCAAATCTATTACCTCCGGAATCTATTGCATCAGTAAGCGTATCGTTAAACTGATTTTGCAAATCTATTTGATTGGCATCTATTATATCTTGATTGTCATTTCTAATTTTACGGTCTTTTATTTTATCAAAAATAGTTTCACCGCCTGTTAAAGCAGCTATACCTTGATCAACAGCTAAACTAACACCTGCTCCTAAAAGAATATTTTTAATTTGATCAGATGAGCTAGGACCTTTAATTACTGGAAGTTCTAAATCAACCGCGCCTCCGCCGCCAATGACGCCTCCGCCTCCAATAACACCGCCACCGTTGTTGCCTCCGCCATTATTACCGCCACCGCCGGGCGTGCCGCCGGCTCCGCCGTCGTTACCGCTACCGCCACCAAAGGTTGGGTCGCCTAAGTTAGGATTGCCTGAGCCTAGTCCAGGTCGCCCTACACTTCCTTGAAAGGTTTGATTAAAGGTGCCAGTGCCAGAACCACCAAAAAATTGATCAGGGTTCATAGTGACATCAAAGATATCAATTGGAGGGTTTTGTACAGTTTGACCTGTCATAAAATTAGCAGCAGGACGTCTTATAAAACGTGCATTCGTAGCTGTTTGGTAAGGCCCATAACCACTTGAATATAATCCGCCAATACCTCTTGTGTTATCTGCCATTAAGCTTGTCCTCTTGCTCTAAGTAATGCTTGCATAGTCGGGTTGTTACCAGCTGCTCCAAGCGCAATATCTCTTTCTACATTTCCTACATTAGCAGACATTTGCTG
>Ga0115000_10005002_pt1 | contig 10709 bp, 14 predicted proteins | sample ArcticOcean_MG_C_6_FD_89690 | JGI IMG/M metagenome (GOLD analysis project Ga0115000, IMG submission 89690) | Marine microbial communities from western Arctic Ocean - ArcticOcean_MG_CB8_128 | ecosystem: Environmental > Aquatic > Marine > Oceanic | place: Arctic Ocean: Canada Basin | collected... | reverse complement strand
ATATGAGATTGTTGGCTTTATCAAAGTTATTATATAATTATGGTGGTTTATTAATACCAAATTCAACCATTGTTTGTAAAAATTTGAAACCTCTATATGATGAGTCAATATCTGAGAAAGGATTTTTTAGTATAAATATGATAAACAGAACTATCACGGCGGATTATAATACCCTATTTCCAAGTACTAAAATTACCGGGTGTAAAAAAAATAATACCACTATGAAAGAGTTTTCAAATTATTTAGAAATATTAACCGGAACAGATTATACAAATGAAGTTGATTTTTTGGGAAAAGCCAATAATTGGTTATATAAAAAACATAAAGAAAATAAACTCAAAATTATCTGTGGAAAATTATTTGGAATTGAAGACTCAAATGGAGAGATTGTTAATATTGATAGGTTAATGGGAGAAACCCATATACCATTTTTAAAAGATAAATATGCCATCTATATTCCGGGAGATGAAATTATCAAAAGAACAAAATACCAGTGGTTTTCTAGATTATCGCATGAGCAACTGCGAAATTGTGATGCCATAGTAGCTAAACATTTATTAATTTCATAGGAATAAATATACTATAATTAATTTCATATTTGGACTTAGAGTATTTTATAGATGAAACAAATCCTATTGCATATAATTTGCAGATTTGTCTAATAATAGTAACAAAATTTTTATATGTCATTTCCCTTTCAACGTAAAAAAGTTTCGAATTATAATAATGAGGTTTTACTAAATCTACGAAAGGTAGGATTTTTTCTTTCATTTTTGCTTTTTTAAACAATGCTTTTGATAAGATGTATTTTTTGTTTTTAAATTCACCAAATTCTCTAAAAAAAATTAAGAAGGCTTCAATTGGTGGATTTGTCTTAAATATTTGACCAGACATATACTAATTAAATATATTTTTATTATAACAATATATTTATGAATTATTCAGTTTAATAAGGTCTTGTGTAAAAAATAATAATTCTATCTCATTTTCATGCAATGTATGAAAAAGTGCAATATACTTACATATATGTTTAATAATCTTGTATTTTATTTCTTCGTTTAAAATAGTTGTTATTTTGATAAATTTGAAATAACTGTCTAAAATATCCATTACAGAGTAGCCCTTTTTAAATATTGTATTTATGATTTTATATGCGCCATCTATATCACTATTCAAATACCACATATTTGTAAATCTTTCAAAATCATAATAACTAATATTAGTACAGATTTGTTTTGCAGTAGTTAGATTTATTTTCATATTTAACAAACTAAATTTTTCCAAATAATTAATAATTAAACGAATTGAGTTATTACAAACAGTTATAATAAATTCTTCTGCATCTTTTGTTATTGTTATATTTTCAGAAACTTTTATTTTTTTTACTATACTTTTGAGCGTGTCTTTTTTATTTGTTTTTAATTTTATTAATGTGCATCTTGATTGAATGCTTTCAATTGTTTTTTGAATATTAGAGCATGAAGCCATAAAGTTGACTTTATGGCTATATTTATCAATACAATTCCTAAAAACCTGTTGACTTTGCTCATTTATCAAATCAATATCATCCAATATAATAAATTTTTTCTTACCATAAATACTTGAAGACGTTTGACAAAATGTTTTAACTTCTTTTCTATAATATGAAATTCCTTGTTCGTGTAAATTATTAATATAAAGTATATTATTTTTGGGCAAATTGTCCATTTCATAATATTCTCTAATTGTTGCTTCAATAAGCGAGGTTTTACCCGTCCCTGAATCACCAATAAACAATATATTAAGCGTATTCATTTCTATAAGTGTTGTAAGCAATTGTATATATTCGCTGTCAATTATAAATTCATTATATTTTTTAGGTTGATATTTTTTTAAAAATGGAATATTCATTAATATTATTCGTTAATACTTATTTAAGTTTATATTCGTTAATTATAGAAATGGAAGATTATTATAAAACATTGGGCGTCAATTCTAATGATAATTCAGATAAAATTAAAAAAGCTTTTCGAAAACTTTCTTTAAAACATCACCCCGACAGAGGCGGAGATACCGCTGAATTTAAAAAAATAAATGAAGCTTATCAAACTCTTGGAGACGCTAATAAGAAAAGACAATACGATATGCAAAAAAATAGTCCTTTTGGTGCCATGGGTGGCGGTGATGGAATGAATGATATATTTAATATGATGTTTGGCGGAGGTATGCCCGGAGCCATGCATAGTGGTGGCAGAGGTATGCATGGAGGTATGCCCGGAATGCCTTTTGGATTTGGAGGACCTCACGTTCAAGTTTTTCACAATGGAAGACCTGTTAATATGGGTCAATATAGGAAAGCATCGCCAATTATGAAAACTATAAATATAACATTAGAGCAGGCTTATACTGGAGTAAATTATCCATTGAAAGTTGAAAAATGGATAATGGAGGGAAATATTAAGAAGTTAGAAAAAGAAACCATTTATATAGATATTAAACCGGGAATAGACAGCAATGAGATTATTCTACTCAAGAATAGAGGGAATGTTATGAGTGAAAATAATGTGGGTGATATCAAAGTGTTTGTTAAAATTACAAATAATACTCAATTTAAGCGAGATGGATTGGATTTAATCATAAAAAAAAAAATATCATTAAAGGAAGCTCTGATAGGATTTATCTTTGATTTAAAACATTTGTCTGGGAAAACATATACAATTAATAATAAAACTGGAGCAGTAGTGACACCTGAATTTGTAAAAGAAGTGCCAAATATGGGCATGAAAAGAGTCCGCCCGCATCCAGCTCCTCCTTTAGTAGGAAAGTTATTAATATGTTTTGAAATAGAATACCCAACATCTATCACTGAAGAACAGCGAAAGAAATTAGAAGAAATATTATAATTTATCTGCGACGTTTAGTTTTTTTTCTAGTTTTTCTATAGGTTCTGCGGCGTTTTGTCTTTTGTTTTCTATATTTCTTTCGGTGTTTTCTCCTTCGACTCTTTCCTCCTCTTTTTTTACGTGTGATGCGTTTCATTTTTCTTCTCTTTCTTTTAGTTTTTCTTTTGGGTTTTCTTCTTTTATATCCACCTCCTAGATTCGATTTGGTAACCTCTTCTTTTTGCAGCTCTATTAACTCATCATCAGTGGCAGCAGTAGAGGGTGGTTCTCCTGTGGACCGCTTCTTCATCATCTCTTCAATCCATTTTCTATGTTCATTTATCGCTCCCATATCTGCTTTTTGCTGCTGTTGTTTTGCTTTCAGCCGTCGTTCTTCTACCAGCCGTAGTTCTTTGCCTTTTGATTTTGAATTGGCAATTGATGCTCGTGCTGCGTCCGTGTCGAAAATGCCCTGAGCTAAATCACGCTGTCCGGGTGTTAATGGTGATTCCTTTGCCAATCGTTTGACTGGCAATATAACAAGCTTTTTTCTATCATTTCTACCGCGGACACTAAGACATCCACCAATTTTATGTTCATTTCTTTCTCCTGTGGCAATACTTTTCGGATTTACCCAGTAACATTCAGGTGACACACAACTATTCTCCTTTTCAAAATTACAATTATTTAAATTCTTTATAAAAAAAGGTATAATTTTATTACCAACCGCTTTCAATGCTTCTACATTATTGTTAAATCTTATATATTCCGCATATCTAGTATTATTCACAGATTTCGAGAATGTCGAAGTAGGCTTGTACCATTTCTCAATAGCATCATCGTACCTTTTAAGAGTCCGCTGCCATGAATATTTATGCATTTTTATCTGCTTATCTGTGTGATTCTGACGTAAACGCATTTGTAAAACCTGGATTCTTTTTATATACTCTTCAATCAAGATATTGTGAAAAACTTTATCTTCTGGGTTTGTTGTTTTTGTGAAGTATTTATTCAGCCGCTGTTCGTACGCAGCTTCAATTTCGATACGCTTGTCGCCATAACTTTTCTTTTCGACTGCATCTTTATCTTCATCGGTAAGCTTGTCCAAAATCTCTCTTATCTTTTTCACATCCTCTTCAGTAGAAAAAACCCACCCGGTCAGCAACTCCTCTTCCTTCTTCTGCCTCTTTAGCCTCCGCGCCTTTTCCCAATTTCTCCTAGCCTCTTCTCTCTCACCTTTGGTTTCATTGGCTATGCTTGCCATTATATATATATATTTCTAAATTAAAAAATATATAAATTTATCTGCGACGCGTAGTTCTTTTTCGGTTCAATTTACGGCGCGATTTCTTTCCACCAAAAGTCCATGATTTCTTAATCCATACATTGTCTTCGTGGCTAATGTTGCCTTCTTTTGTACATCGATTGTAATCAAACCCATCTTTCCATTTCTTATTTGTGCTAAAGGCTGTTTGTCCTTCAGATGCATCCGCCAACCAATATGACCACCATGATTTACCTTTTCCGCGACGTTTCTTGTATGTGCGTTTTTTCGGGTCGCCACTGCCACTATGTCCAACCCAACGGCAATAATCCTGACATCTTCCGCATTTTTGCACATCATACCAACCTCTGTATCTATCTTCATATACTGGGTCTATTCTTTTTGATTTATTTTTAATAGTACATTTCCTGAATTGGTTTTTTAACGCAAGACTTTAAACAATCATTTTTTCTTCTGTGTGTTTTTATTTTTCTGCGCATTTTTATTTTTCTACGCGTTTTCTTTTTGGATACCATTTATATATTTGTATAAATTAAAAAATATATAAATTTATCTGCGACGTTTAGTTTTTCTTCTAGATTTCTTATACGATTTTCTACGTGTTTTGCGCTTGTTAAGTTTCTTTTTACGCGTTTTGCGTTTCTTTTTTCCTCCTTTTCTTTTAGTTTTTCTTTTACCCCCTTTTCGACCTGATGGCCCAACTCTTTTTTTCAACGCACCCTCCTCTTTCATTTTTTTCGCTTCTACTTTTGCTGCTCTTTGTTCGATAGCCGCCTTCGCCGCCAGTTTCGCTTCACAGACGGCTGTCGCAGCTTCAGCAGCGGCCAATTTCTCCCCCTCAGATAATATTCTAAGTTCGCCAAAGTCGCCGGTCATTTGATTTGCTATCTCATCATCTGTACGTATCATACTTGGATGCTGATCGTGGGAGAAGGTAGTATATTTTGTTGTTGGGAATAATTTTGCAGAAGTTTGTCCTGTAATTCCTGTAATTCCTGTAATTCCGGACATTATATAATATAAAGAGAAATTAAAATTCAGGCTTATGTCTTTTAAATAAACATCCATGAATACTTAATCCTGGTATGGTTGCAAGTTGTCCTGGGTTTTGCATGTCGCAATTTTTGAGCCAGATTTTGATAATACAAAAGGATTTTTTAGGGGAAATAGTAACTCCATTAATTAGTTTCAAAAGACGGGTATCGCTTGTCAATGTTTCTCCGACTAAAGTATAGGACAAATTCTGCCAAACTTGCGGGACTTGTTTATTCCCAACTTTAAACGAGAAACATCCTCCCGCGCGATTCTGTTTATCTTCCCACATGGGGTTTATTCCTTTACGCATAATAAACAACATGCAATTCTTAACAAGTTTTTCAGGAATAACCGAATACAAGGAAACCATCTCTTCAATGCTTTTGACTGCCATTATTTTTTTATAACTTTTCAATGTCCAATCAGTATCATGTGGTAAATGAGCCCAGAGAACCCATTTATCATACAAGGGGTGTGTCTTTAAAGAAGCACTAATTTCCATGGAACCTGATGTATCCATTATACTATACAACAACATCAATTTTTTATATTGATTTTACAATTATAATTAGTCTGAAGTTGCCCCTTCATAAATATCATCAGAAACACTATTTTCTGTTTCGGAAACATCCGTCTCAGAATCGGAGACATCCATCTCAGAATTGGAAACATCATCTTCTACTTCAGAAACGTCATCATTAGATTCTTCTTCTTCTAAATAAAGTTCTGAATCTTCAACGACAACAACTGACTTTTTCAGCAATTTAATACTTTGACCGCTTTTAATTTCATATAAGTTCACATCTTTATCAAATATTTTAAGAGTATAATCATCGTCTAATTCTAAATCATAATATTTCCAAAGTAACCATTGTAAAAACGCGTGTCCTAAAATAATATTACCATTTATGTTAAACTTGTCTAATTTTTTACATATATCCAATGGTTCTTTGTTATTTTGAACCAATTCTACTTGGATAAAAGATTTATCCATATCTTCCCACTCAACCTTATTTGAACTTAAATCTCTATAATTGTAAAAAATTTTAAATTTGTCATTTTTTTTCAAAAATAATAAATGAATATTGTTTCTTTGCTGATTCTTCCACCATGATTTCCCGATATTTTCATAATCGTAGCCTAAATATATTTGTGTATTATTATTTTTATTGTAATAAGAAAGCGAAGGACTTTCTTGTTTATTTTCTTCTGCTTCTTCGATAATGATTTGTGTTTTTTTTGTCAAATCTTCATAATAAATGGATAATTTTGAAAAAAAATTAACACCATACCATGATATTGTTGAAAAGAAAGACATGGTTTCTTGGGGTTTTACAACATATGAAATACCAGTTACACCTGATGTTAATATGAATGGAAATAATACATAATTCCAAAGTTCACTAAACATTATTAATTATGTAATTTGTTATTATTTTAAATCATTTTATATTATTAATTTGTTTGTTCTTGTTGCAATGGGTCAATATCTAAATCGGCTCGATTAGAAACAACACTATTGAGAACTTGTTGTTGGTCTTCAGAAATATTTGACTCATCATAACCCGCATTTAATTGCGCCAATTCTTTATATCTTCGCCACTTTTGATATTCTTCCGAAGTTATTCTATCCATATTATTTTGACGCTCGCGAATTCTTTGACGAATATCTTTTCTTTCTTTTTTCTTTTTATCACTTATTTTTAATTTACCAGTCGTGGGGTCTAAACCAAGCGTCAAAAGTAGCATACTGACAATAATAGTCATGAGAATAAAAGGAATAAATACTATTAACCATGACACTACATTTAACCCGCTTAAACAAAGATGGTTTAATAATATTGTAAATACAAATGCGACCCATATTTTAACTAAAGCAGTATTATATTCGCCCTTAAAGGTGTCTATCGATACTTGTGTAATAGAAAATATTAAATATATCAATGCTGGAGGACATAATGTTTTTAGGACCATTTATATTATATTAGGAAAAAAACACAGCTCCGTTTTTTAAATTACCAATAATATCACCTATCTCTCCGCCATCAAGACATTCATATAAATTGCCATTTTTATCATTCTCTACATAATATGTTTTCCCCTCAAAGTCAAATTCTTCCAATTCAATTTCGTCTTCTTCCTCAGCATCTTCCTCAGCATCTTCCTCAGCATCTTCCTCAGCATCTTCATCAGCATCTTCCTCAGCATCTTCCTCAGCATCTTCCTCAGCATCTTCCTCAGCATCTTCCTCAGCATCTTCCTCAGCATCTTCCTCCTCTTCTTCCTCAGCGTCTTCCTCAGCATCTTCCTCAGCATCTTCCTCAGCATCTTCCTCCTCTTCTTCCTCAGCTTCTTCCTCAGCATCTTCCTCCTTGACATCTTCTTTAACATCATTATGATGTTCATGTTCTCTTGCTAATTCTGCTGGACCTTTTGACTCATCTTCACTTTCGCTACCATCGTCTATAATATTATGCGTTTTCTGCAATTTTAAAAGAGGATGAATGTTTTCATTTTTTTTTAAATTTGTATCAGCACCAAAATACATACATTTATCGTCGTCTTCATCGTCTTCATCGTCTTCATCGTCTTCGTCGTCTTCGTCGTCTTCGTCGTCTTCGTCGTCTTCGTCGTCTTCATCGTCTTCATCGATATTAAAAGCCAACCAACCTTCAATCCCCTCAGTAGAGTTTCGTACAAGATTTAATATATCAGCGTAAGAAAGACACGTTGTGTCTATTGTATCATTAACAAATCCGTATTTTTTATAATTAGAAACAGCTATTTTTTCATCTTCATTTGTAAAAGGATTTGTATCCAACTTGCTGAGAATTGAAAAAAGGTTAGTTGCAGGAAAGGACTCTTTAATTTCTTCAATTGTTGGCGTGTTAAATGTTGTATCTTCCAATTCAGAGATTTCCATCGTAATATTATCAATAACTGGACTTTTTAAATATAAATGTTCTTCTAATAGCAATTTATATTTTTTTTGCAATTCATTTTTCTCCTCTTCCAGTTTTTTGATAGTATCTTTGAGTTCTTTTACAATTGGCAATTGATTTAATATTTTCATGTTTTCTGCAATGTCATCATTTTTATTTAAAATTTTATCAACTACTCGTTTCAAATGCTGCGATAACACTTCGGTAATTTCCACAACAACTTCTTCGATATCAATATTTTTACTTTCCATTTTACAATAATTAATATTAAACGTTTAATACAATTTAGAAAAATGTTATATTTAAAATATACTAATGGCAAATGTGAAAATTGATAAAAACGATGTTCTGGAGAAAGATGAACAAATAAACAAATCTATCAGGGAGGAAAATATTAAAAAATATCAAGAAATTAGAAAAAATAATATTGTGCAAATGGTACAAGGACAAACAGATTATGATATTGACAAGGCATTAGAAAGGTTAGATTTTTGGAATGGTAATTATTTAAATGTTATTAAAGAATGGTTAAATCCTGATTTTGAAACAGAAAATAAAAAGTCAGATAAAAGTAAAAACCAAATGAAATGGGGTGAAATCAGAAATTTTATGGACGATGTTAATAACAAGCAATTATTAAGAAAACGCAAAAAGGAGCACATGGAAAAGAAAAAAGCCGAATATATAAAATATTTAAAACAAAAAGAAAAAATCGATGCGGAAACAAAGAGCAAACAATAATATTTTTAATACAATGACATAATATTTACATTTATTAAATAAAACTATTATCATTTTCATAATAGTTTAATTCATTCCAAAATTGTTTGATAAGCTTGACAATTTGGTATTATTTTTCTGCTTTCTTTGAAGTCTATATTTAGGTTGACTAATTACATTATTTAACATATTATTAAAAATATTTGGCAACTCGTGATTTTCTTCATATAATTCTGGCATTATTTTTGTAAGAGGTTTTTCAACTACGAATAATAATCTATCTTTACTTAATAACTTTCTATATTCTTGTATTGATAGATTGCCATAAAATTTATCAAGTGTATAATATGGATTTGGCGCGGGTTTAATATTTTTCTCATAATTATATATTTTAGCATATATGTTATTAAGTAATGCATATCTTTCCCATAATATTGAAGAGTCGATGGGTTCATCTTTCAAATAAGCAACAGCACATTCTGGGCTGCAAAAACAACCATAAACTTCTGTAATATTGTTGCGTTGTTGTTTTGGAATAAAAATAGGAGGATTTGAAAATGGGCATGTGCACCAAAAACAATTTGACCTTTTATCTGCCATTTCATTTAAGTGCAGTTTTAATTTTAATGTTTTTAGTTTCGCCCATACAATTTTTAATTCTATTTTTTCGCCATTAACTTTATTATCATCGTTGTTATCATTTTTATAGATATTTTTTTTATATGATATTGTATTATAATTTTCATATTTTATTTTATTTTTTTGTTTAGTATCAATATTATAAGATTCTATGCTAATATTTTGATATTTGGAAACATCTATTGAATTATTTTCACTATCAACATCATCACTTGAACATTTTAATTGTAATATAATATTTGGTTTTTTAATATCTTCTGATACAATTTTTGAATTTACGGGTTGGACAATTTTTCCGCCTTTTGGTTTTCTACCGCGTTTTTTGTGTACTTTTGGTACAACATCTGTGATTACTTTTTTTTTAGGTTTTCGACCGCGCTTTTTTGGTGGCATAGTATGAACAATAAAAAGTATTTGAATTTAAGTAGTTTTAAAATATAATAATTCCAAAATGCAAAATCAATAATTAATCACCCATTTGATAATAAATACTGATTTTTATTTCCTAATCTGGTGTAACCATGCGTTCCAATGTTAATATTTGATTTTTTTGCAATTTCATGTGAAATTAAATAAATGCAATAATTATCATTAGAAATTCCATCGGGTAAATATTTAAACATCATATGTTCAAATATAATTTCATAATTCTCTAATAAATCAACCAATTTATTTTTATAATTTAAATCATTTTCATTTGTTGCAATAAATATTTTTTTGATAAACGACTAGAAATATCTCCATTATTTTCAAATAAGAAAGGTGGGTGCATTTCTAAATTTTGAATTTCACTTGTATTTATATAAGTATCCCAATTATTTTTTATATATTTTTTATGGTTATGTTTTCGTTCTAAAGAAACCCAGGATGGTGGAAAAACACATTTTCTATTTAATAAAATAGATAATTTTTGTAGTTGTTTTAAATAATTAATTTCATTATGAATAAATCCTCCGAAACCAGTTGGACGGAATTTTTTTGTTGGTCTTCCTTGTCTATCAGAAAATATTAATGTTACATATTGCACTTTTTTTTGATTATTTACGATATTTTTTTTATATATGATATTATTTAAAGCCCTTATATACGTAAATTTTTTTGGCCAATTCATATATAATAATTATATATTTTTATTTATGACATTCCCTACAAACCGGTATATAATCATTTCCAATAACAACTTGTCCGTGGTCGTCGGATAATCTTTTTGTAAAGGCTGCTTTTTTT
>Ga0115000_10005001_pt1 | contig 10709 bp, 6 predicted proteins | sample ArcticOcean_MG_C_6_FD_89690 | JGI IMG/M metagenome (GOLD analysis project Ga0115000, IMG submission 89690) | Marine microbial communities from western Arctic Ocean - ArcticOcean_MG_CB8_128 | ecosystem: Environmental > Aquatic > Marine > Oceanic | place: Arctic Ocean: Canada Basin | collected... | reverse complement strand
TTTGATTAAATCATAATCTGATTCATTATTAAAAGTTAATCCTAGCATTCCTTGTTTTTTAAGATTAGTTTCATGTATTCGAGCAAATGATTTAACAATAACAGCAACAACTCCAAGGTGTCTTGGTTCCATAGCTGCATGCTCTCTAGATGATCCTTCTCCGTAATTATGATCTCCAACAATAATTGTTGGGATTCCATTTTCTTTATATTTTCTGGCAATTTTAGGCACCTCATCTGATTCTCCATCAATCTGACTTACAATTTTATTTGTTTCACCGTTAAACCTGTTGACAGCCCCAATTAAGCAGTTGTTTGATATGTTATCTAAGTGACCTCGGTATTTTAGCCATGGGCCTGCCATTGATATATGGTCAGTTGTGCATTTTCCTTCAGCTTGAATTAAAAGTTTTGCTCCAAGAATATTTTGTCTGTCCCAAGGCTTAAAAGGAATAAGTAATTGCAGTCTGTTTGAATCAGAACTAACTACAACTTCAATATCTTTTCCATCATTTACTGGCTCTTGATACCCATTATCTTTAACATCAAATCCTAGTGGAGGTAGTTCAAAGCCAGTTGGTTCATTTAGCATTACTTTTTCGCCTTGATTATTTATTAAATAGTCTGTTAAGGGATTAAAATCTAATCTGCCAGAAATAGCAACTGCAGCTACCATTTCAGGAGATCCCACAAAAGCATGCGTGTTTGGATTCCCGTCTGCTCTTTTTGCAAAGTTTCTGTTGAAAGAGTGAACAATAGAATTTTTTTCTTGTTTTTCTGCACCTTGTCTTGCCCATTGGCCTATACATGGACCGCATGCATTCGTAAATATTTTTGTTGATTTGAATTTTTCAAATGTTTCTATTATACCGTCTCTTTCTGCAGTAAACCTAACTTGCTCTGAGCCCGGGTTAATTCCTAAAATTGCTTTTGGAGAGATATTTTTATTAACGGCATCTTCGACTATTGATGCTGCTCTAGTTAGATCTTCATAAGATGAATTTGTACAAGATCCAATCAGCGCCCATTCAACATCTAAAGGCCAATCATTTTCAATTGCCTTTTTTTTCATCTCAGAAACTGGAGTAGCTAGATCTGGAGTAAACGGTCCATTTAAGTGTGGTGTAAGTTCTGATAAATTAATTTCAATAACTTGATCAAAATATTTTTCTGGATTTTCATAAACTTCTTTATCGCCAGTTAAATGTTCTTGTATTTTATTTGCTTCTTCTGCAACATCAACTCTGTCTGTTGCTCGAAGATATCTCTCCATACTTTTGTCATATCCAAATGTTGAAGTTGTAGCTCCAATTTCTGCTCCCATATTACAGATAGTTCCTTTGCCAGTAGCTGATAATGAAATAGCACCTTCTCCAAAATATTCTACAATACATCCTGTTCCTCCTTTTACTGTAAGGATTCCAGCAACTTTTAGAATAATATCTTTTGCAGATGTCCAGCCATTTAATTTACCTGTTAGTTTTACTCCAATAAGTTTTGGAAATTTTAATTCCCACGCCATTCCGGCCATAACATCAACAGCATCAGCTCCTCCAACTCCAATAGCAACCATGCCTAGTCCACCAGCATTTACTGTATGAGAATCTGTACCGATCATCATTCCACCAGGAAAAGCGTAATTTTCTAGCACTACTTGATGTATTATGCCTGCTCCTGGTTTCCAGAATCCAATTCCATATTTATTACAAACTGAGCTTAAAAACTGGAATACTTCATTATTAATATTTAGACCTTCTTGTAAATCTTTAGAGGCTCCAAGTTTAGCTTGTATTAAATGATCTGCATGTGTAGTTGAAGGTACTGCTACCTTATCTTTTCCAGCTTGCATAAATTGCAATAAAGCCATCTGTGCTGTTGCATCTTGCATGGCAACACGATCAGGTGAAAAATCAACATAATCTGTACCTCTTTTAAATTCTGTATTTGTATTTTTATTCCAAAGATGCGTGTAAAGTATTTTTTCTGAAAGAGTTAGATTCTTCTTTAAAATAGAACGAGTTTTTTTAATAGAATCGGGATAGCTATTATATAATTTTTTAATTATATCTAGATCAAAAGCCATGGTTCACGTATAGTTTTAGGATTAATTGCAAATATACATATTTTAAATGATTTATATTAATTTTTTATCACTAGTGAAATCACTATAATACATAAAAAAACCGAATTTTTTAAATTCGGTTTTTAAAATATATTTAAAATTAATTATTCAGCAACAACACTAAAAGGAACATTAATCATTACTGATCTATGTAGCCTAACTTCTGCTTCATAATTACCTAGTTCTTTAATAGTTGATAGTTTTACAAATCTCTTATCAATATCATGTCCAAGAGCAGATAATGCATCTGTAAATTGAGAAGATTTAATAGATCCAAATATTTTTGTTCCTCCCTCGGCAACCTTAGCTTTAATTTGAATATCTAAAGTTGGTAAGGCTTCAGCAGTTTTGTTAAGTTGTGCAATTAATTTTGAGTCTTTTTGTTCTTGTTGTCTTAAATTCTCATTAAGAACTTTTACAGAAGATTCTGTAGCTAATATAGCTTTTCCTGTTGGGATGAGGAAATTTCTTCCATATCCGGCTTTAACTTTAATAACTTCATTTTTAAAACCAAGCTTCTCAACATTTTCTAATAAAATAACATCCATATTCTTTGTTTTTTTAAATTATTTTAAATTATCACCTACAAAAGGAAGTAAAGCTAATTGTCTTGCTCTTTTTACAGATATAGCTAGTCTTCTCTGAAATTTCATTGAGTTTCCAGTAATTCTTCTTGGAAGGATCTTTCCTTGTTCATTTAAAAAACGCATTAAAAAGTCAGGGTCCTTGTAATCAATATATTGAATACCCATTTTTTTAAATCGGCAGTATTTACTTTGTTTTCTTTTCTCTATATCTACTGGAGAAAGATATCTGATTTCTGTTTTATTGCTCATAATTATTCTGATTTAGATTTTTCATTTAATTTTTTTCTTCTTCTGTCAGCATATTCCATGGCGAATTTATCTAATTTAACAGTTTGCCATCTAATGACTCTTTCGTCTCTTTGAAACTCTATTTCAAAATTATTTATTACAGATCCTTCAGCTTGAAACTCAAGTAAATAGTAAAATCCAGTTTTTTTCTTCTGAATAACATATTTAAGTTTTTTTAAGCCCCAGTTTTCCTCATGAGATATTTTTGCTTTTTTATCTTTCAAGTGATCGATAAATTTTTTTACCGTTTCCCTTACCTGTTCATCAGATAAGACGGGATTCATTATGAAAACGGTTTCGTAATTGTTCATCTTTTTTTGGTTTTCTTATTAATTATTTAGTTTAAATCGGGCGGCAAATTTAAAAAAACTATATATAATAACCAAATAAGAGTTAGTTTTTAATTTGAACAATTATTTGATCATTATTTTATTATAAATGTTAAATTTGTCATTGATTTTTATCCCCCTTAACATGAGTGATTTTTTAGTTTCAGCGAGGAAATACAGACCAAGAACATTTGATAGAGTTATTGGGCAAGATGCTATTACTTTAACACTTAAAAGTGCAATTAAGCAAGAGCAATTAGCACAATCTTTTCTTTTTTGTGGACCTAGAGGTGTTGGCAAAACCTCTCTCGCAAGGATACTTGCCAAAACTATTAATTGTGAGAAGATAAGTTCTGATACTGCTGCTTGTGATGAATGTGTATCTTGTAAATCTTTTAATGAAAATAGTTCTTTTAATGTTCATGAGTTAGATGCTGCTTCAAATAATTCTGTTGATGATATTCGTAACCTAGTTGATCAAGTTCGTTTTGCACCACAGGTTGGAAGTTATAATATTTATATTATTGATGAGGTTCATATGCTATCTCAGTCTGCCTTTAATGCTTTTCTTAAAACATTAGAAGAACCACCCAAGCATGCTAAATTTATTTTAGCTACTACTGAAAAGCATAAAATAATTCCTACAATATTATCTAGATGTCAAATTTTTGATTTTAAAAGAGTTAGTAATGAAGATATTGTAAAAAATTTAAATTATGTTGCTTCTCAAGAAAATATATCAGTAGATCTTGATGCTCTTCATTTAATTGCTGAAAAATCTGATGGAGCTCTTAGAGATTCTTTATCTTTATTTGATAGATTAGTAAGTTTTTCTGAAAGCAAACTAATATATCAAGATGTTGTTGACCATCTTAATATTCTTGATTATGATTATTACTTTAAAGTAACTGATCAATTACTGACTAATAATATAAGCGCATTATTATTGTCGTATAATGAAATTATCAGTAATGGTTTTGATGGTCAGAACTTTATTAATGGTTTAGCAAATCATCTTCGTGATTTGCTTTTATGTCAAGATATTGAAACAGTTTGTTTGCTATCTAAAAATGAAAAACTAGAAAAACGATATTTAGCACAAGCCCAAACAACAAATGATAGGTTCTTAGTTAAGGCATTAAAATTAACTAATGAATGTGATATTCAATATAAATTAAGTAATAATCAAAGATTACTTGTAGAGATCTGTTTAATGCAAATATCTTCAATTGGTTATGATAAAGAAATAAAAAAAAAACATAAAAATTTTGTAGTCTCAAATCAAAAAAATAATGAGCCAGCAGATGTTATAATTACAAATAATAATAAAGAGAAGACTGATCAAATTAAAGAAACTGAAGACATTAATGTTTTAGATAAGAGTAAACAAATTAAAGTTGAAGAAGTTAATGAGGTTGTATCAGATGAAATTGATGGTAGATATAAAAATAATGATGTAGTAAAGGCTAAGACAATCTCTATTTTAAATGTCATTGAAAAAGAAGTTGAGCAAGAAAAATTAGAAAATAGTGATGAGGTATTAAGATCAAATGAGATTTCACAAGATCTTGTTTTAGAAAAATGGAAAGAAATGATTTTATATTTTAAAAGTTCAGAAAAAACAAATTTAGCTATTCCACTTGGTATTAATGATCCTGTACTTATAGATTCTAGCAATATTGAAATACCTCTAAGTAACACATCTCAAATTGAATTAGTTAATCAAGAAAGATATAATATATTAAGATTTTTAAGAGATAAATTAAATAATGACTTAATAGACTTAAATACTAAAGTTACAAAAACAACTAAAGAGAATACTCCTTATACTAATTCAGATAAATTTAAAGAAATGTCTAAAGACAATAAATATTTAGAAAAGTTACAACAAGAACTTGGGCTTGACCCAGATTATTAATAAAATTAAAAACTATGTCGATAAATAAATTTAAAACAGAAAGTATTATAACAATTTTACTGATAGTTTCTTTTGGAATCTATTTAATAAATAATGTAAAAAAACAAAAAAAGATGATTGAAAATAATTATGAATCAGTTGCTGATGACCCATTAAATACTCGAATTTACACTTTAGATAATGGATTGAAAGTTTATCTTTCATCATATGATGATGCTCCAAGGGTTCAGACAAATATTGCAGTAAGAGCAGGAAGCAAAAATGATCCTGCCCACGCAACTGGACTGGCACATTATTTAGAGCATATGTTATTCAAGGGTACTGATAAATATGGATCTTTAGACTATTCAAAGGAAAAGCCATTACTTGATAAAATAGAATCTCTTTATGAGCAGTATAGAACTGTTGATATGTCAGACATTAAAGGTAGAGATAAAATATGGCGTCAAATAGATTCAGTATCTGGTGAAGCTGCTAAACTATGTATTGCTAATGAATATGATAAAATGCTAAGTGGGATTGGGGCTAAAGGAACTAATGCATATACATCAAATGAAAGAACTGTTTATGTAAATGATATTCCGTCAAATCAAATTGAAAAATGGCTAAAGATTGAATCAGAACGTTTTAGAATGCCAGTTTTTAGATTGTTTCATACTGAATTAGAAGCTGTCTATGAAGAAAAAAACAGATCCTTAGATACTGATGGCAGTAAGATGTTTGAAGGCCTTATGTCCGGTCTATTTGAGAATCATCAATATGGAACACAAACAACCATTGGTACTATCGATCATTTAAAAAACCCTTCATTAACTGAGATTAGAAAATATTTTAATAAATATTATGTTCCAAACAATATGGCAATATGTATGTCAGGAGATTTTGAATATGATGATGTTATTAAATTAGTAAACAAGTATTTTGGTAGTTTTGAGCGTACAGAAGACCCTTCATTTGAGGTTCTTAAGGAAGATGATATAGTATCTCCTCGTATAACAAATGTTTATGGCCCAGAAGCGGAAAGGTTATATGTTGGTTTTAGATTAAATGGATCAAATTCTACTGATGCCAATCTTCTTAGAATGGTTGATATGGTATTAAGCAATACTTCAGCTGGATTAATTGATATTAATCTTAATCAGGCTCAAAAGCTAACTGGTGGAGGTTGTTTTCCATATATATTAAATGATTATTCTATTCATGGTTTTTATGGAAGCCCATTAACAGATCAAAGTCTTGAAGATGTTAAAGATTTATTATTATCACAACTTGATGAAATAAAAGCTGGTAATTTTTCAAAATGGATATTGCAAGCTATTATTTCTGATCTTAAGCTAGAACAAATAAAGAAATACGAATCTAATAATGGTAGAGCTGAAGAGTTTGTAGATGCTTTTATTCTAAATAAAAGTTGGGAGCAACACCAAAGTACACTTAGTGAATTATCTAAGATTACAAAGCAAGATATTATAGATTTTGTAAATAAAAATTATAGTGATAATTATGTTGTAGTCTATAAAAGACTAGGAGATGATCCAAATGCTATTAAGGTTACTAAACCTCAAATTACTCCAGTTACAGTTAATAGAGAAGATAAATCAGAATTTTTATCTTCTGTTCTTGCTGAGGATGTAAAGGATATCGAACCAAAGTTTGTTGATTTTTCAAAAGATATCCAGCAAGATAAAATGAATTCTGTTTCTCTCTTATATAAAGAGAATAAAGAGAATGAAAGATTTCAATTAAACTATGTCCTTGATATGGGAACTGATCACAACAAAAAACTAAAGTTAGCAGTTGATTATTTAAAATATCTTGGAACAGATCAAATATCTTCAAATAAAAAGCTTGAAGAATTTTATAAGCTTGGATGTGATTTGTCAGTAAATACTTCTTCAAATTTAACAAGGATTTCTTTAACTGGATTATCAGGTAATTTTGAGGAATCTGTAACTCTTTTAGAAAATATCTTATCTAATGCTGTGGCTGATGAGGATGCTTTATTAAGTTTAAAAGCAACATATGAAAAACAGAAAAGTGATGCTAAGCTAGATAAACAGGTTATATTATTTTCTGCTATGACAAGTTATGCTCGTTATGGTAAAAATTCTTCATTTACAAACTCACTAACTAAAGAAGAATTAGACTCTACAAACTCAACAGAATTGCTTGAAATAATACATAATCTAACTAAAAATGATCATAGAGTTTTATATTATGGTCCTGATAATATTTCGGATGTTAAACAGTTATTACTTAATATTCATAATACTTCTGATCTAATTGCTATAGAAGCAAAAGACTTAAATGTGGAAAATGCAATGAATTCTAACCAAGTATATGTTCTTGATTATGATATGAAGCAAGCTGAAGTTATAATGTATACAAAAGGATCTGAATTAAATAATGAAGAATATTCTATTATCAAATTTCATAATGAATATTTTGGTGGTGGAATGAGCTCTATTATATTTCAAGAGATGCGAGAATCTAAAGCATTAGCTTACTCAGTATACAGTACATATACAATACCTAAAAGATTAAATGATTCTCATTATGGATTTTCATATATTGGAACTCAGGCTGATAAGCTTGGTGATGCAATGCAAGGGATGTTAGAACTTTTGACTCAAATGCCTGAAGCAAATTCTAATATGGAAACTGCTAGAGAAGGAATTTTACAAAAGATTAGAACTGAGAGAATAACTAAAACAAAAATCTTAGATTATTATGAGGCAACTAGAAAAATTAATATTGATTATGATAAACGAAGTGATTTGTATAATGATGTTTCAAGCTTTACTATGGAAGATTTAACCAATTTTCATAATACTCATGTAAAAAGTGATAGTTATACTTATATGGTATTAGGAAGCTCTAAGGAAATTGATTTAAAATTATTAGAGACATATGGTAATGTCACTATACTTACTTTAGAAGACGTATTTGGTTACTAAATTTTTTATAAACATTTAATGAAAGTAAAATAATAAAATGTTGGAAAAAACTTCAAAAATTATATATACAAAAACAGATGAGGCTCCCATGTTGGCAACTTATTCCTTATTGCCAATTGTGACATCTTTTGTTGCAAAAGCACAAATAGAAATTGAAACTAAAGATATTTCTTTAGCTGCGAGGGTTTTAGCTGTTTTCCCTGAGTATTTAGAGGAGGATCAGAAAGTAAATGATGCTCTTGCTGAGTTAGGAGAGCTTATTAAAACCCCTGAAGCAAATATTATAAAACTACCTAATATTTCAGCTTCTGTTCCTCAACTTATTGCAACTATTGAGGAGTTGCAATCTAAAGGATTTAAAATTCCATCTTATACAGATATTCCTAAGACTGATAAGGAAAAGCATAATATGGCAAGGTATAATAAGATTAAAGGCTCTGCAGTAAATCCTGTCTTAAGAGAAGGAAATTCTGATAGAAGAGCTCCAAAATCTGTAAAGAATTTTGCAAAAGTTAATCCTCATTTTATGGGGTCTTGGGCATCTGATTCTAGAACTCACGTTGCTACTATGGAGAGTGGTGATTTTCATCATAATGAAAAATCTGTATGTATTAAGAAGGTTACTGATGTAAAGATTCAGCATTTTGCAATTGATGGAGTTGTAACTACTTTAAAATCAAGTACTCCTTTATTAGACAACGAAATTATTGATGCATCTTTAATGAGTAAAAAAGCATTGTTAGCTTTCTTAAAAAGAGAAATTAAAGAAGCAAAAGATACAGGGATATTACTTTCTTTTCATATGAAAGCCACTATGATGAAGGTTTCTGATCCTATCATTTTTGGACATGCTGTAAATATATTCTTCACTGATTTGATCGAAAAACATAAAAACACTTTTAATAATCTAGGGGTAGATTTTAGAAATGGTTTTGGTGATTTGATTGATAAAATTAATAAGTTACCTGATAACAAGAAATCTGAAATTCAATCAGATATTAATATAGCTTTTGAAAACAATGCGAACTTAGCAATGGTTGATTCTGATAAAGGTATCACAAATTTACATGTGCCTTCTGATGTGATCATTGATGCATCTATGCCTGCAATGATTAGAACTTCTGGTAAGATGTGGAATAGAGAGAATAAAACTGAAGATACAAAAGCAATAATTCCTGATAGTTCGTATGCAAGTATTTATTCAGCAACTATAGATTTTTGTAAAGATCATGGTGCATTTGATCCTACTTCTATGGGTACTGTTGCAAATGTAGGGCTTATGGCACAAAAGGCTGAAGAGTATGGATCTCATGATAAAACATTTGAAATTGCATCTAATGGTAGTGTTAAAGTAATTGATCATAAAGGTAATATTCTAATTGAACATGTTGTTGAGAAAGGAGATATCTGGCGTATGTGTCAAACAAAAAATGACCCAATTAGAGATTGGGTAAAATTAGCAGTTAGCAGAGCCCGAGCTACTAATTGGCCCACAATCTTCTGGCTAAATAAAGATAGAGCTCATGATGCTGAATTAATAAAAAAAGTATATGATTATTTGAAAGATTATGATACTACTGGCTTAGATATTCAGATTTTATCTCCTTATGAAGCAACTCTTTTTACTTTAAATAAAGTAAGAAAAGGAGAGAATACTATTTCAGTGACTGGAAATGTATTAAGAGATTATCTTACTGATTTATTTCCAATTCTAGAGTTAGGAACCTCAGCAAAAATGTTATCGATAGTTCCACTTATGCATGGTGGCGGGTTATTTGAAACTGGTGCTGGAGGGTCTGCGCCAAAACATATTCAACAATTTATTAAGGAAGGTCATTTAAGATGGGACTCTTTAGGTGAGTTTATGGCAATTGTAGTTTCATTAGAGTATTTAGCTGATGTAAATAGCAATTCAAAGGCTAAAGTATTGGCGAATACTTTAGATATAGCAATAGAGAATTTATTAAAGAATGGAAAATCTCCAAAACGTAAAGTTGGGGATCTGGATAATAGAGGTTCTCATTTTTATTTAGCAATGTATTGGTCAGAGGCACTAGTAAACCAAAATGAAGATGCAGAGTTAAAGGCTGTTTTTGAAAATGTATCTTTAGCTATTAAAGAAAAAGAGAATATAATTCTGCATGAATTAAATAATACTCAAGGAGCCCCAAAGAATATTAATGGTTATTACTATCCAGATACTGATGTTACTTGTGCCTATATGCGACCTAGTGATACATTTAATGATATTATAGATAATTTATAATTTTTAAATATCATTTAAATTATTATTTACTAGTAAGTATTAATTAAAAAAATTATCATTAAAATTAATTAAGTAGAGTTTTTTTGTTGCTCTTGTACAAGCAGTGTATAGCCATCTAAGATAGTTTTTATCTAGCATCTCTTCTTTAAAATAGCCTAAGTCAATAAAAACTTCTTCCCACTGACCTCCTTGAGATTTATGACAAGTAATTGAGTATGCAAATTTAATTTGAAGTGCATTAAA
>Ga0115000_10004998_pt1 | contig 10713 bp, 9 predicted proteins | sample ArcticOcean_MG_C_6_FD_89690 | JGI IMG/M metagenome (GOLD analysis project Ga0115000, IMG submission 89690) | Marine microbial communities from western Arctic Ocean - ArcticOcean_MG_CB8_128 | ecosystem: Environmental > Aquatic > Marine > Oceanic | place: Arctic Ocean: Canada Basin | collected... | reverse complement strand
CGTGTGACGACGATGTCGTGATGGAGCAAAATCATCAGATGCGAGAAGAGGAAACTGCTTTTATCGCTAAAGGAGTGAAGAGGAAGAGAGGGCACGAGTGTGATGTGTGCGAGAAGGTGTTTGTGAGCGCATCTAAATTGGCCACACACATGCGTACGCACACGAAAGAGAAACCGTACGAGTGCGATGTTTGCGAGAAGAGTTTTACTCAAGCTGGTAATTTAAAAGTCCACATGCGTATTCACACGAAAGAGAAACCGTACGAATGTGATGTGTGCGAGAAACGTTTTACTCAACTTGGTAATTTGAAAAGGCACAAGCGCACTCAACATTAGCTGTTCATTTGTAGTTCTGAAACTATACACATATACGTCGTAATTAATTCATCACAGATACCGAACACCAACGAATAATCAAACTTATTCGCTCGAAACGACTCGATGACGTCTAAAAATTTGACCACCTTTTGAAGCATCAGAAGAGTAAAAATTTCCCCTCATTAAAACATACATTTGAGATTTACAGCTTACTTAATACTATGAGAGCAATCATCCTCGCACTCGCGAGCGAGAGAAACGAGCGCCGCGAGAGAAAGGACGACGATAAGGACACCACGAGCAAGAAGAAGGAACGTTTTTCTTCTTCTTCGAGTACGAGTGAAGTCGACTTGGTGTTGGTGTTTAAACCGTTGTTGCAATACGCGATCGAAGCGGTGCAGAAGTGTTCGTCGATCGTGCACGAGTGCGTCGTGTGCGTGGAGAAAGAAGATCGCGAAGGGGCAAAGTTTGCGAAGAATTTCTGCGAGAAAATGACGACGACGGCGTCTTCTTCTTCTGTAACGTCGTCTTCGAACGAGAGCGCGACGACGACGACGGAGAAGAAAGCGACACGATTCGAAGTCCTCGAAGTCGAAGGAAAAGGAGGCGACGCGAACGCGTTGAGAGAGGTTTTGACGAAGCAGAAGAACGATTCAGACGAGGACGTTTTGGTCATTTCTCACAAGACGGTGTTTGACGTCCCGTTGGAGGAGATCGTCGCGGCGCACCGGCGTCTGGACGCGTCGCTGACGGTTTTGATGTCCGAGAGGAGAGCGTGGGACGAAATCGATACCAAATACGGACGCGCGCCGAAGAACGCGAAGTATATCGGTTTGAGCGACGATGTAGAAGAGAGGAGTAGTAGTACGAGTAGGAATAGGAAGAATAAGAAGTTGATGATCAAGAGGTTAGTGTTTTCCTCGAGCGAGAGCGAGAAGACGGTGAAGATTAATCGATCGGCGTTAGATTCCGTCGGCAACGTTCGAGCGAGCGTGCGGTACAGAGACGTGCGAGTGTACTGTTTTTCAACGGCGGCGTTGGTGAAATGCTTGAAGAAAATATCATCAGCGAGGAGTAGTAATGGTGCGAAGAGCTTTTTGTCGTTGAAAAATGACATCGTACCGGAGATGTGCAAAGCGCAATTTTGGAATACGGCGGCTACGAATAATGGCGACGACGGTAAAGAAAACGTCGTCGTTGAAAACGACGGTACTTTGAGCAGCGAAAAGCCCGTCTTGGCGATCATTTGTCGTCTGGAACAACAGCGAGATAATTTTGCGTGCGAAATCGAGCGCGTTACCCCGCACTTTCTAGAAATCAGCAAAGAGATTCTTTCCGCGGCGCAATCTTTAGTCGGCCGAGAACCGTCCGCGAGACACGAAAACTTCGTCGCCTCTGACGTCGAACTCGGAGGCAAAGCCATCATCGGCGCGCACTGTGCGATACTCTCCGGCGTTTTCATCGGCGAAAAAACGCACATCAAACGCTCCGTCATTTCTCGCGACGCTCGCGTCGGCGCCAATTCGAAGATTACAAACTCCGTAATCGGCGCGTCCGCTCGAATCGAAGCAAATTGTCAAATCGTCAACTGCGTGATTGGCGATCGCGCTCACGTCGGTAAGAATAGCACTCTGAAAGAGTGCGTCGTCGAGTGCGACTGCGAAGTGAAGGAAGATGAAAACGTGAGAGAGGAAACGTTAAGAAAGAAAGAAGCGTAGTATAGAGTAGTGAGTAGTCGTTTTTGAGTGAAAATTTCGTCTCGAATCCGCACAAAAAATTCAAAATTCCGCGAAAAACTCCCCGCCGTTCGTCCATCAATCTCTTATTCGTAGTCTCATCATGAAGCTTAGCGAGCATCCAATCTCGCGCGTACTTTACTCGCACGAGGATATCGCTTCTGCGGTGGAGAACGTCGCGTCTGCAATTCACGCGCGATTCGGACCTTCGCAGTACGAGAACGTTATTTTCCTCCCGTGCATGACCGGGGCGATGTTTTTCGCGAGCGATGTCACGCGACGGCTCCATCAGATGTTACGAGAAGAAGAAGAAGACTTGGAACTGGGATCGTGCGTCGCGACGTCGTACGAAAACGTGAACGAACTCGGCGTCGGTGACGAGAAAGTGAAAAACGTGCACGTGAAAGGAAACGTGAACGGGAAAACCGTCGTCGTGATCGAAGACATCGTGGACACCGGGAACACTCTGGTCACGTTGTGCGACACTTTATACCGTCTGGGCGCGAAAGACGTGCACTGCGCGACGCTCCTGAATAAACAAGCGAGAAGGAGAGAAGAGAACACGAAAGCGTTTGAACAAATACTGGCGAGAGAAAATAATGCGGAGGATAAAGAGGAGGGTTTGTATATCGGCATCGAGTGCGAGGACGAGTTCGTCGTCGGCTTTGGCTTAGATTACAACGGCGCGTACCGGTGCTTACCGTACATCGGCGTGTTGACGGAGAAGGCCATACGCGAGATGATATGATTTTTGTAATTATAGTATCTATCCTAGCGTAGTGTCTATCCTAAATTCGTATATTAACGACAACTATTATTCGTTCAACAGCAACGCATCGACCATATCTCTTTCGCTCTCGACGCCGACCACGTCTAACAACGAATTCGCCGCGCGCAAAACCTCTATCCGCAAACCAATACTATCCTCTTCTTCTGTGCTATTATTACTATTATTATCATTAGTCTTTCTTTTTCTGTACAACGCGTCGTATTCTTTCATCGCGGACGCGAACAAATCCAAATCCTTCCTCTTCATTCGCACCGCGCCTATCGCGGATTCTTCTTCGGTATCCTTCTTCGTCTCAAAATGGACCACTCGCATGGCATCTATTATATCTTTTCCCCCGACTTGTCCTCGCGCGAGTTGCAGCGCGTTGTGCAGGATTTCTGTGAATATTTGCTCCGATTGGCCGAACACGCTCGTTCTTTTTCTTATTGTTGAAGAAGACGTCATCATCGTCGCGCGAATGTTTACCAACGCGTAGACATTTTCTCGCTTTAAATCGAACGTTTTGTTTCGAGCGTACGTTCTTTCATGAGCATCATCATCAGTAGTCTTATCGTCGTCTGATGGTGTTGTTGGTGGTAACGCGGGCATCATCAATCTCGTTTTGGTCGTCCGAGGAGATGGCTTTGAAAACTCTTTTCCGCCGCAAAGAAAGCGTCGCAGACGACGAGCGAAGAAGTGGAGATTTAGAAGTCGCCGGCGTCACAAATTGGATTCGTCTCGAAAATGTCTTCGTTGTTCAAAGCGTCGTCCTCTTCTTTTATCGGCTCCTTTTCTTCTTTAGTGAGAAGAAAAAGAGAAAAATCAGTTTCGAGGAGAGCGACCTCGAGAGCGCGCGGCGGTAAAGCGTCTAAATCGTCGTCGTCGTCGTCTGAATCCGATTCCGAGTACGATTTGGACGAATTGGAAACCGTCGTTCCGGACGTGACGATTGCTCGAGAGTTGACTTCGACGACGCTGAACGTCGTTCGACGGTTTCAAGTCGACGTCGCGGGACCACCTGATGATAAAGATGATAAAAGTCCGGCGAAATATTGCAAGTTGCCCGCGAATCAATACAACGTCATCGACGAAGATAAAGTTGAAATGCTCGAAGACAATTCGTTCGTGGTGTCCACGGGCGTCCAAAAGTTCTTGTTTCTCACAATCGAAGCGAAAGGACGGGTGAAGATCGAAGAAACCTTAACGGGAGTGAAACAAACGTTGGAGAAAGCGGAGATGATTGATGCGAGCGGGAAGAACGGTAAGATTGTGGACGCGATGAATAAGAGCATTGGGTGCGTGCGAGTGGTGAATAGCGTGATGGCGACGACTTCGGACGAGGGACGAAAAGAACACATCGAGAGTCAGTTGGAATTTAGCGGGACGTTTACGGATGGAGTATTCGCAAAGATAGGACCGAGGTTGAACGAAATTGCGAGTTTTGTTTTAGGCGCGACGCTTCCGTGGTTTTTAGAGACAATTGGGAAGGATTACGAGTTGTGGGCGGTGGACGGAGAGCGACAGAAAGCGAAAATGGATATCGGCGGGATGTCGCAGACGATTTTGAAAGGCGCGAAAGGGAAACTGCCGAGCAACGTGCGGGAAATTGAAGTAGTTTAGTAGATTGCGTGTTGTTATTTTTATTACGATTCGTCGTGCTGGACGAAATTAGCCGCCAGTCGTTCCTGTAACGTCGCCGCGTCGTCTTCTTTCGTCTTCTTCCCGTCTTTCCCTTCTTCTTCTTCTTCTTCGGCGGCGGCATCGGTGGTGATGATATCCCCTTTTTCGCCACGTTTGGCGTTGAGTAAATCGTCAGAACCGCCCGAGGCTAAAACACCACCTCCACCAACTTCGTCGATGTCGATTTCTTTATCATCTTTTACCTTCGTGGGAAAGTGTAGTTCGGACTTTTTATCCGCTTCGCCTTCGTCTTCTTTGTCGCCGCCGCCGAGAAGTTTCAGATTTTCTAATCGCGCCTTTTCGCGTCTCGCTTTGACTCTATGTAACACCGTTTCCTCATCGTCTTCGTCTTCGTTGCTATTACTGTCCTCATCTTCCTTACTATTTCGGTCTAAAAAGGCATCCTCATCTTCCTCGTCCTCATCTTCACCGTTTCCTAATCCCATGCGAAAATGTTTCCTTTTCAATCCGGTTTCTAAATCGTTCAATAAATCCAACGGGTCTTTACCGTCGAATCCGAACCCAGCTTTGGTAAAGTTGCCACGCATTAACCCAATCGCCTCTGTGACGTTCCCGTGTCGCCACTTCAACTCCTTGAGTTGCGATTTGCGCACGCGGTCTTGCTTTTCCAACCATCGCACGCGATTAGTCAACGTGTCCATGGTCATCAAAAGTTCTTTGATGACTTTTTTATTCACGCGGTTCTGCGTCTCCATGACGCGAATGGCTCGTTTCCAGTAGTCCGCCCTCAGTTGTTCGCTATCGATGTAGTTCGCGCCCGTTACTCTTGGCTCTTCTTCGTCGATGGAACATTTCCCAGGCACCGCGCAGTGCACGATTTTCTCGTTGTGTTTGACGTTGATTGAAGTGCGTACCCATCGACCTCCGTTTAACTGAGCGTCGTGCCTTCCCATTTTATCTCTCGCGCGCCATCCCGAACACTCGTCGAACGGCCAATAGCCGAGTAAACCGTATTCCAATCCCGTCAAAGTTTTTCCCATGTTTTGCTCGATTTCTGTTTGCGTTCGATCGACGTTCCAGACTCGCAACTCGTCGATTTCCCCGTTGAAACCGCTCGCCGGTTTGTCTTGATCGTGGATAGCGCCGATCAAAACGCTCGTCGCCGGGTCGTGTGCCTGAGCGCCTTCTCTTTGTGACCCACGCAGCGTACCATTAATGTAAATTTTCGATCGTCCAGCTCCGTAAGTCACCGCGACGTGCGTGTAATACCCGGCGGGGATAGTAACAGTCGATCTCAATCCCCACGGCGCGACTTCTCGGTGAAAAAACACGTGTCCATCCGGTTCCAACTGGAAAAAATACTGTCCTCTTCTCGCCCGATTGTACTTGGAAAACACAACCCCGCCAAATCTGTACGCTTTCAGCGCCTCCGCGTCCGTGTTTTTCGGCCTCGCGTGCGGCCTTACCCATGCCTCAATCGCAAACGGCTTCGCGCCGTTGAAATGAAAATCCGAACTCGCTTCCAACTCCACGTGGTTCGTGTGTTGTCCATCTAAATACATCGCGCAACCAATCGGGTTCGCTTTTCGCCTATCCATCGGATCTCGCCTCCAAAAGTTATCCAACGACGCGTCCACGGCAAACTGCAAACTCTCTTGCATGCCCTGCACGCCAAACTTTCTCAAAAAGACGTTGTACTCCTTCCTCGAAACGAATCCATCGTTGTTGGCATCAAAGTGCCCGCTAATCGCCGGCGCTAACGACGCGGTTAAATTCTGCACGTCCTTCGCGTGTTCCATCAATAAAATGACCGCAAAATCGTTCCAATCCACCGACTGTTTCAACTTGAAATGCTTCTCCCAAAAATCCAACGCCGTTTCTTCGCCGCTCGCGCCTCTGTTCTTATACTTGTCCGTCTTCGTATCGTGCACGCGCAATCCTTTATACGGACCCGATTTACTCACGGTATCATCATCACCCATCATCATCGTCGGCGTTAATTTACCCGTCTTCTCCAAATTCTCATCCACGTCCGCCGCGGAGTAATCAATCGTCGAGTCGTCAAAGTCGTCGTCGTCTCCGGACGTGCCGCTCGTCAGCCATTTCGCGGCGAAAAACATTTGTATTACGGTCACGACCACGCCTAAAAAACACAGAATCTGTCGACTGGTAAAACCGGTTTTCTTCAGCGCCCTTTTTGCCTCCCGTCGAAGCCGGTGCGAGGCGTCGTGATGAGAAGAACCGTTCAACGAATGGTGATGTCCGTTCAACATATTTATTAAATCTCTCTCTCTTCTTTTCGGTTTAATACTAATAGCTTTTATATATATCAACACACGTAATTTGGCTTGACGAGACGATGCACACACACGCACCCAAAACTTTCAAATGTTCGCGCACAAAAGAGAGAGAGAGAAAAGAAACGAGAGTCAGTCGCGAGAGCGGCAGAAGCGGACGAAAAAATTGCCGTAATCTTCGCGTTCTTTCTTTCCCACTGTGTGTGTTTGTGCTGCTACTTAACTAATTCGCTTTGAAATTTTCCTCTTTTTTTGTTCGTTTTTGAGCAAAATCTCTCCCTTTTTTTCCTTCGTGCTTTCTACAAAACTCTTGAAAAAATCATCCGCACAAGTTTAAGCTCCATATTTTCATTCATTCATTGAAACGATATTATACGAACAAAAATGTCACTCACTTTAACCGCGAGTACTGTCGTCGCGTCGGTTAAGCCGACGGTTTCGTCCAACAGACGGTACGTTGATGGCGTTTGCGCTCGAATTTCGAGATTCTGATTTGCGCTTTTTTTTTTTGGATGAGAGTGAGAGAGAGAGAGCTCTGTGGGAAGATGTGGGCAATACGCGCGCGTTTTTTATTGGTATTCCTTTATGTGCGGCTTTGGAAACCAACGGGTGGTTGGAGTCTTCTCTCTCTGCGCTGCTTCAAATGAGAACGACGCGTTTGTGGTCCACATATGCCCAGAGCTCGTTCGCGTGCACCGCTTCCGTCGTCCGCGCGCGTTCGTAAACTCATCCTTCATTTTTTTTTGGATAATCCACAAAATGATCCGATGATCTCTCTCTCTCTTTTTATACTCACAAAACTCTCTTTCTTTCTTCCTTCACACCTGCAAAAAACAACAGATCCTCCAAGGTCGCGTCGTTCTCCAAGACCGTCGTTTCTGCCCCGATTGTCTGGTACGTTCTTACGCGTGTTCTTTATTTTATTTTACCCGTTCGTTCGTTCTTCGTTCGGGAAACACAACCGATCGTCGGTGTTTCGAACACAGTTCCCGAAAGAAGAAGAGGATAAAAATTATACTCTCTGCTCTTTCTCCTTTTTTCTTCGAAAGACTGTCCAAATCGAACGCGTGCTCGAAAAACGAGAGCAATCAGAATCAGTCGCTGACAAACTCTTTCTTTGCATTTGTCTTCTCTCGATTGCGCTTTTCACTCAAACAGCAAAAGAAACGTCGTCCAACAAAAATCCCGCAAATCCGTCGCCACCGCCGCGTTGTCGCCGATGGAAATCTCCCAAATCGCCGACGCCGCCACGGAAATCGGGGACGTCGCCACCACTTTGTTCGGTTGCACCCTCATCGGTTTGGCGCTCGGTTTCGTGTTATTGAGAGTTGAATCCGTCGTCGAAGGCACGGATTAAGAAAAAAAAAAGTATTTTGTATATTTATAGCGAAGTCAGAGAGAAGAGGAAGCGAACGAGGACGAAAATTAGAGAAAGAGAGAGGAGGGGAAAGAGACAGAAATGGAGAGAGAGGGAGAGAGAGGGAGAGAGAGAGAGAGTAGAAAGTTCAATGTAAAAAGCAATGCTCATTTTAGCTCTTATTCTTACACGCGTATCGTGTTCTGCCTGCGCGTTTAATTCCTTCTTCTTCTTCGCATTCTTTTGAAAGGGAAAAAGTCAAATACGAAAAACGCGTCAGAATTTTCTCTCGAACGCCGCTCTTTTGCGTGTTTGACAGAGAGAGAGAAAGAGAGAAGAGGAACGAGGAGGAGACGTTTGAATTCATACGCACACATCACGCATGCCTGTGCCTCCAAGGCAGCCCTCGCGAGGGAATATGGAGGCCCTGTTTAATAACGCTTTATCGTCGACTTTAGCATCGCGGAGAGGAGGAGGAGGAGGAGGAGACCACCAACACCCGGAAACGACGACGACGAGTGGTGGTGTTATACAACTCGAACCGAACACGAATCGAGAAATAACGTTTCGGGTGTGGTGTCACGGGTCGTGCACGCGATTCACGTGCGCGTCCACGTTGGACGAGGAGCATTTACCCCCAACCTGTCCGGCGTGCGGCGAGAGCGAATTTTTAGAGCTCGTGCCGTTTCGAGAGACGGTGGAAGAACACGGGTTGTTTTCGGAAGGCGCGGTGTGGACGGAATACGATCGCCCGGCACGCCGCTTACCTTCGCCGCCACCCGCGAGGCAACCACCACTTGCATTCGATCGGCTTCGAATGATAGAGGATATGATTGAGCGATCGATGAACGGGGATGGAAACGTGAACTTTTTCGATTTGGACGACAGACGTTTCGAACAACCGCTGAGCGAGAAGGCGAGGGAGGAAACGCTGCGAAGGTTTACGATGATAGAAGAAAACAAAGGAGAGATGGACGGGAAAACGAAAACGAAGAAGAGGAAAATAAGAAAAGGCGGTGAAAACGAGAAGGATGAAACGCAGTGCGCGGTGTGTTTGGACGAGATGAAGAAAGGCGAGGAGATGTGCGAGTTGAAGAAGTGCGGGCACGTGTTTCACTACGAGTGCGTGGACGAGTGGTTTAAATCGAAGAACAGTTGTCCCGTGTGTCGCGACGTTTTGGAGAAAACATCAACGACGCCAAGAAAGAGTCCAGGGTCGAGGAGTGGCGGCGGTGGCAGAGGTTTCCGAAACGCCAGCCAACAGAGGAGGAGGTGAAAGTCAAATAGCAAAAATGTAGAATACGGAGAACACGGCGGCATAAAGAACGCAGCACGAACGCGAGAGAGAGTAGAGCAAAGAGAGTGAGAGAGAGAGAATATATAAAACAAAAGCAAATTTGTAGTGAAAATAAAGGAATATCTTTCGGTGAGAGAATCGAAACGAAACAAGAGTGAACTTTGCTTCTTTGTGTATGATATATCTGTGTCGTCTAAAGGTTTATATTGCTATTACAAAGGTCTTTCTATTGTCTCGGTTCGTCCGCGCAATCATCAAATTACTTGTTCGCTTGCAACTTCAACACCTTCTTCACAATCTTTTGCTCCTCAACCAAGAACGCGCGAACGATTCTTTCTCTCACCGCACCGCCCGACAAAACCCCGCCGTAAGCTCTGTTCACCGTCTTCTTGTTCTTCGCTAAGTGTTTTCTCGAGTACTTTTGGGTTCTCAAGTGGGGGACGCCGTGGATTTTCCCGTGGTCGCCAGACGGCGTTTGCGGACCTTTCGTCTTCTTCTTCACGTACTGGATGCCTAACTTGCCGCCCGGAAGTCTGAGCTTGCGGATCTTGTTCGATCTGGTCGCGTAGCAGTGTCTGTTTGTTCGATTAAGGAGAGAAAAAAATCGGTAAGCATATAAGAATCCAAAAAACAAGAGAGAGGAGAGCGAGAGAGGACCCCATCGGCTCGAGAGGAGGACACAGAAAAAGGAAAATCGAAACACCGAAACGCCTCGCCCTCCATCGATCATCCCGCTTCTCGAATCGTCATCGCGCGCAAAGAATGTACCCGAGCACAAATCGAGCGCGCATGAGCCCATTCCACCTTCGCGTTTCATCCTCTGCCGCCGCGCGTAAAATTTCGCGCAAAGTCCTTCTTCTCTCGCAAAAAAGGAGAGAGAAAAACGAGGAGGAGGAAAAACGCGCGTAAAATTTCTCTCCCACAAAACAATACGCGCGAACGAGGAACGTTCCGAAACGCGCTCGCGTCATCGCGAGAAGCTCCTCCTCCGAGCGAATGCGCAGAAAAAAACGACGAGAGCATCTAAAACGTACCGTCTTTTATACGTGATTCTGGCCGTCATGTTTAATTTGATTCGCGTCTTTACGAGTGAGGGTCTCGCGTTCTCTTTTCCAGCAGAACTACTCTTTTCAGCGGAAAGCAGAAAAGCAGTTCCCACAAAAAAAAAGAAAAAAAAATTCTCGTCGCGTCTTCTCTCTGTTTTCCTGTTTTTTGCTCCATTTCCAACGCTCTCCAAATTAGTATTCACTCTAATTCGTTTCTCTATGAAGAACAGCAACAAACGAGAAAGAACTTTTG
>Ga0115000_10004996_pt1 | contig 10718 bp, 28 predicted proteins | sample ArcticOcean_MG_C_6_FD_89690 | JGI IMG/M metagenome (GOLD analysis project Ga0115000, IMG submission 89690) | Marine microbial communities from western Arctic Ocean - ArcticOcean_MG_CB8_128 | ecosystem: Environmental > Aquatic > Marine > Oceanic | place: Arctic Ocean: Canada Basin | collected... | reverse complement strand
CCTCTTTCATTAAGAAGCTTACGCTTTTCTTCTTTAATAATCTGCCGTAATTGTCGTTTTGTGATTTTCATAATCGTTACTCTGCTAAGTTTATTGTATATAGTCTGGATGTACTGAAAAGAAATCTCCGTAACCATCAGTTAGCATACCGGCATCTACCATGTCTCGCATAATTTCAAGAATCTCATCATACTCCAGCGGACGTGGGGCCTTGGTTTGTGATTGATAGTCTACTACGTCCTGGACAACTAATTCACCAGCTTGATCTAGTCCAATGGCCAAAATATGGTTTTGAAATTCATCTGCTTCAGGTAAAGGGCCGTAGCCGGCTGGTGTCACATCCTTCACTTGCGGAGAGTGGACAGAAGAACCGTCATCCCGGAAATGTTTCTGCAGATGTGGTGGCAATGCTTCGTTTAATGACTCTTTAATAATTCTTCTGATCTGTTGTCTTGTGATTTTCATTTTATTATCCTATTATCTGATCTGCTGCTGCTGACTTAGGATCAAGCACAGCAGACAGCGCTTCTCCCTCTTCATCGTTTAAGCCCTCTATAATATCAGCTAATTCATCGAGCGCGCCCGATTGAATTTTTAGACCGATCGCCTGGAAATCATTAAGAACTTGTGGTATCTTCTTTCCAAGAGCAGCTGCAACATCATCATCTAATGAGACGATTCCTTCCATCAAGTCTCCTGGCATTCGCAACGCCTTCGCCATGATAGACCTCCCCCCGGAGGTCGCCAATAACGCCGCGACGGCCATACCCAATATTGGTAGAGCTTCATTTAGTTGACGAGTTTCTTTAATAATCTGTCTAATCTGTTGTCTTGTAATTTTCATCCCATACTCTCCGCTGCATACACTTTAAGATCTTCTACATTTCCATCGAAATGCCATAACAATTCTTCCCACTCATCTGCTTCAAACTCATGCTCAGCCATATCGGCTAAATCGTAAGCAACATCTTGGATATCTGTTCCTGGGTTGTCATCTGCGTAATCTTGAAAAGCATTGTGAGACCAGTCTTGGAGTCGAGTAAGGAGACTATCAATATTCAATCGTTTTTCATCAGCCCTGAATTGATCGACTTTTCTCTTGCTGTCACGATCATACCGCTTACCCAGCGTTTCATCTTCGAGCTTTTGCCAATCATCATTTGATAGCGCGCCATTAGGGCTTACACTCAAGCCAAGACGCTTTACCAAGTCTGGAACAGCTTGATCTGGTATTCCAGATAAAGAGTCTTCACCGAAGTCAATAACCTCGCCAGTATCTTGATTGACAAAATCGATGGCTTCCTTAATAATTTGTCGTAGTTGTCGTTTCGTGATTTTCATCTTAAAATACCTCCCATAACTGAATCTACCATGTCATCAATAGTACGACGAAGTCTTTTGGCATCTGCTGGATCTCCAGGATTCATACCCATCGTCAGCATGTACGCATCAGAAAATTCAACGACAGCGTTCATGAGTGCACGCTCTTCTGCTTGTATCGCGGGATTGCCGGTGCCTCTTTCATTAAGGATCTTCTGCTTCTCTTCTTTAATGATCCTTTTAAGTTGTCGCTTTGTGATTTTCATTATGCATATTCTCCGTTGATTAGGGATTCGCTAACTTCTTTCATAACTTCTAGAGCTAACTTTCTAATTCTTTTCGTAAGTTCGTTTTCTAGATCCACAGCTGCGTCGTCGACTTGTTCTCTCCAGAAATCTTTACTGTCTGTTAGAGAATCTTCTTCGCTAGTCATCGATGGATCACCTGGATCGAATGACTTTATCTCCATGTCATGCCACTTATCTGCTAGCTCGCTAGCGCTAGTCCACTCTACCCTCGGCCAGTGATGCTCATCAGCGTCTTTCCGTCCAGGGATCTTGGTCGGCGCGTTTCCTGATTGTTCTTTAAGAAGCCTCTGCTTCTCTTCTTTGACGATCTGCTGTAGTTGTCTTTTTGTGATTTTCATCTTATAATCCTATTATCTTTAAGTCTTCGATATGAGCTTCAGTGATATTACCAGAAGACTCCATGTATGTGATACCTTCACCAGGATAGTACTTGCCTTCACGTGACCAAACGCCAATGCTAATAACAATACCGGTTTTATCCCAGCCCCTTAGATGCTCTTTGACGTCTAAAACTTCAGGATCACTGGATAGTCTTCCTCGATATTGTACCAAGTCGCCTACTTTCATTTACTTTCCTTTTCAGCTGCCAGCGATTTTTTAGACCACTTCGTTTTCGGCATAAGTTTTTCGACTCTAAAGCTAAGGGCTTTCATTCCGTTGATGGTTGGTTGACCCATATCATCGACGCCAATTTCCTTGACTACAGTACGCTTATTCTTAAATCTTCCTGTCAATATAACATCACCGATATCTATATCCAGATCTATAGCTTCCGCGATGATCTTTCTAAGCTGTAAGCGAGTTATTTTCATTGCTTTTCCTTTTGCGACTTCTATTATTTTACAGAAACTATCTAGTAGCTACAGGTCAGCTTCGAATTTAACCATCTTAAGGCCGGCATTGTCTAGGCGTTTCTCAAGGTCGTAGTACAAATCGTTATACAAGGTGTTAACATCTTTTGATCCTACTCCTGAAACTGGCACGCCTGTTTTTTCTGCGATGAAGGCATCGACAATAAAAGTATCGTTATACCAATAATCTCCCTTGCAATTAGATTGATTTGTGATACATGTCTTTAGCTCTTTGTGAGCCATCGGGATCAGTGAATGCATCGCCCTCTTTGGACCCAGCGCAACGTCAAGACCCAAGGAAGTATACGCTTCCTTGATAATTCTTCTTAGTTGTCTTTTTGTGATTTTCATTTTATAATCCTACTACTTATTATTTTCATCTTATTAACCACCGAAACCGGGTCCCTTTATCATTTCCATGCTAGAAGAAGGTAGTGGTGGCATTACATCTTTATTGACTAACTCAACGGCAGCACCGGAGTCAATAGCCACCATATCTTGTAGATGGTCTATAATCCCTTGTGCTGTGCTTCTTTCACATCCCGTACCTACCATATCCATAACAGCGGATATCCCAAGATCAACGATCTCTGGGTTTTGCTCCAGCGTATCACGAACCATGTTATAGTCTTCAGGAACAGGAACTGTATCTGTGGGAGCCTCTGCGGCTGCCGGCAGCATTTCCGGTAATTCAGCAACGTGATCTTCTTGACCCAGACCGCATGACTCTCTGATTATTCTTCTAAGCTGGTTCTTTCTAGCAGAGTTAGGACCAAAGTCTTTCTTTGAAGACAGTCTAGATCTCTCTTCTCTAATAATTCGGGTCAGTTGTCTTTTTGTGATTTTCATTTTAGTACCCACCTTCTTCATGTTGCTCAAGTTCATATGCGGCTTCGGCCATGGCTTCTAACGCTTCACGATAGGCAGACACATCTTCGGGGTTCATCATAAGACCATCGATTGATCGGACTAGACCCTCGATGGCGTCTCCATTCCTCGCCGATAAAGCAGCTGCGGCTTGCGCGAAGACATCAGGTATTCTAACGCCCTCATTAAGAAGCTTCCGCTTCTCTTCTTTGATGATTCTTCGAAGTTGTCTTTTTGTGATTTTCATTATTTTACCCTTATTTATCTTAATGTACTAAATAACGCTTGATATTGCGCCATCATGCCCATCGCTTGAAAAGCTTGAGCGACTGTTAACGTTAAAGCAGCTTCTGATGCCATAGAGGCGTCTTCTTCATCGCCCAAGTCTTCAAATGCATCAGCATCTGTCTGGGCAAGAAGAGCTTGTATTGAATCCGTTACAGCATCGATCATGGTGATGTCTGAATACGTTCCTTGCATTCTCTCAGCATTTGATGGTCCGTGTTGGTCTTCTAAAAGCTTTTGCTTTTCTTCTTTAATAATCTGCCGTAATTGTCGTTTTGTGATTTTCATCTTATTTCCTCATGCTGGTTCTGTAAGCATGTCAAGTTGAGCGCGTAAATCATTCGCTAGCTGCTCGTCGAAGTGTCGTTCGGCTACATCTGCGATTGCGTATAGGTTATCCATGATCTGCTCAAAAGAAATTTGCTGTTCGTTAAGTAGCTTCGCTTTCTCTTCTTTGATGATTCTTCTAAGTTGTCTTTTAGTGACTTTCATCTTATTTCCTTCTTGAATATTTTCTGGAGCCCATTTGCCAGCGCGCTTGCCATCCATCCAGTCATCGGCTATCGCTTCGATCTCCATGGTGGTTGCCGGAGCAGTTGATCCCGTTCTTGAGGACGCCAACATACTGACCAGCGCTTCAATTTCTTCATCCCAGACGTCGTCAATAAAGTAACTGTCCATTATCGCTTGGGCAGCTTTCTTATAGTCGGCTTTAGAGATAGCATTCATGGTAATATCTAAAAACGCTTCTTTGTTAGGGTCACCGTGAATGGTTCCGCGGATGGCTTCTTTAACAATCTGGTGCATTTGTCTTTTAGTAATTTTCATTTCTTGCATACTCTCCGTTATGTAAATCTTCTTCATGCTCATGTATCACTCTCTCTATCGCGGCGATAAGAGCAGAGTCAAGATTTACCTGTGCATTTTGTACTTCTTCTTCCCATGAGTCTGGCGCCGCAATCATATCTGGGTCGTCTTGAGCCATCTGCCGCATCATAGAACCAAACGCATTAGATAGACCGGTAGCAGAGTCTGCTACCTTCGACTCGATGTCCATCATATCAGTGATGGATTCTTTGATGAGTCTAGCTCTCTCTTCTTTAATAATTCTTCTAAGTTGTCTTTTTGTAATTTTCATCTCATGCTCCTGGGGCTTTGTTTCGCCAGTCATGCATCCCGGCTTCTATCTTAATCATACTGACTCCGCCACCGAGTGCATAAACTTCTTTAAGCCTTTCGATGATAAAGTCCAACTCTTCTATACCGTTTGAGGAGTCAGCATACATTTCGTATGTGCCGTCACCGACCGCATCTACTGCGTCGTCTTGCATCGCCCAGCCTTCAAGGGTTCCATCACCCATCTGCGCTTCATTGAGCTTAGCCTTCTCTTCTTTAATGATTCTTCTAAGTTGTCTTTTTGTAATTTTCATTATGTGACCTCCAAGCCCCTGATTACTTCTTTTAATTCATCAAGCATATCGGCCGTAGCTGATACGATTGCCGGATTTTCCCGCCATTGTTGATCCCGAGCTGACAACATTTTGACTAGCTCTTTTTCCATAGAGTATTTAAAGCCATCGAGTGCCCCCTGTAATTTGACATCGATGCCTTTACGGTTAATGATTTCATTAAGAAGCTTCTGCTTCTCTTCTTTGATGATTCTTCTAAGTTGTCTCTTTGTGATTTTCATCGACCTCGCCTCATAACTTTTACTGTAATACCCTCAGCCTGTCCGGTCATGATATAGATCTCGCCGTCTTCGCCATCATTAAGAGCTTCAGCAGAAACACGTCCGCGCTTCATTGATGTGACTAGATCGTCAACCATCACAAATAGCGCTTGACCAGCGTCATTGACTGCCGGATCATTATACTCACCGTCTGCTTCTGCATGTGGAGAAGGTGCGACTTCTTTAATAATTTTTCTTAACTGTCGTTTTGTGATTTTCATTTTGCTTCCTTCTTGCACTGGGTGACCCAGGTATGCTTTCTTCATTTCATCGACGACATCTTCCATTGATGATGGACTACCAGAAGCTTGTGACATATTAACAGCTTTTTTGCCGTCAACAGTTATCCAGCCCTCTCTTCCATCGATGCCAACTCTAATGTCAGGATAATCTTTCGCAAATTGACGCTTAGCTCTTTGTGCTAACGCCTTACCAGCGCTAGACATAGAATTGTAGCCCTCATTAATGTCTGTAATCATCTTCGCGATGTCGGCCTTGGTGATCTTCATTTTATTCTCCTAGCGTCCACCAGCCGTAGCCAGCGCCAACTGCTGTAGTGGAATTGATAAGCTCATATTTCGAAAATATTTTTTGATGAGCAGTGTCATACTGCGTCATGCGCTTGAGTCGCTGAAAATCCTCAGGATATATAGTCCATTCATGACCAGTGTTATCGTAGTCTAAGTCAAACTGATCAGAAGTATCATTATCTAGATAGATGCGATCTGATGCCATACCCTCTTTAATGATTCTTCGCAATTGTCTTTTTGTAATTTTCATTATCGGTCTTCCCTTGTAAAGATATCTCCGCGAGCGCCAGACGGAGCGGGCCGTTGGTTTTCGTGGCTTTCCGGATCCATTGACTCGAAGTGACCAACCATTAGATCATGAAACGTAGTCAGTCTTTCAACTTGCGCCTCGAGTTGTTTAGCCAGCTCGTCGCCGGCATCGGGCAAGCCTGATTGCCGATTTATTTCGCCCATTCCGTACATTTCATGAGCGATATCTTCGATGGCGGTTGCGATGCTGTCTAAGTCTGCCATAAGACCAGCTTCTTTAGTGATACGGTTTTCTTTGAGGAGATTTGCGCGGCCTTCTTTAATGATTCTTCGCAATTGTCTTTTTGTAATTTTCACTTTTCATCCTTGAGACATGCGCCCAGTATTTGTCGCCATGAGTCTGGCATATTACCTAGCCCTGTGCCCTCACCCATCGCGGCGGGTTTATCTGTCTCCACCATATCTTGGCCAGGATGTTCAGGGTACGAATTTTGATCCCAATCATCTACAATACCTTGGAGCTCCATTTGAGCCTCATCTCTACCCATCTCTTCGATCATCGCGTCAATGGCAGTGTGCAATTGTTCCATGGCACCCTGGTTTCGACCAGACATGTGCAATTGCTCTTTGATGAGCTTGGTCTTCTCTTCTTTAATGATTCTTCGCAATTGTCTTTTTGTAATTTTCATTAGTTTTGCTCCTTAACTTTTTCTTGGGCTTTCTCTGTTTTACTCATAACGATACCAATCGCAGCCTTGAATGCTGACGTGTCATATTTTGACGCAGCGACTAAAGCTCGAATTGCATTCATTAATTCGTCGTTCATCGCATCAGGTACGAGCTTCATCATCGAAGGTAAGTCTTCTTTCATTGCTTTTACAAAGTCAGCTGAAGATATTTTTTCTTCATCCTGCTCTTTAATAACATTAGCGGTCGCTTCTTTGATGATTATTTGTAATTGTCTTTTTGTGATTTTCATTTTATCGCTAGACTCGAACATCTTAGCAGCTTCTGGATCGGATTTTCTTAAAATACTTTTGACAATTGACGTTTGCTTTCCAGAAAGGCCGCGGCCATTCTTCAGCTGGGTCAAAATGCTCTTTAGGAAGTTGTTCGGCTTTTTTAGCAGCGCGGTCTCGATAGCAACAACTTTGTCTTCATTAGCATCAGCACCGACATGAGTGGTTTTTCGGGCACTGCGCTGGTAGCCGGAATCTTCTTCGCCATAAGCATCACACTCTTTGTAAGCTTCAGCCCGAGAGTAGCCCATCGCGATGTAATCTTTGATGCAATCGGCACCTTCTTCTTTTAGAAGCCCTACCGATTCTTCTTTGATTATTTTTCTTAGTTGGTTCTTGGTAATCTTCATTTCATAATCTCCTGATGTGAGCTATGACTGGCGAAGGTAGTTCCAAAAACTATTTTTGTTGCCAGTCTCATTTTGTTTTAGTGTGGGCTCAGACCATGTTATCCCACATCATTAAGTATAAGGGATCCGTTGCAATATTATACAACTTATAAACTTTTTTTGATATTAGGCTTGAAATACATAGTTAAAATAAGAGGGCCGGCTAATGCTGAAAATATTTTTGATTATCTTGTTTGTTTTAATAGGCTGCCGAGACGCAGAGTACGCCCTTATATATAAGGACCCTACGGTCGTAGAAGTTGAAGTCGAAGTACCTGTATATATTGAAGTTGAAGTTGAAGTAGGGACGCCAACAGAAGAAGTCGAAGTGTGGATTGACTCCTTTGTACAGGTAACTGCCGTAGATGGTGTCGATATCATATGGGTAATCGATCGTAGCGGGTCGATGAATATACACGAGTCAAATCTTATGGCTGGTATCGAAGCGATGATGCATGCTCTGCCGGCCGGAGGTTGGAGGCTGGTCATGATCTCTACAGATCCAGATGAAGCAGCGGTAGAAAATCAGTTTCCGCTTGTTACTGGTGACGATATACTAGACGCCGAAGATATGTTTTCATTGATGGGGACAGGAACCGAAGAAAGTGGATTCGACGCGCTGTACACCTACATAGAGGATAACCCGTATTCTTCAACATGGATGAGACATGATGCAGCTTTGTTAGTTGTATTTGTTTCCGATGAAGATGATCAATCAACTATCATGGCAACACCTAACGAGTTTTTAGACTGGTACGTTGCTAGAAGGTTCGGTAACGTATTTCTCGCTAGCATCGTTAACGTCGATCCAGCTGACACTGTTTGTACAAGCACATACCCTCCCGATTACACCGGGGAAAGATACATGGAAGCGACTAGTCATATATTTGGTACTGTCATTGATATATGTTCAGATGACTGGTCTGCTGGCGTTAACGATGCTACAGTACAAATAGAGCCGATTACAACAATCGAGTTAACTCATGAGCCAGTACCAGAGACTATCAGGGTTTTCGTATCAGGAAGTCTTTATCCTGACTGGACGTATGATGCAGCTAGAAATTCAGTAGACTTCTCGGTCGTGCCAACTGGTGGCAACCTAGTAGAAGTTGGCTACGTCATTAAGCAATAACAGCTACCCCTTTATAGAATTCAGTTTTCGATTAGATGGCTTTTTCCCTTCACTTCCCTGTATTTTTCTGACTCTGGGTGTGGGTCTTTGGCTTCAGTAATAACAGGATACTTTAAAGAAAGTAGGGTATTGATGTCTACATATTCTGCTTGATCCTTAGGTAAATCTTCATCTAAATATATCGCCTCAACAGGACACATTTCTATGCAGGCCCCGCAATCGATACATACCTCAGGATCTATCACGAGAATATTAGGTCCTTCATGAAAGCAGTCAACAGGACAGACTTCAACACAGTCTGTAAACTTACATCGAACGCATGCATCTCCAACAATATGGGTCATGGTTATTTCTCCTTGTTATTCTAATGCTAATTGTAGTTGCGATATGTATTCACGCTCTTGCGGAAACTCTTCGCTCCAGTATACTTCTACTTCATAACTATCTAAGATACGAGTCACTATGCCTGGACTATGAATGTCAGGAACAGTGACAATATCCCCTAGATTTATTTCTTCTTGATGCTCTTCTTGTCTTCCCACTTATCTCTCGCTTTTTCTAGACGCTCAACATCAACCCATTCGTTGATCGGCGCAGGTGATTTAATATCTAAAGTTCCGAATAGGTCACCAAACTCAGCAGATAGAAATACATCCATGTTATCTCTATGCAGAAGTAGCATTGCACGGTGAGCTGTGGCTCTTCTAAACACTTCGTCAAGAGCGCCCATGTCTTTAGCTGCATCTTGAAAAGATGTTACTTCGTCGAATACTGTCTTCGTAATTTTTCTACATGCTTTTTGTAGTTTTTTTTCTAGCATAGAAGTCTTACGCTTATTGATTTTTCCATTCTCATCCTTGACTGCAAACGGCATATCACTATCTTTTCTGCTGGGTATCCAGCGCTAAATTACCTGTTACTCTACCAACTCTAAATCGCGTTCGTCAAATACCATATCCATTCTAGTACCATAAATTGGCTCTACGTAACTAGACATCTTCATCAAAGAGTACGTTCTTCCTCCGCCAACTTCTACAATCAAGTCGTACTCCCCAACAAGACCGCTTCTGTGATTGCGTTGAATATCTTTGAATCTAACCATATCTCCAGCCTTGAATTTCGGAGCGGGAGGAGATAAGAAATCCAGCATTTGTCCAGCATTCTTCCACCACGTTCCTGGAAAATAGTCTGTCATAGAATCTTTAGTTTGGTTCACTCCCTTCGTGTGTATCCCACTAACATCTCCATCACGACTAACAGACCAAGACAAGTCATAACCGTTGTATACACCGCAGTAGTGCCCTATAGAGCTGCAGCTAATGCTAATGCTTTCGCCTAAACGCTTTTTAATTGTCCGGATTAGTCTATCATTTTTCATCAGTGGTGCTTCCTTCCGAACGCTTCGGCTGCTTGGACTCTTGCCTTCTTTTCTTCTTTGGTCAGCCCTTTATCTAGACTGCTGCTTTTATTCATTCCAGCGATTCTTGCAGCGATGTATGTTCCTGCTATGACTATAAGCACGACCATTAATTCAGATGTCATATGCTTCTCCCTTATGTTTCCGTTTACGAGAACGACCCTTAGAGACATCTTGGTCTCGGGTTTGGTGTTTACCGCCACCAGAGCGTTGAAACGCCGCCACAGCGTACAGGTTACGAGGTATGTATTTCTTCTTTTTAGAATGCTTTTTCACTAGTGGCTTCCTCAACTTCATGATAATAGTATCATAAAACTACAGTTGTTTGCACGATTATCTCAAAACTTCCAGATTAGATGTCTTGTTATACCGTCCTGAAGACCAATAGACTTCTTGATAGCTGCCTTGGGATCCTCCCAAAAATTCAACGATGACTGCAGTACCATCAGCTTCGTCGATCCACGCCTCAGTGATAAGACCAACTGAGCCTGTGCCTTTTTCTTTAACAATATTACCAATCCTCATGGACACCCCTGCTCGTATCTTTTTGTAAGAAGTATATGGCACCGGTGTATAGATTATATTCGTGCATACCAGTGATCCAGGAACACTTGGACAACCT
>Ga0115000_10004995_pt1 | contig 10719 bp, 9 predicted proteins | sample ArcticOcean_MG_C_6_FD_89690 | JGI IMG/M metagenome (GOLD analysis project Ga0115000, IMG submission 89690) | Marine microbial communities from western Arctic Ocean - ArcticOcean_MG_CB8_128 | ecosystem: Environmental > Aquatic > Marine > Oceanic | place: Arctic Ocean: Canada Basin | collected... | reverse complement strand
GGATTTTGCAATGACCACTATGAGCGATTTGGTCCTGTCTCGCGTTTAGATATGGTTAAAAATCAAAGAATATTAATGTGTCTAGGGCCAGAATTTAATGAAGCGGCGCTCTTTGATCCTAAGGGTAATTTTAGTTCTGCAGGTGGATATGGCAGCTCTTTAGGTACCTTATACCCTGAAGGCATGCTTATTAGAGACGATAAGAAGCATAAGAAAACAAGAAGAGCTTCCCAGCCAGCTTTTAAAAATGATGCATTAAAAACTTACGTTGAGATGCTGAATCCCATTCAAGAAAGAAGAATTCAAGCCATGCCAGTGAACGAAGAGTTTATTTTTTATGACACTATTCAAACAACTCTAATGGATGTAGCCGCAAGAGTTTTTATAGGTTTGGATGAAAAGAGCCCAGAAGCTCAAAGATTAAATTACATCTTCGAAACAATTAATAAGGGTTTAATCACTCCTTTGCCGTACAACATTCCATTCACAACTTTTAGCAAATCTCTTAAAGCAAGAGAAGAACTTCGAGAGTTTTTTAAAAAAAATATACCTTTAAGAAGGGGAAGCGATAAAGAAGATATGTTTACTCGTTATTGCAATGCAAAAGATGAGGATGGTGAGTATCTTGAAGATGAAGATATCGATGGTCACATGGCATTTTTATTATTTGCAGCATTTGATACAACCACGAGCGCTTTAACAAATATTCTTTATTATCTTGGAAAAAATCCAGAATGGCAGGACAAGGTTCGAAATGAGATTTATGGCATTAAAAACGAGATGCCTACTTTTGATGATATGGCCGAAATGACATTAACAGAGTATGTATTTCAAGAAACTTTGAGATTCTATCCGTCTGTCATGATATTGAATAGAAGAACAACCAGAGATGTTCATGTTCATGGTTATGACATTCCTGCAAATACAATGATTATGTTGAGCCCACCTTTCACTCATCGCATGGAAGAGTGGTGGTCTAATCCATTAGAGTTTGATCCGATGAGGTTTTCTCCAGAAAGAGCTGAACACAAAAGACATGGCTTTAGCTATGTCCCATTTGGTGGTGGTGCACATAAATGCATAGGAATGCATTTTGCGCTAATGAATGCAAAATTGTATTTGTTTAGGCTTCTAAAAAATTACAAAGTTACGCTTCGACCTGACTATGATCCAGCATTTATGCACGTTCATTTGCCAAGGCCCATTGATGGCCTGCCGATAACACTCACAAAGATTTAATCTTATGATCCCAGAAGGCCAATACATTGATGTTCAGGATCAGTTTCGTTTCCATTATTATGATGAAGGCGAGGGAGATGCGGTTGTCTTATTGCATGGAAGTGGAACAGGAGCTTCTGGCCACACCAATTTTAAAAACAATTTTATTGCATTAAAAAAAGCAGGTTTTAGAGTAATTTTACCGGATCTTCCTGGGTATGGATTTTCTAGCAAGCCTGAAGATGTGGACTACTCAATGGAGTATTTTAATCAAAAAATTATTGAGTTACTCGACGCTTTAAAAGTAAAAAAATTTTCTCTGATTGGCAATAGTCTTGGCGGAGCGCTTTCTATTGGGCTTGGGCTTGCTTACCCAGATAGGGTGAACAAACTAATATTAATGGCACCCGGAGGAGTGGAAGATCTTACTGTATATAATGAGATGCCAGGAATTAAAAAATTATTATCAGATTTTTTAGGTGGAGAGATGAATCAAGAGAAGATTGAGGGCCTTTTAGAATTATTCCCTTTCGACCCCTCAATAATCACAAAAGAAATGGTCGATGAAAGAATGGAGATTCTCCCCCTGATGAATTCTCAGGTTTTAGCAACCATGGCTATTCCTAATATGGAAAATGATTTGCATGACCTCCATCAACCAGTTTTAGCATTCTGGGGAATTAACGATCAATTTATCCCGGTGTCAGGCTCTTTAAAAATAGGAGAAAATTGTCCAAATGCTCAAATTATGCTTTTCAGTCAATGTGGTCACTGGGTCATGATTGAAAAAGAGGAAATATTTAATACCTCGTGCATCAATTTTCTTCTAAATTAGCCTATGAACCTTCAAACAATTAATGAGATAGCCTCCGAACTTTTCCTTGCGTTAAATCAACAGGAAACTATTCAGCCTCTCACCGAAAGATTTCCAGAGATTGACATTAACGATGCATACCAAATATCTAAAAAATTTCTTATGTTAAGAGAGGCTAAAGGAGAAAAAATTGTTGGAAAAAAAATTGGTGTGACAAGTAAAGTTGTTCAAGAGATGCTTGGGGTCAATCAGCCAGACTTTGGGTTCTTAACCAACACCATGCAGGTAAACAATAAATCAAACTTTTCAATCGAAAATTCTTTAATCCAACCCAGAGCGGAAGCAGAAATAGCGTTTATTCTGAAAGAAGATTTATATGGTCCTGGCGTTAGCCGAGATGACGTTATCTCGGCCACTGAAAAAATTCTTCCATGCTTTGAGATAGTGGATTCAAGAATAGATAAATGGCAGATTAAGATTCAGGATACCGTTGCTGATAATGCATCTTGTGGAATATTTATATTGGGAGAGGGCCACTGTGCTCCAGAAAAATTTGCAATGGAGAAGCTCGAGGTTGAAGTTAAAAAAAATGGAGAATTCCTGTCGAGTGGAGAGGGTTCAGCTGTGCAAGGCAATCCTGCCCAAGCGGTTGCCTGGTTAGCAAATACTTTGGGGGAGTATGATATTCCTCTACTCAAAGGAGAGATTATTTTATCCGGATCACTTGTTCCGCTTGAGCCAGCTGAAGCTGGAGATAAATTCTCAATGGAATTGAAGGGTGTTGGTACTTGTGAAGTAAACTTTATTTAACTATGGAAAAAACTAACTGCGCGATTATTGGTTCGGGAAACATTGGAACAGACCTGATGTTAAAAATTGCAAAAACATCCAAGTCCCTTAACTTAACTGGTGTGATTGGCATCGACCCTGAATCTGAAGGGTTAGCAATGGCTTATTCAATGAATATTCCAACCTCGTCCACAGGGTTGCAAGGATTTATGGAAATGCCTGAATATTCTGACACACAAATATTTTTTGATGCTACGTCTGCCGGCGCTCATCAGGTACACCATGACCTAATCTCAAAAGACGGCAAACAAATGATTGATTTAACGCCTGCAGCCATAGGCCCATATTGCGTGCCTGTTGTGAATCTATCAGAGCACCTGCAAGCTCAAAATGTAAATATGGTTACTTGCGGCGGTCAGGCAACCATTCCAATGGTCGCTGCGGTAAACCAAGTCTCAAGCGTCAGATACGCAGAGATTGTTGCTTCTGTTTCTTCGAAGTCAGCTGGTCCAGGCACCCGCGCTAACATTGATGAGTTCACTCAAACTACAGCCCTTGGTCTAGAAAAAGTAGGAGGAGCAGATAAAGCCAAAGCTATTATTGTGCTGAATCCAGCCGAACCACCTCTGCTGATGCGAAATACGGTTTTTGCATTATGCGATCCCATTGACCAAGAGCTCGTGAAAGATAGCGTTGAGTCAATGGTGGCAAAGGTTCAAGCTTACGTCCCAGGATATCGTTTAAAACAAGAGGTTCAATTTGAAAGGTTTGGCTCAAACAACCCATGTGTAATTCCTGGGTATGGAGAATTTGAGGGTTTAAAAGCATCAATTTTTCTTGAAGTTGAGGGAGCCGGTCATTACTTGCCAAAGTACGCTGGCAATTTAGATATTATGACCTCTGCCGCAATGGGTACCGCAGAAGAATTAATTAAACTTAGCTCATGACAAAAAAAATATACATACAAGATGTAACTTTAAGAGATGGAATGCATGCCATAAGACATCAATATGGTCTTGATCATGTTGTTGAGATAGCAAAAGCTCTTGATGAAGCAAAAGTTGATGCTATTGAAGTAGCGCATGGAGATGGATTATCTGGTTCTTCCTTTAATTATGGGTTCGGAGCCCACACTGATCAGGAGTGGATTGCTGCGGTTGCAGAAAACCTTAAGCACGCAAAATTAACCACTTTAATTTTGCCAGGGATAGCCATTAAAGAGGACTTAAAATGGGCATGGGATCTTGGAGTGAGGTCTGTTCGTGTAGCCACTCATTGCACTGAAGCAGATGTTTCAAGACAACACATTGAATTCGCTAGAGAACTAGGCATGGACACCATTGGTTTTTTAATGATGTCTCATATGACTTCTCCATCTAATTTAGCAGCCCAAGCAAAGCTCATGGAGTCTTATGGAGCCGAATGTGTTTATGTTGTAGATTCTGGTGGTGCATTAAGCATGACAGACGTGGCAGAGAGATTTAATGCTTTTAAACAGGAGCTAAAGCCCGAAACTCAAACAGGCATGCATGCGCATCATAATTTATCTTTGGGCGTAGCCAATTCAATAGTCGCCGTTGAAAATGGAGCAGATCGCGTTGATGCCAGTTTAGCTGGGATGGGAGCTGGAGCTGGAAATGCACCTTTAGAGGTTTTTATTGCTGCCATAGATCGTTTGGGATGGACTCATGGGACAGATTTATTTAAATTAATGGACGCTGCAGAAGAGCTTGTAAGGCCCTTGCAAGATAGACCAGTGAGAGTTGATCGGGAAACTCTTACTCTTGGGTATGCTGGAGTTTACTCCTCTTTTTTAAGGCATGCAGAATCAGCAGCTGAAACTTATAATCTGGATACAAGAGAAATCTTGGTTGAGCTTGGGAAAAGGAAAATGGTTGGTGGTCAGGAAGATATGATAGTTGATGTGGCATTAGATTTATTAAAAAATAAAGCTGATTCATGAAAATAGGCATGACCCTTCCGGTCATGGAGCCTGGTCTCACAAGGAAGGATCTTGAGGCTTGGACCAGACAAATTGACGAGGGACCTTGGTCTCACATAGCTCTTGGAGAAAGGATTCTCTTTGCAAATCCAGAGTTCATTTCAACCCTTAGTGCCGTAGCCGCTTGGACGAGCAGAGTTGAAATTATTGCAACAATTTCGGTTCTAACAATGCACGATCCAGTTCTTAGTGCAAAGCAATTTGCAACAATTGACATGCTGTCTGAGGGCCGATTTACCCTTGGGGTTGGTGTGGGTGGAAGAGAAGAGGATTATGAGGCAATTGGTGCGGATTGGTCACAGAGAAAATGGGCTCTGCTCGAAGAGAAAGTTAAAATAATGCAATCGATCTGGTCTAAGGAGAGTCATCCAACACTAGGCCCAAAACTTTTCTCATCAAATGGGCCGCAAATACTAGCAGGAGCCGTGGGACCAAAAGCTATGGAGATGGCTGTTAATTTTTCTGAAGGCTTGGCTGGTTTTTCTTTTAACGCAGACATACAAGAAATCAAAGATTCTTTTCATAGGGTACTTTCTGCATTTGAGCATGTGGAAAAGCCCCCCAGACTTGTCACAAGTTTTTGGTTTGGTTTGGGCAATAGTGCCAGGGAAGATATTCAAATTCATCTGAAAAGATATTTAGGCTGGATGGGGGAAGATTTAGCTTCCATGCTTTCAAATACAGCGGGCCTTGCTGGCACTGAAAGAGACTTAAAAGATTTTCTATTAGAGATTAAGGAAGCCGGTGCCACAGACGTACTTTTGGTTCCTACCTCCAAAGACATCAATCAGCTTAAAGCAGCTGCAGAAATAGTCTCATCTATTTGATAAACTCACTAGAGATATGTCACTGATAGAAAAAAAGTTTTATTCTGAGGAAATTTTAGCTAGAGACTTTGTTGCTAAAAGCCAGTTCCTTGATAATGAATTCATAGAAACAGACGCAGTAAAAATAATTCAACTTTGCAGGGAGAGAAAGACTGAGCGGACTCAGCTCGATGCATTTCTAAGTGAATATGGCCTTTCTAACAAAGAAGGTGTTGCTCTTATGTGTCTAGCAGAGTCATTGCTTAGAATTCCTGACACTCTTACAAGAAACATCTTAATATCCGAAAAAATTACTGCAGGAGCTTGGGAAGCTCACTTAAATAAGGCAGACAGCCTTCTTGTTAATGCGTCCACATGGGGTCTATTGCTAGCCGGAAAAATGATTCATCCATCAAAAGAACTATCAAGCAACCCACTGAAGTGGCTAACTCAACTAACTAAAAAATTAGGCGAAACCCCGATAAGAGAAGCGATTATGATGGCAATGAAAATTCTAAGTGGTGAGTTTGTTATGGGCAGAGACTTTCAGGATATCAATCGCATAATAGGGATTGAAAAAGATTCCTATTCTTTTGATATGTTGGGAGAGGCAGCTAGAACAGAGACCCAAGCCAACGATTACTTTCTAGCTTACGAAGCTGCAATTAATAATGTAAGTAAAATTAATGAGACACATAAGACTAATAATGGTGTGTCTATTAAAATTTCAGCATTAAGCTCGAAGTATCAAATGCTTCATCAAACTCACATTAAAAACAACCTAATGCCTCGGTTAGAAGCTTTGGTAGATCTTGCCTATCAAAAAGATGTAGAGGTAACAATTGATGCTGAAGAGCAAGACAGGCTTTCAGTTTCCCTTGAGCTTATAGGCGCTATTTTGTCAAAGAAAAAATACAAAGACTGGAGCAATATAGGGATGGTTGTTCAAGCATATGGCAAAAGATCTCTAGAAGTTATTGACTGGGTTGAGGCTGCGTTAAAAAATAGAGCCCCTATTCATATAAGATTGGTTAAGGGTGCTTATTGGGACTATGAGATAAAACAATCTCAAATAAAATCTCATCCGGGATACTCAGTTTATACAAACAAAAGTCTTACAGATTTAAGTTACCTTCATGCTGCGAAGAAAATTTTTGATATAAATAAAATATACCCGAAGTTTGCAACGCATAATGCCCATACCGTTTCAGCCATTTATCATATAGGCCTAAATAAGCCCTTCGAATTTCAGAGATTATTTGGGATGGGTGAATTGTTATACGATTCTGCCAGCAAGGTACTAACGAACATGCCAAAAACTAGTATTTATGCTCCTGTAGGCGCCTATAAAGATTTATTGCCCTATCTTGTTAGAAGATTGTTGGAAAATGGAGCAAATAGCTCATTTATTAATAGACTGCTTAATGCAGAGGTAGACCCTCATAAATTAGCTGAAAATCCAGCAACGGTTCTAAAATTAAAAATAGAAAAAAATAACCTATTGCAAATTAAACTTCCAGAAAATATGTTCCATGACAGAGATAACTCACCGGGACTTGATCTTGCTGAAAGAGAAAATATTGATGCAATGAAATTACATCTTGCAACATATGAAAATATTAAATTTCAAGCATCATCCTGTATTGGCTCCTCAGGGATTAAAAATGAAGTTAAGTCACTTTGTAATAGCAGAGTCATTGGATCTGTAATCTTTGACCAACCTGATTTTATTAAAAATACTTTAGGTAAGCAGCCTGTTAATTTTGACTGGGCGCGAACAACTGTAGCTTATAGAATAAGCATCTTGACTAAAGCTGCTGATCTCATTCAAATCCATGCAGGTGAGCTTTTATATCTTTTATTGCATGAAACTGGAAAGACTATAGGGGATGCTTGGGATGAACTAAGAGAGGCCGAAGATTTCCTACGATTTTATTGCAATGAAGCAAGTAATTTACAGACAAAATCATTAGTACTCAAAGGTCCAACAGGAGAACTCAATGAAATTTCATATCATCCAAAAGGTACTTTCCTTTGCATAAGCCCATGGAATTTTCCCGTTGCAATTTTAGTTGGGCAGATATCTGCCGCCCTTATTACTGGCAATAATGTATTGGCAAAACCTTCAGAATTCGCCTCTCTGTTGGGAAAAAAAGTAATAGAAATATTTTATGAAGCTGGTGTCCCAAAAGATGCCCTAATGGTAATCTTCGGAGGAGCAGAGCAAGGCGATGCTCTTAGTAAAATTGATCATATTCAAGGTGTAAGTTTTACAGGATCTCATCAAACTGCAAAGCTCATTAATAAAAACTTAGCATCCAAGAAAGGTCCAATTACTCCCATTATTTCTGAAACCGGCGGTTTGAATGTAATGGTTGTGGATTCCAGCGCCCTTTTAGAGCAAGTCACTGATGACGTGATGAGGTCTGCCTTTAATTCAGCTGGTCAAAGATGCTCGGCTCTTAGGCTAATTCTGGTTCAAGAAGAAATTTATGAAGATACCTGGAAAATTATTACAGGCGCAATGAAAGAAATAATGCTGGATACCCCTAATAATTTTGAAACAGACGTTGGCCCAATTATCAATAAAGATGCTTATAAAAAATTAGCAAAATATATAAATTCATTTGATGGCACTAATAAAAAGTTCCAATCTCACGATCATGTTCCTCAAAAAAATATTATCTCGCCATGTTTAATTGAGTTAAATTCATTAAATGAAATTAATGATGAACAATTTGGACCAATATTGCATATTTATAAATACAAAGCTCATTCCCTTGGTGACCACTTACAAAAAATTAATGATAAAAATTTTGGTTTAACGCTGGGGATCCATTCTCGTATCGAGTCTAAATACGATGAAATCTCATCATTGCTTAACGCTGGCAATGCTTATGTTAATAGGGATATGGTTGGAGCAGTTGTTGGCGTTCAGCCTTTTGGGGGAGAGGGACTGTCAGGATGTGGTCTCAAAGCAGGCGGACCTAACTATTTATTACAGTTTGTTAATGAAAGAGTGGTTTCTAAAAATACAGTAGCATTTGGTGGTAATACTGAACTGCTAAATTTAGATAAAGAATAAATATTCATAGATTTGCTAGGTTTGATTTTAAAATTGACAAAACTAATCAACCTGCTACTCGTTGATTAATTTAACTATTTATATAATAGTAATTGAAAGAAAAATTAATATAGGGAGAAATTTTGACTGATCAAGAGTTATTAGCACCTGAGCTTCCTGAGCAGAGAGATCCAAGTTCAAGTGATTTGGTTTCTGGCTGGTACAAGATTGCACAAAGCGATCAAATTAGTTCCAAAGAAGCTCTACAGGTTGATAATTTCCCAACTCAAATAGTAGTATGGAGAGGCGAAGATTCTGTCTTAAGGGGCTTGGATCTTTATTGCAAGCATATGGGTGCTGCGCTTTCTTGCGGCGAGGTTGAGGGCAACAGTATTAGATGTCCCTTCCATGCTTGGCGCTGGGCTGGTGAAGGGCATTGTGATGAAATCCCTTATGCCAAAAGAATCCCCTCAAAAGCGATGACTCGTTCATGGGAAATAGATGAGATTGATGGCGAGGTATATGCATGGTTTGATAGGAATTCAGGGCCATCGAATCCAGATGGACAAAGGTTTAAGTAAAAAATAGGAGAAATTAAATGAGCGATTTACCAGATAGATTTCCAAGAGGGTGGTTTGTTCTCGGTCACCAGCGTGATTTTCCGGTTGGCGAGACCAACACTGTTTATGGCTTTGATAGAAAAATTCAAGTAGAAAGACTTGAGGATGGGTCAATTAGACTGGATCTAGGCGATCAAGAGACTTGGCCGATCCTTGAAATTAATCAAATGGTTATGGTTTGGCACGACATTGAAAAAAAAGAACCAGATTTTTTACCCAACAAAATTGAAGAATGTTACTCAGATGAGTGGTCTGATTATGGAATGGCAAGTTTTTTAGTTAAAAATAACTGCAGAGAGTTGATAGATAACATGGCAGACAAAGGGCACTTTGGTCCTGTACATCAAGCGCCTTTTGAAGGCTTTTGGAATGAAGCAAAAGATCATACTTATACTCAAGAGATGACAGCCGACAGCCCAATTCTAGGAAGAGATCTATTTTCGCAGGCTACTTATGAGGGCCCAGCCTATATGACCACTTATATGAGTGCTATCCATGATGGACACAAAGTTGAAAGCAGGCTTGCAGTTACACATATTCCGCTCACACTCACTTCATTTCAAATTAATTTTGGTGTTATGGTGAAAAAAGTTCCAGGCATGTCAGCAGAAGATGAGGCTGCTTTTATTCAAGGATACGTTGATGCAAATAACTTTGCTTTTGGTCAAGATGTAGCTATTTGGGAAAATAAAATCTATATTCCCGATCCAGTTGTTTGCGATGGAGACGGCCCATTACATAAATTACGAAAATGGTATGGTCAATTTCTTGTTAATAGAGAAGATGTTCCAACCGGACTGGATTTAGCAAAAAGAGAATTTTAATTCTTCTCTTCCGAAGCTACTCTGGTGAAAATTTCCTTAGATGATTTAGATCATAAAATCCTTCAAATTTTAGAAAGCGATGGACGGGCTCCTGCTAAGTCCATTGCTGAGCAGTTATCCGTTAACGAAGTAACCGTTAGCAAGAGACTGACAAAAATCATAGAAGAAGGCTTTTGTAAAATTATTGCAATTGCAGACTTTGAAAAGTGTGGCTTTGAGCATCTCCTGCCTATTGGAATAAGAGTTCATGGTGAAAAATTAGAGGAAGTCGCTGAGATTCTTTCTCAATTAAACGAAGTTTTTAGTGTCAATGTTGTGAGCGGTATTCAGGACATAGAAATCCTTTGCGCTACTCAAACCTTACAAGAAACAAAAGTATTTTTAGACGAAACGTTGCCTGCTATAACGGGAATAAAGAGTATCTCTCCAGCGATTGCGTCTAATGTTTATAAGTTTGAAACTGATTGGACTCCCTTTGCAAATGAAGCTTGATCAAACAGATAAAAAAATTATTCAACTGCTGGGTGCTGATGCTCGAATGTCTAACAACCAAATGGCAAAAGTAATTGGTGTGACCGAGGG
>Ga0115000_10004993_pt1 | contig 10721 bp, 10 predicted proteins | sample ArcticOcean_MG_C_6_FD_89690 | JGI IMG/M metagenome (GOLD analysis project Ga0115000, IMG submission 89690) | Marine microbial communities from western Arctic Ocean - ArcticOcean_MG_CB8_128 | ecosystem: Environmental > Aquatic > Marine > Oceanic | place: Arctic Ocean: Canada Basin | collected... | reverse complement strand
TGGAAACTATTATGTGGTAGATACAACAAAGATGCATACTGCGATTAATGGGTCTTGGGAAGAAAGAATTCATATAGTAGGATGCATTTAACATTATTTTGCATAATTATATAAATAAAACTACGAAAAAGCTTGACTTTGTGATTGTAGTATGTTATTATTACTATATTATCTCAACGAATATCTTTGCCTCCTCTAAACCTCTCTCATCAGGCATTGGTAATCGTTGCTTTGCTCTACACTAAGACAGTCAATGAAATACAATTAAAAAAATTTCACTGGTTAATATGTAGAGTTGCCCTCTTCGGGGGGTTGGGATGGGTTAGACCTTAACGTACCATCCATAAAAAAGCACAAAAAGGTCCTTAAATTTAAGGGTTGTAAGACGGGAAGCCCGGTATCAGTCATGGTACTGGGTTTTCTTTTGTCTAAATACATCATACAGGAGAGAGTTTATGTCTAGTAATACTATGAAGTGGATTGCAACCGCAATGTTTGTGTGTGGTGGTCTTCTGATATCGTCTAATATACCCATATCTAAATTTGCATTTCCAATATTCGCAATGGGGCACATACTGGCAATCTATGTCTTTTCAAAAGCAAAAGACAAACCATTGGTTGTACAGAATATATTTTTCTTGTGTATTGATATGATAGGAATCTATCAGTGGCTGTTGAGGCCTATATTTTTGACTTGAGACTCTGTAAATGTTCTTTAAGAATCTTTGAACTTCCTACACGGACATTAATAATGCCATTATAGTATTCATCAGTTTCTAACACCTTACGGTCAAACTGTTCTTTTGCTTCCATATAACTTAATATACCACGACTAGGACAGTAGTGGATTATTTCACGTGTAAACTTATCTTCACCTAGTGCTAACACGTCAGCATTCAAATGGTCAGACGAACCCCAATAGGTTCTCCAATCACTTTCTTTAGTACCACGTCTTTTGTTCTTTCTTCCTTTAAGTGGCGGTTTAGTAGTCTTAAATCTTGCTAACTTCTTTCCGATGTATTTTCTATTATCCACAAGATTGGTAATTACATACACAAATCCCTCAACATCATCAGGCAAATCATTCACAACTATATTATTATATGTCCATTCACTCATTTATTCTTATTCTCATCAGGCATAGATATTCTTTATCTCATCATTATAGTTATATTATTAAGGTCTTACAGACCTAATATCTAATAAATTTCTTTTCGTTTCACTCAAAGAAGATTTCTTTCGATATTTATTTCTTTCAAACATATTATATTAACACCATATTTAATTACTTGTTAAGTTTGGAAGACACAATTGCCCTCCTAGAAGGACAACGTGTAAAATGATACCTGTTTAGTTCATCAGATTCTATGTCTAAGTTAGCCACTAGCAATGGCGAGGTCGGTTGACGATTCCCTCTTAACTTAGTATTGCGTCTTGCGACTCAACGGCACCTTGATTAGTCCACATAGAACAAAATTTAATCAAAGTCGATAGTAATATATCTATCAGCGGTGTGTACATTTCTGTACGGTAAATACTAGTCATCCATATACCTTTAGAGTAATGAATGTTTTGCGTTACAAACAGTTCTTGTGGTTAACGAGAAGCAGTGTCGGAGTTCACCCAACTTATCTGAACGTATGGTTCTCATACGCCCTCAATCCCGAGTCGGCAACCCGACTAACAGTTCCACTATGCTTGCCATATTAGTTTTTTATTAGTTGAAGATATTATATATTAGTACTGTAGTGGGATTTGTATTAGAACTTGTATTAGTTTTGATATGATTTATATTAGTTATGAGTACCATACTAACATAAAGAAATAGCGATGTCAACCCTTTTTATAACTTTTTTTATAAAATAGGTACACCAGCCTGTTTGCTCATCTCAAAGTTTTCAGTCACTATGTCATTTAGATGTTCGATATGACCAGCGGGCATTTCGTGAAGTTCAGATATACTAACTCCGCCTCGCATATACCAAGTTAATTTCAACAGGGTCTTATGTAGTTTATCAAGTTCTTTTTTATAAGTCTCTTGTTTTTTTATAATATCTTCGGCGCTGGCGGACTTTAACCAGCTGAGAAAAAATTTACAGGATTCATCTCAAATGTTACTTTCTCTGGATGCTGACAAGACTCGCATACAAACTCAAAAGTCGTTAAGTCTACGGGTTTTTTACTTAGTTCCTGTACTTTGTCATTGACTTTCTTAACTATATTTGATGGAGTGTTTTCCATGAATTCGAGGATAGTATCTTTATCAGTGACAACTTCATCAGGAGTTTCAATTCTATCTATAGAACTGATTAGTAGATTTATATTCTGTTTCGATACTTTTCTAAAACTAATTGCGAATTGCTTTGCAAGTTCTAGTTCCCTGCCTTCCACGTCATCTTCTGCTACAGCCTGAATACTTGCTAACACTCGTGATTGTTCGACATCAATTAGTGCTAATCTCGTTAAACTTTCAAGTTTAGGTGGATGTACGTGAATTTTTAAACTTTCATACTCGACTGGGTCCACTTCATTTACATCTGGAAATTTATCAAGGATATGATTTATATCTATGTTGTATTCTGCTTGTTCTGAACATTCAGTGCATGTGTGTAAGTGTACGATGTCTTTACCATGTGTTGCATATTTAATTGCCAAGAATAATAACTCTGCGTCTATGTTACATAAGTTCCTAGGATTAGGAATTGATGGTACGCAACTTGCAATAAGATTAATCAATGCTTCGCCATTAAGAAGTTCATCTGGATTCTGCATTGATATTTCGTCAATAGCAGTCATTGGAAGTATAGCAATCTCATCTAACACAGTTTTGGTGATTTCTGGGTTAAATTTACCGCCAGTTGGAATTTGCACATATATTGCTGGCTTTCTAAAGTACTTTGTTAACGGATTATCGTTCATTTTATTTCCTTTGATAAATACACTTTTGTATATAAGTTACATAATTAATTAAGTATAGACATAACTACTATGATTATTTATCTTATTAATAACTACGAAGTTTTATAATATAACAATATATAGAGAATATTAATGGCAGATACTCAAGATGTAATCATTGTAGGCGTAGAGGGCGGGGTATCCGAGTGGTCCACAGAATCGACACAAAAAAGTATTGAGGGGTCGATTAAACAAACCACTGCTCAAAATACTGCGATAATCGCCTTGTTGCGATTAGTTGCTAAGGGCGAGTCTGCATCAAAGGACCAATTGAATGCTATAAAAGTTGAAATTGCTCAACAGTCAAAAAATAATGCAAAAGATAAACAAGTCAACAAAGCATCAGAACAGGCATCAGCACAACAATCCGGCAAAAATAATAGTTTATTGAACTCAATGCTGGATTTATATAAGATTAACACTAACCAATTAAAAACAAATGACAAGAATGCAGCCCAACGTCAAATAAAATTAGAAAAATTAATGAGCATGGGTGAAAGCAAAGAATCAGCGACCGCAACACTTAGACAAGAAGAGAAGATAAACAGAGTTAACGACATCGGCAAAGCGGCGGGTAAAGCAGCCATTAGTTTTGGCGTTCTGGGTAAAGGGGCAATAGATACGATCATGGCAGCAGTAGATACGGGTTTCACTGAAAGATTCGATATGGCGAGCGATATGCGTCAATCGGGCTTGTTCGCTGGAATAGATGAAGCCAAACAAGGCTTTATTAGTATTGCAGAGACTATCTCTGCTACTGGTTTCACTTTCGGCGAAGCGGCAGAATTTACTAAACGATTCTCTAAAGCAGTGGGCGTTACTGGTGTAAAGAGCGCATTAGATTTTGCCACTTCAGTTGCAGATGTAGGCAACACTGAGGGCATGATGCAACGATTCAGTATGGATTTTGGACAAATTGCTAATATGTCAGGACAATATCTTGAATCATTACGAGTTGCAGGACAACTCCAGAACAGAGACAAGCAAGACTTGAAATCAGGAATGGAAAGTTTCATGTCTAACGTCCAGATGACTTCGAATGTATTGAAGATCTCAATGGAAGAAGCCGCGGAGTTAATGCAAAAAAGTGTATCTCCAGATCAAGCAGGACTACTAGCAACTCTTCCGAAAGAAATGAGAATGCAAGTAGAAGATGCAATGAAGGCTATGAATGTACAAGGTGGTCCAATGGGTGAAGCCCTAGCGGCAAGACTTGCGGCCGGTTCTCAACAAGCATTCCTTCAAACAGATGAATATCAAAACTTAGCAGGCACTGGTGTTGGACAAGAACTTCTAGGCTTTATTAATCAAATATCAGGTTCAATAGAATCTGGTTCAAATGAAGATTTTCAGGCTATGATGGCAGAAGAGTTTCCAAAATTCGCAGAGAGTCTGCAAGGATTCGCATCACAAGATGGAGTCAGAGTACAATTATTAGGAAACAAGCAACTGGCAGCCCTAGTTGGACAACTACTTGAAAGCGCCCAAACTTATGGAAAATCTGACACAGGTGTTAGCCGAGGCGGAAAAGAAGATACCACTAGAATGTTGGCTACAGAACAAACACGTAAAGCATCAGTTTTGGCAGAACAATCAATGAATAAATTAATGCCAGCCTTCACAGACAATCTTATAAAATTAACAGCAACAAATGAAGCATTTGCTTTAGAAGCCGCAAAGGCGCTAGTACACTATCAAGACGCAATTAGTTTGGCGGTCGATGTGTCAACTGGCATACAGCGGCTCCAAACAGGCACCGGCACAATTATTCTTGACATAATCAATGGCAAGGCTGAAGGTCATATCGAGAATGGTTATCAAGACAATGGCGCTTATATGCCTCTCAACGATGATGAACTTATGCATAACGAAGCCGCTAGTTATTATAATCAGTTAATTCCTACGAGTAAAAAAGAGTTAACTCCATTAGCGCAACAGTCCACGACTCTGGCAGCCCAACAGGCACAATTTGCCACAGGTTTTTCTGGTGATGTCGCAGACCAAAAGGAATTCTTAGAATCCCTACTAGCACGAGTGGAAAAAATGAACCAGATGCAAATTTCAGTAGAGAATCATAATAAAGAACCAGCCTGGCGCACTGAACTTGGGGAAAATATGAAAGCAACTGAACTATTGATAACCCAGATGAGAATACTTAATGACCAACTTATACAAAAATAAAGGGAACAACACTTGACAATGAACATGGAATATGTTAATATAAATAGAATTAGGAATAAATTATGACTTGGAAAAAATACTTTAAAACATATGACGGCGTACCAGTACGTCCATCTGATAGTGGCAGCACTAGTGGAGGCAACGCATCGAGTTCAAAATATAGCAGTTGGTTGCCAGAAGTCTATATGGGACAACCCAATAGAGCCCAAAGATATGGCCAATATGACCAAATGGATATGGATTCTGAAGTCAATGCGGCATTAGATACTATCGCAGAATTTTCTACGTTGTTTAGTGAAACTACAAAATTACCATTTTCTGTACAATTCAATGATGACCCATCATTTACTGAAAATGAAGTTCTTCAGAAATCATTGCGCCAATGGTGTTCAATGAATCAAATGAACAAACGTATTTTTAGAATTTTTAGAAATACAGTCAAATATGGCGACCAATTGTTCGTAAGAGACCCAGAAACATATAAACTATATTGGGTAAATCCTGCAAAAGTTGAAAAAGTTGTTGTAAACGAAGGCAAAGGTAAAAAGATTGAAGCCTATTATATCAAAGATTTAGATATCAATATGCAAAGTCTTAATATTACTGCTGATACTGTGAAGTTAGCACAAACTGGTTCACAGCAAATGGGTATTCCTACGAGTACTGCTGGACAAACACAAGGGTTTGCGGCAGGCTCATCGCCTGGTTCTCGTTTTGCTGATGACCAAACATCAACAGCAATTGATGCCAAGCACGTTATTCACGTATCTCTAAGTGAAGGTATCGACCAATACTGGCCCTTCGGCACAAGTATGCTTGAGCCTGTATTTAAAGTATACAAACAAAAAGAATTACTAGAAGACTCTATCATTATCTATCGTGTTCAAAGAGCGCCAGAACGTAGAGTATTTTATATTGACGTTGGTGATATGCCAACTCATAAAGCACGTCAACACTTAGAACGTATTAAGAATGAAATTCATCAACGAAGAATCCCATCTAAAACAGGTGGCGGTGCTAACGTTGTTGATAGTGCATACAATCCACTATCAATTATGGAAGATTACTTCTTTGCTCAAACGGCTGAAGGTCGTGGTTCTAAAGTTGAAACACTACCAGGTGGCGAGAACTTAGGTCAAATTGATGACTTGAAGTTCTTTAATGATAAACTATTAAGAGGTTTACGAGTTCCACCAAGTTATTTGGGTGGTATGGATGCAAATGGTTCTGCATTTAACGATGGCAGAACTGGTACTGCAATGATACAAGAGTTTAGATTCACGAAGTATTGTGAAAGACTACAACAACTTATCATTGAAGAACTAGATAATGAATTTAAGATGTTCTTGAAACACCGTGGTGTTCTAATTGAAAGTAGCACTTTTGATTTAACATTTAACACTGTTCAGAACTTCGGTAAGTATCGTCAGGCAGAAGTAGACCAAGTAGCAATGAATGTATTTACAAGTGTCGAGAGTGCAGATTACATCAGTAAACGCTTTGCACTAAAACGTTTCTTAGGACTTTCTGATGAAGAAATACTACAAAACGCCGCACTGTGGAAAGAAGAACGCAATCTTGATGACCCTCTAGCACAAAGTGAAGATACACTTAAAGGTGTAGGCGCATCACCAGGACAAGGCGGCGACTTTGATGGCGGCGATGAAGAGTTTAATGCAGATGACTTAGAAGATGATGGCGAAGTATCTGGAGATTCCCCTATTTCTGGCGCAGAAAACGCCGATTCTGACGAAGATGTATAAATACTAGTATGAAATATTCAGAACTAACAGAAAACTATGATCCAGAGGAAGATGACTTTTCAAGCATCGAACTCAAGGACACACGTAAAATTCGTCTAACTCTCGAACATCTTTCTAAACTAAGAAAGATACGAGAGTATAGAAAGTACCAAAAAGGCTCTGAAGCCGCTCAGGTAAAACAACAATATGGACCGAAAGATGCAGATGCATCTGGTGGAATGCCTGATTTAGAAATGTAAGATTAAAGGTTATATATCATGTTAACATGTGAGTGACCTTATATAAATATCTTACAAGTCGAAGAATACTCAAAAACCACTCGTTTTTGCGTATTATCCCAATATACTCACATAATCCCTATAAATAACTATGTATGAAACAAATATACTGCGTTTCTATAACCTGCCGCGATTGTAGTGGCTAACACTAAGATTTTTAAGGAGACTTATAATGTCAAGAAGTACACTAGAACAAGTGCTAGAATTGTTAATCAACGAAGAGACTACTAAAGCGGAAGAGCTTTTGCATGACTTCGTAGTTGAACAAGCACGACAAATCCATGAGGATTCTCTTAACGAAAGCGACACCGTTGTAGAAGAAGAGCTTGAGGAAATTGATGAAACTTTTGAATTAACTGATGATATCAGCACTGATTCAGATGAGATTGAAAATGAAGAATTTTATGATGACGAAGATATTGAAGACGAAGAAGCGTTAGATGACTTAGAAATGAGTGATGAAGACGGCGATTCTGAAGGCGATGTTGAAGACAGAGTAGAAGATTTAGAAACAGCATTAGCAGACCTAGAAGCAGAATTTGAAAAAATTATGTCAGGTGAAGAAGATGATGCTACAGATGAAGACGAAGAAATGTCTGATATGGAAGGCGAAATTGACTTAGATATTGAAGAGCCAGAAATGGAAGAATCAGTAGAAGAATTTACTGAAGAAGTTTCTGACGAAGAAGCAATTGAAGAAGATTCAACTGAAGATTTAGACGAAGAAGAAGAAGAAAAATTGGAAGAATATACTATTCCAGTTTCTGCTAAAGAAGGCGCTGATGGCGAGAAAGATTCTCCAGTAGCGAAAGATGGTGGTGCAGACGAAAGTGATGCAGGACCAGTTGGACAAAATGATGGTAACACATCAGGCGGCTCAGCAAAAGCAGAAGATATGAAAACAGGTAATGTAAATGTTGTTGGTAACAAGAAAGCACCAGCACCTAAAGCCTAATAAAAAACTCTATTTGGAGAGAAACATATGACCGTTCTTATTGAAAGATTGTCACATAATCAAGCAAGTGTGAAATCACGAATCGTTGAAAGCGAGGATGGTGGTAAAAGTATGTTCATGGAAGGCATTTTCGTCCAAGGTGGCGTAAAGAATGCAAACCAGAGAGTATACCCAGTGAGCGAAATCACTAATGCAGTAAATTCAGTCCAAGCAAAGATTAAGGAAGGATTTCCAGTGTTAGGTGAGTGCGACCACCCGCCAGAATTAACAGTAAACGTAGATCGTGTTTCGCATATTATCGAGAATATGTGGATGGATGGTCCAAACGGCTATGGTAAACTTAAAATTGTTCCTACACCAATGGGTAACATTATCAGAGTATTAATCGAATCAGGCGCCACTTTAGGTGTCTCATCTCGTGGCTCTGGTGAAGTTGATAACAGTGGTAATGTGAGTAATTATGAGATTATTACAGTCGATATTGTGGCACAACCAAGTGCCCCGGACGCATATCCAAAAGCAATATACGAAGGATTAATGAACATGAATGGTGGCTATGAAACATGGAAACTAGCACAGAATGTTCAACACGACAAGGGCGCCCAAAAGTACTTGTCAAAAGAAATAGTTAAGTTCATAAGAGAACTTAAACTTAAATAGGAGAACCAACAATGGCAACAAATGAAATCCTTGCTGGCCTTCTTGAGTCAGATATAATGAGTGAAGATGTAAGATCTCAACTATCAGAGGCTTGGGAAGCACAGGTAAATGAAGCAAGAGAGGAGATAACAGCCGAGTTGCGTGAAGAGTTCGCACAAAAGTTTGAACACGACAAATCAGTAATCGTGGAGGCAATGGATAACATGCTTTCAACAACGATTAAATCTGAAATGGAAGAGTTCAAAACAGACCGCGAAGCCCTAATCGCAGAACGAGTTGCATATAAGAAAGCAATTTCAGAACATGCATCTCTCCTTGAAAAATTCATTACTTCTCAATTAGCAACAGAAGTTAAGGAACTCAGAGCAGATCGTACGAAAGTTAACGAACATTTAGGTCGAACTAAAGAATTCGTAGTTAAACAACTTTCTCGCGAACTAGCAGAGTTTCACGATGATAAGCGTGATTTAGTTAATACTAAAGTACGTATGGTAGCAGAAGGTAAAGAGATTCTTATGAAAACTAAGAGTTCATTTATCAAACGTTCAGCAGAATTAGTCGAGAAGACTATCGAAACTGCTCTACGTTCAGAACTGAGTGTCTTGAAAGAAGATATTCAATCGGCTAAAGAAAACGAGTTTGGCCGTAAACTTTTTGAAGCATTCGCAGGCGAATTCATGACTTCACAATTAAATGAAGGCACTGAAGTTGCTAAGATTACTAAGAAATTAGAAGAATCTGCTACTGCAATTGCAAAATTAGAAGAAACAATTACTGAAAAAGATGAAACTATTACAAATGCTGGAAAGGCACAACGTATAATGAAAGACAGAATGGATCGTAAAGAAGTCCTTGAAAGTCTTTTATCTCCGTTAGGCAAAGAAAAGCGTAGCGTAATGGTAGACTTGCTTGAGACAGTAAAAACAGCGAATTTAAAAACTGCTTTTAAGAAGTATTTACCAGCAGTATTAAATGAGAAAGTCTCAACTGAGGCAAAACAATCGTTAAATGAAGGCAAAGTAACAGAACACACTGGCGACAGAGGTGTTGAACTAACTATTAGTTCACCACAAGAGTCACAGAGTAACGATGCCAATATAATCCAGCTAAAAAAATTAGCCGGACTTAAATAATTAACCAGATACAGGAGAAAAAGATGGAAAATCTTTTCGAAGGAAATAACTGGACAACAACACGCGAAACACTTCTAGATGGTCTAGAAGGTAACAAACGTGACGTAATGTCTTCAGTTTTAGAAAACACTAAACAAGCACTTACAGAAAGTGCCACAGCGGGTGCATCACAGGCTGGTAACATGGCAACACTTAACAAAGTAATTTTGCCTATCATCAGACGTGTAATGCCTACAGTAATCGCGAACGAAATCATCGGCGTACAGCCAATGACTGGTCCAGTTGGTCAAATTCACACATTGCGTGTGCGTTATGCTGACACGGCTAACGGCGCTACTGCAGGTCAAGAAGCACTTTCACCATTTGATATTGCAGAAGCATATTCTGGCAAAACTGGCGGCGGCGCTGGTGCAACTGCTAGCCATGAAGGTACAGCAGGTAACAAAATGTCAATCCAAGTATTGAAGCAAACAGTTGAAGCGAAAACTCGTAAGTTGAGTGCCCGTTGGACTTTTGAAGCATCACAAGATGCTAACGCAATGCATGGTCTAGATGTAGAAGCAGAAATCATGGCAGCACTTGCTATGGAAATCACTGCTGAAATCGATCAGGAAGTTCTAGGTTCACTAGGAAATCTTGCTACAGGTACAGCATCTTATGATATGAACGCTACATTTACTGGTACTCCAACTTTCGTTGGTGACAGACATGCGGTACTTGCAACTATGATGAATCGTGAAGCGAACTTAATCGCTCAACGTACTCGTAGAGGCGCGGCAAACTGGGCAGTTGT
>Ga0115000_10004992_pt1 | contig 10722 bp, 10 predicted proteins | sample ArcticOcean_MG_C_6_FD_89690 | JGI IMG/M metagenome (GOLD analysis project Ga0115000, IMG submission 89690) | Marine microbial communities from western Arctic Ocean - ArcticOcean_MG_CB8_128 | ecosystem: Environmental > Aquatic > Marine > Oceanic | place: Arctic Ocean: Canada Basin | collected... | reverse complement strand
GCTATCTTCACGATTATCTAAAGGATATTGCGCAATTTGATCCGCCGGAAGGTCGAATTTAAAGTGCGATAATTTCATTCTTTAAGCAGCCATACGGGAGGTGTTTTTTAGGTGCAGATTTTGAGCGTGCGAAAGTAATCAAAAACACCATAAAAATCAAGGGTTTTCGACCTTAATCTCGAGCCGGAGCTATGGACTTGACTGATGAGATAAATTCCTCCAAATTCCAGGCATCTTTAACGGTGAAATTTCCGCTCTTTGTACGCCTTAATTCTACCAATGTTCCACCCACATTTAATGCGGCCCCTAAGTCGTGAGCCATAGACCTGATATATGTTCCTTTTGAACATTTAACGGTAAATCTCACGTCTATAACCTTATGCCCAGACACTTCAACTTCTGTGAAAGACTCTATGTCGAATTTGTCAATTATTACTGTTTTATGTTTCAGCGCCACCGTCTTTCCTGCTCTAGCTGCTTTATATGCAGTTACGCCATCAACTTTTTTTGCACTGTATTGAGGTGGCATTTGTTCTATAGTTCCTAAAAACATCTCGGAAGATTTTATCACCTCTTCTAGATTTAACGATAGGATATTGGTTGAATTACCCCAATTATCTACATCAGTTTCTGCATCGTACGATGGAGTTGTGGCGCCTAGACGAATCACTCCTGTATAGGTTTTTTTCTCAGCTTGTAATAGATCTATGGTTTTTGTTTTCCTGCCTGTACAAATTACTAAAACGCCAGTAGCTAGTGGATCTAGTGTTCCCGCATGACCTACTTTAATTTTTCGAATATTAAACTCACCTCTTATGGTACCTCGAACTTTATTTACCACATCAAAACTGGTCCAAGTAAGGGGTTTATCGAAAACCAATACTTGCCCCTGCTGCAAATCTTCTGCAGTGTTAAATGGAAGTTTACTTGGGCTCATCCTTTTTTTCTTTTGCAGCTGTTCTACCACTTGTCATCTCAGTAGCCTCCGATGCGGTCATACCGGCCATATCCTCAAAAATTCCCAATACATGTCTCACTGAAAGGACGTTTTGAATCCGCAACCTAAGGGCTCCGTTGCGTTGATACATACTTGCATCTTTAGTGTTGTTCTTGAGATAATTTAATACCCTAGCGAACATTGGGCCTTGGAAATACGGGCTGTCTTCTTCTGTGACAAATGCCGCAATTAGTTTCTCGCTTTTTAAAATCACTTTCTCCATTCCTAAAACTCGGGATAACCAACGGAGCTTGATAGTAAGTAATAACTCCTTTGTTTCTTTAGGCATAGGCCCAAACCTATCCTCCATCTTCACCATAAATCCTTCTAATTCTATATCGGAATCTATCCCATCAAGTTCGCGATACAGATTAATCCTTTCAGGGATATCGCTAACATAGCTGTCTGGTATTAACAAGCCCAAATCAGTTTCTAGCACTGTCTCCTCGACATATTTACCAGTCTCACGTCGCTCTTCTTCGAAGAGTTCATTGAACTGTTCCTCCTTTAATTCCCTTACTGCATCGGCAAGTATTCTTTGGTACATATCGAAACCTATATCGGAGATGAAACCACTCTGCTCAGCCCCCAATAAATCCCCAGCTCCACGTATATCTAAGTCTCGCATTGCTATATGAACACCACTGCCCAGTTCACTAAACTGCTCTAGCGCCTGTAGCCGTTTTCTAGATTCGGCAGGCAAAGCACTTAAAGGTGGAGCCATAAGATAACAGAAAGCCTTGCGATTAGACCGTCCCACTCTGCCTCTAAGTTGATGTAAATCACTTAGCCCAAACTTATGCGCCTCGTTTATCAATATCGTATTCGCGTTACTAATATCTATCCCGCTTTCAATAATGGTAGTTGCAACAAGAACGTCATAGCCTCCCTCTATAAATCTAGCCATGACCTCCTCTAGTTCCTTCCCCACCATCTGCCCATGGCCAATACCTATCCTAACGTCAGGGCATAGTCGCTGTATCATTCCCGCGACATCTTTGATATTTGCTACTCTATTGTGAACGAAATACACCTGACCACCACGGCTCACCTCGTAACTAACGGCATCTCTTATCACCTCTTCATTAAAAGAAGTTAAGATGGTGTCAATGGGGTGTCTATTAGGAGGTGGAGTTTTGATAATACTCAAATCTCGAGCGCCCATTAATGAAAATTGTAGAGTTCTAGGAATAGGTGTTGCAGTGAGTGTAAGCGTGTCCACATTTGCTCGCATAGTTTTAAGCTTATCCTTAACTCCGACTCCGAACTTCTGCTCTTCATCAACGATCAATAACCCCAAATCTTTGAAATTGACTTTCTTTCCTACTATTGCGTGTGTTCCGATTAAAATATCTACTTCTCCACTCTCTACCTTTCTTAGGGTTTCCGTGAGCTTTTTACCAGTTTTAAATCGGTTTATGTAGTCCACAGTTACCGGAAATTCTTTGAGTCTCCGGGTGAAACTTCTAGCATGTTGCATGGAAAGGATGGTGGTAGGCACTAACATGGCAACCTGTTTACCGTCTGTCGCGGCTTTAAAAGCAGCTCTTATTGCAACTTCTGTTTTCCCAAAACCCACATCACCACATATAAGCCTATCCATAGGAACGACCTTTTCCATATCCTCCTTTACTGCTTTGGTTGCTGAATGCTGGTCAGGTGTGTCTTCAAACATAAAACTAGCTTCAAGCTCATGCTGAAGATATGAATCAGGAGTATATGCAAACCCCTCAGCAGCCTTTCTCTTTGCATATAACTGTAGTAGATCATACGCGATCTGTTTAACTCTGCTCTTTGTTTTTGCTTTGGTTTTTGCCCAAGTTGCTGTTCCAAGCTTATTTACAGACGGAGTGGTTCCTTCCTTGGATGTGAATTTAGAAATTCTATGTAGCGAGTGAATACTTACGTAGAGAACGTCGCCACCTTTATACGAAAGGCGTATTGCTTCTTGTTCTTTTCCATTTACATCAATCTTGTGTAAACCACTAAACTCACCAATTCCGTGATCGATATGTACTACAAAATCGCCCACCTCTAGCCCCATTAATTCTTTTATGGTCAGCGCTTCTCTACTCTTTCGAAAACCGTCCTTGAGTTTGAAACGATGATATCTATCGAAAAGCTGGTGATCTGTGTATACGAGAATTTTCAAGTCCCTATCTACAAACCCTTCACTAAGCTCCATCGGAATAGGCTTATACGGAACATCGGGGGCCTTTTCTCCGTTTTCGGCTTGCCTATCTGTGAAAATGTCGTGTAGCCTTTCTAGCTGAGTTGCTTGTCCAGATACAATAACATTCACATATCCGTTTCTATTATTTGCGATAAGATTTGTGGCAATCATATCGAAGTGTTTATTAAAAGCAGGCTGCTCCGTCATCCCGTACTCAATAATCAGCCTATCTGGAAATGATGTTCCACCCCCAAACTCTACAACGGAAAAGTCTTCTATTAGAGAGTTGAATAAATTACTGTTTAGATAAAGTTCCTCTGGTGGAGTTCTTTTTGTTTCCCCTTCAAGTCTATCAAAATGAGCGTGCGCTTTTTCTAATTCTTTTTCTAACCCTAACTCACAAGCCCTTACATCTGACATCCACATAACTGATGAGCTAGGGATGAAGCTAAAGAAGGGCTCTTGGGATTTGTGAAGAGTTTCATCGCCCACATTTGGCACTACTGTAGCCCTTGTAAGTTTACTCACGCTGAGCTGTGTGACAGGATCAAATTTCCTTATCGATTCAATCTCTTCTCCAAAAAACTCTATTCTGTATGGATGATCTAAAGAGTAACTAAACACGTCTACGATACCACCTCTCATAGCATATTGTCCTGGCCCATAAACAAAATCTACCTTATCGAATCCATATTCTAAAAACACTTCGTCTAAGAAATCAAGTGAAAATTTATCACCAATGCCTAAGGACAAAGTTTGAGCAATGAGCTCTGATTAGGTTATAACTTGCTTGGAAAGCGCACCGGGATAACTGACGACAATACAGCCCTCTCGCCCTCCATTTATCTCATTCAACACCTCCGCCCTCATAGCGATATTCGCGTTTTCGGTAACCTCTTCTTGATAAGGCACACGTGCTGATCTAGGAAAAAGAAATATAGGTCTAGGTTTTTCTCCTAAAATTTGCTCAAGATCATTCATGAAATAAGCAGCCTTCTCTTTGTTGTCTAGAACGAACACGTGATGTCTACGCTTTTCTCCACTCTCCTCCTCACGTTTTAATACTCCTGCGGCAATAAGAGCAAGTGAAGATCCTACGACACCCTTTAATTCTAATTTACTTGCTTTTTTAATCAGCTCACGCAAAATTATCCCACCCCGATTATCTCGAGTATAGAATTCTAAAAGGTCACTGGATCGCATTGAACTCTTCACGCAATGCAAAAGTAAGGTTTAGACTTCCTCTTTCGTTGGAGGAGAAGAATTCATCTTAGGATTTTTTTCAGCGATCTGACAAGCTATCATAGCGTGGACCAGATTTCTATTACCGACATAAAACGGCGCCCTCTGATGAAGTTCAGTAGGGATTCTTTCCATTATCCTCCCGTGATCATCAATAGCCATTCCACCCGCCTGTTCTGCCACAAATGCAAGTGGAGCACATTCATAAAGCAGCCTCAGCTTTCCGTTGGGTTTTTTAATCAAAGAAGGGTAGAGGTAAATTCCACCATGAATTAGATTCCTGTGAAAATCAGCAACCAAAGACCCTATATATCTAGCTCTAAATCTAGCGCCTCTTGTGATTTGGCATCCCTCTACAAACAACTTCGCTGGTTTACAACACTTACCCAGTAGGGCATCGTTTACAGAATAAATTCGGCCTTTTTCTGGAAATTCCATACTTGGATGCGATAGAAAAAACTCTCCTACTGCTGGATCTAAAGTGAATCCATTTACGCCAGACCCTGTAGTGTAAACAAGCATGGTTGACGAACCGTAAAGCACATATCCAGCAGCCACTTGCTCAGTTCCTGCTTGTAAAAAATCAGCTTCGACGAGGGTCTCTCCCATGGGAGTTATTCTTCGGTGAATACTGAAAATCGTTCCTATACTAACGTTAACGTCGACATTTGACGAACCATCTAGAGGGTCCATAAGTACTATATACTTGCCTGCCTTTCCGTTATCTCCGCAGAGAACAGGTTCCTCCCGTTCCTCCGAACCTATGCCCGCAACAGATTTACCAGCCGACAGAATGCGCATAAAAGTTTCATCAGCAAAAACATCTAACTTTTGCTGAGCTTCGTCTTGTACGTTTGTAGTTCCCGCATCACCTAGAATACCGGCCAGTCCTGCACGATTAACTTGGTGGTTTACAATTTTTGCCGCAACTCCGATGTCCGTTAGGAGCCGAGTTAGTTGGCCAGACACGAACGGAAATGCCGCCTGGCTATCCATAATAAACTCCCCGAATGTTTTTGGCTTACTCATTACGCAAAGTTACAATATCGCAGATGGCTTTGGAAGGAGAGCCTTTGTAAGCTCGTGAAATTGAACTACGCTGAGTTGTTCTGCTCTCATGGGAGCGAATTCGTCGGGGATCAAGTCCTTATCAAACCCTGCATTTGACAATGCATTTCTTAAAGTTTTACGTCTCTGATTAAATGCTGACTTGACAACTCGTTTTAAATCTAAAAACGAACACCCAGGATCTATCATTTGATTACGAATAAGTCTGATTACCCCACTTTTCACCCTTGGCGGGGGCTCAAATGCATCTTCATGTACAGTAAATAGATATTCTATATCGTAGTAAGTCTGAAGTAATACACTTAGAATTCCATAGGTTTTAGTTCCGGGACCCTCAGCCACTCTTTCTGCTACTTCTTTTTGGAACATTCCTACAACTTCAGGCACACGGTCTCTCCAGTCTAAAACTTGAAAAAGAATTTGTGATGATATATTATATGGGAAATTTCCAGCGACAATAAAACTAGCCCCTGATGGAAATGCAATGTCGGGGTTCCAACTAAGAACATCAACTCCGTAAACTTTAGATGATGGCATTATGTCCTCGGTAATTAAATACTCAACACTCTCCTCGTCTAATTCAATAACATGAAGATCCAAATCCCCACGATTTATCAGATGACGTGTCAAGGCCGCGGTGCCAGGACCTATCTCAAGCACAGTAGTACAACCGCTATGGCAAGTAATAGATTCTGCTATGTCTTGTGCTATGCCGGGACCGGTTAAGAAGTGTTGACCGAGATGTTTTTTAGCTCTAAACTTCATTTAGCAGAACCTTCAGAGATCACAGGCAGAATGGTTCTAAATGCTGCAGCTTTACTACCCCATTTTGAAGTGAAGTCATTTTGTAGAGCCGGTGCACAGTCTTTTTGGTATGTATTAAAAGCTTCAACTGAATGAGCTAGAAACTGAACAGCATACGTGAGCCCCCCTTGTTCATCTCCCTCGACTCTACAAAGCTTATAATCACGGAAATGTCCAGTTGCTATAACAGCAGGGATATGTTCTTTTTCCATGTACTCTAACCACTGTTGGGCACATGAGGCATCTACTGAGATGGTAATGTTGTAAAGTATCATGGATTTATTCTTCAAGTTCAATATAGTCCTCACCTCTTAATTCTCGATATCGTTTCCTTGCTTCAATTACATGTAGCGATCCTGAAAATTCAAAGATCAACCTCTCATACAATTCCTCTGCTTTTTCTAGATTCTGAAAATGCTTGTCGAATATCACAGCTAGATTATAAAGTGCATCATCACCAGTAATATCATCGAAATGAAGGTCAACAATCTCTTCATAATATCCCATTGCAATTTCGATATCGCCATTTTGCATTGCTATATCACCCTTGACCATGAGTATTTCATCCTCTAAAGAATGACCAGGATAATTATTCAATAATGTATCTAGTGTAATAATTACATCAGCATACCTTCTTTGCATTATCAATAGATCAGCCCTAGCGAATAACTCCATGGGCTCAACTATGGTGTCGAGATTAAAGTTATCTGTAATTAATAGACTGAGCTCAATAGCGTCGTTAGAAATAAGCTTTGATGTTGAAGCTTTAATAGCGTCAAGTTGGGTTTGGGCCCAAGCGAAATCCCCGGTGTAATAGCTTATTCGAGCATTGCGAAATTTCGCCTCGTGTCCCATAGGATCATCTTTAAAATCTAAGATAACCTGAGTGAAAATAAGTGAAGCGTCCCACACCAAATCTGCAAACACGTAAATATCTCCGAGCTCTAATTTACATGCAGCCGCGACTCTTTTATTAAGACCTTTAATTTCTAGCACCTCCTCTAACACCTTTATTCCCTCCTCTGATTTACCTAAGAAAAAAGCAAGCAGGTGTGCATGGTTTTTCAGCATGATAGCTGTTTCTGTCCTAACACCAAGGTTTCTGATACTAGATGAATAATCTATTTCTAACTCATTTAATGCATCCATATTTAATGGAGCTTGAGAAGTTAAAACATGAAACCTTACTTGCAGAGTTTCATTTCGCGCTGTATAGAAATATGGATTGTCCGAACCTTTTCCTGCAACATAAGAGAAACATTCTAAAGCGGTTTCTAAATCGTTATTTGAGGCAGCGGTATTTCCAAGTTCCATCAGCCTCACACCGATTTCACCAAGTCTCAGGTCTAGTGAACGAGCATGTATGAATGCAGTTGAAAAGTTCTTGCTCTGAGTAAAATACCAAACCAGCATCTCGGTATAAAGAGTGTTCTCTGGATATTTCTTCGCAGCTCTCAATAACTCCTCCCTCACCATATCCCTATTCTCTTCCTCGGTTTCCAGGCGCAGATTCCTATTCAACGTAGTTTGTACTGTTTTCAGATAGGTAGGTTTTGTATTCAAAAGCTCCAGAAAACTTTCCACCATACCTTTATAATCTCCCCTCATCCCTTTAAGGTGTGCCATTTCATAATGAAAATCATTAGTCCCCATACGAATTGCCTTCATATAGGTTTCGTAGGCCAAATCAAGCTTATCCAAATTAATAAACGCATTAGCTAATCTGATCGCTGCTGACCTACCCGGCTGAAGCATTGCAAGGGCATCATCAAAAGCATCAAGGGCCTTAACCTTCATGTCGAACTTCATATACAACGAACCTAAATCCACATAGGCAGTAGACTTACTAGTCTTGTGACGCCTTTTTAATTGACCCTTAACAAGCTTTTCTGCCTCATTAAAATTATCCATCGCCAGAAGCGACTCGTAATACATGAGGTATATTTTATTCGTTTTATTCGTTTTGTATATATCACCTAGATATAAAAGAGCCTGCTCGTAACTCCCGTTATTATAGTAATATTCGGCGAGTTCTAAATCTGTTTGGGCATGAGCTGTGTTAGTAAAAGAAAAGCTTATACTCAAGACAAATATGACGCCCATGATATTCCTACCCCACGTCCTCATTCCCCAGCAATATTATGAGCCCATTCACTTTTTTTCGCTCGTAGTAAACTATCAACTTTTCCCCAGCTTGCAGCATCAGTCTCTAAACCTAATCTTATATACCTACTCGTTTCACGAAAAACAGAATCTAAATCACTTACAATTCCGAGCTCAATAGATGTGTTGAGGGATATATAATCCGAGTCAATTTTATCTCCCTTTGCGTCACTATTTGCACCTAGATCGATAATAGAAATTAGACCTTCAATCTGTATCATACTTTCATCACATTGATTTTTCAAACCAAGTATTCTCGATGGAGCATCTTTAAGAAACCTACTAGCTTTTGAAAGGTCTCCGATAACAGGAGCATCTGATCTTATGAAAGTAATATTACTATCGAGTCCTAACCATCTCACATCGTTCTTTGCATTGTCAAGTCTTTCTCTAACAGACATAATGCTATCGAGTTGAAAGCCATTTACGACAACAAGCATTGAGTCGAGCTGTATAATTGCCGACTCCAGAGGGGCCTTATTTATGTTCTCTCCACATCCACTCAGCATTGCGATAGTTGATATCGCAGATGCAATAACTACTGTTTTTATCGCTGATGCGAGAATATTTATCCGGAGAAATCTCATGTTATATACGGTCAAATCCCACAAAAGGTATTATCGCTTTAGGCATAACAACCCCCTCGGCATCTTGGTGGTTTTCTAAAAGTGCGGCCACAATTCTAGGTAATGCTAAAGCTGACCCGTTCAGGGTGTGAACGTATTTATTCTTTCCATCCACATCTTTATATCGACACTTCAATCGATTCGCTTGAAATGTTTCAAAACTCGAAACAGAGCTAACCTCTAACCAACGCTCCTGCGCAGCACTCCACACTTCAAAATCATATGTAATAGCAGCAGTGAATCCCATATCCCCCGCGCAAAGTCTTAAGACTCTATATGGCAATTCTAAATCCTCTAGCAATCCCTTCACGTGATTCACCATGTGATCTAATGCAGCAACAGAGTTCTCAGGTTTTTCAATTTGTACAATCTCTACTTTATCAAATTGATGCAGTCTGTTTAACCCCCTCACATCCTTTCCATAACTACCAGCCTCTCGCCTAAAACATGGTGTATACCCACATATTTTAACCGGTAAATCTGATGCATTCAGCAAAGTATCTCTGTAGATATTCGTTAAAGGAACCTCTGCTGTAGGGATCATATATAAATCATCATCCTGCATGTGATACATCTGACCCTCTTTGTCAGGGAGCTGTCCTGTCCCAAACCCACTGTCAGAATTTATCATTAGTGGCGGTATGTACTCAGTATAACCGGCTTCGTCAGCTTTTTCAAGGAAATATCTGATTAACCCCCTTTGTAGTTTGGCCCCCTTCCCCTTATAAAACGGAAATCCCGCACCACTCACTTTCGCTCCTAGATCGAAATCTATGATATCCTTCTCCTTTGCAATATCCCAATGTGGTTTATTGTTACCCCCTAATTCGGGTTTCTCTCCCCAGCTATAAATCTCTACATTATCAGCTTCAGAATTTCCGGCTACCACGATATCACATGGTGTATTAGGTATTTGAGAGAGCAACTCTTTAATCACATACTCATTCGAATGCATCTTTTCCCTCAGCCCCCCAGATTTCTCCTTCAGTCCAGATGTCTCAACCTTTATCTTCTCAGCCTCATCCTTTTTTCCTTCGCGCATTAAACCACCTATCTGTCTGCTTAGCTCGTTAGATCTTGCAAGAGTATCATCAAGGTTTTTTTGAAGAGCTCGACGCTCCACATCTAATTCCAGAATTCTATCAACAGATTCAGTCACATCAATTCCTCTCTTTGAGAGACATTGAATTACGCTGTCGCGTTTTTCGCGAAGTTGAGTTAGTGTTAACATTCTAGTTTCTTACGGTGAAGTTCGGATTTTTTACCCGAAACCACACCAGATAAAATAAAAAACTCCCGCCCCGAAGGGGACGGGAGTCCAAATTAGTTTTAGGAATGACTTCCTATTACGCTTCTTCTCCCGCCGTTACGACAGAAACAAAGGAACGATTATTACGTTTCTTACGGAATTCAACAACTCCGTCTGTAAGAGCATACAAGGTGTGATCCTTGCCCATTCCTACATTAGTACCAGGGTGATGAGTTGTACCACGCTGACGAACAAGGATGTTGCCAGAAATACAAAATTGACCACCGAATATCTTGACACCCAGTCGTTTTGACTGTGATTCACGTCCGTTTTTAGAGCTACCTGCTCCTTTTTTATGCGCCATGACTTATGCTTTTGTTGCTTTCGTAGTTGACTTCTT
>Ga0115000_10004991_pt1 | contig 10723 bp, 9 predicted proteins | sample ArcticOcean_MG_C_6_FD_89690 | JGI IMG/M metagenome (GOLD analysis project Ga0115000, IMG submission 89690) | Marine microbial communities from western Arctic Ocean - ArcticOcean_MG_CB8_128 | ecosystem: Environmental > Aquatic > Marine > Oceanic | place: Arctic Ocean: Canada Basin | collected... | reverse complement strand
TAGACTTTTTTACCTCTGTTGGAATAGAAGAAATTGAAAATAATTTCTCAATTAATTATTATTTTAATTTTATAACATGGCTAATGATGGGAAGTGGATTAATTTTTGAGTTACCAGTATTAGTCTTTATTCTATCAATTTTTGGTTTATTAACTCCTGCATTTATGAAACATTATAGAAGACACGCTTTAGTAGTTATATTAGTTATTAGTGCATTCATCACTCCACCTGATCCGGTTAGCTTGATTTTAATGTCTATTCCATTAATGTTACTATATGAAATTAGTATAGGTGTGAGTTGGTTAGTAAATCGGAGTAAAAGTGATTAATTTTAGAATATGAAAAAAGATGAAAAAACTCTCAAGGCTATTACAGAGCCAATTTTTGATGATATTAAATTATTTGAAAAAGAATTCAGAGATGCTCTTCGTTCAGAGGTTAGATTAATAAATTTAGTCGGTAAATATATAATCCGTCATAAAGGTAAACATATTCGTCCAGTTTTGACAATACTTTCCTCAAGAGTATGCGGTCAACCAACACTAAATAGTTACAGAGCTGCTGCGATGATTGAATTACTTCATATTGCAACATTAATCCATGATGATGTTGTTGATGAAGCTGAAAAACGTCGTGGATTCCTTTCAATTAATCGAGTTTGGAAAAATAAGGTTTCTGTACTCATGGGTGATTTCATACTTAGTAAAGCATTGATAAATATGGTGGGGTTAAAAGATTTTACAGCGTTACAACTTATTGCAGATACTGCTGAAAAACTTGCAGCTGGTGAAATACTTCAAATTGAGAAGTCATTAACTCGTTCAATGACTGAAAAAGTATACTATGAAATGATTTATAAAAAAACAGCTTCATTGATATCTACCAGTTGTGAATTAGGAGCAATAACTTCAACTGGAAAAGAGAATGATAGAAAAGCAATGATTACTTATGGAACAAAACTAGGTATGGCATTTCAAATAAAAGATGATTTATTCGATTTACTTGGTAATGAGAATCAAACTGGAAAAGATATTGGAGCTGATTTAAAACGTAATATGGTTACTCTACCATTAATCCACACGTATGAAAAAATTAATAGGCTAGAATTACGAAGGTTGAAAAAAATATTGGGGTTAAAGAATAAAACAAAAAAAAATATTAATGATTTAAATGACATAGTTCATAATGCGGGTGGTTTTAATTACGCTGAACAAAAAATTAATGAACTTAATGATGAAGCCTTTGATGCTATTTCAATCTACCCAGATAGTCCATACAAGCAGTCAATGGTCGACTTAATTAGTTTTAATAAACAGCGTACAGGCTAGTCTAATGATTTATCCCAGGACTATTTTGGTCCTAAGGTTTAGTTCCATTGGAGATATTGTTCAAACAACTTCTGTTTTAGGAACACTTAAAAAGAAATTTCCTGAAAGTAGTATTGATTTTATGACTTTATCTAAATATGCATCCATTCTTCGTTACCATCCTTACATTAATAAAATTCATGAAGTTGATATAAAAGCAAATTATAAAACTTTAAAAAGAATCGGTACTGAAATAAACACATTAAATTATGACTTGGTATTAGACCTTCATAATACTACACGGTCAAAAATTGTCAGAAAATTTATAAAAAATTCAGATAAACGCTACATAAGAAAGCCAAGATGGAATAGGTTTAAAAATTTTGCTTTACATTTGAATCATTTCCCTAAAGATTTTTCTGTTAGATATTGGATGAATGAAATAATAAATGATTTCTTTAATGAAGAAGTAAAACCTTCAAAAACAAAATTATTTATTTCAAAAGAAGAAATTAATAAATCAAGGTCATTTTTACAATCAGTGGGTATAGATAAACCTTTTTTTGTTATCTTACCAGGAGCTGCTTGGCCTCAAAAAACCTGGCTTTATGATAGATATATATCAGTCATTAAAAAATGTACAAAAGACTATAACTTATCTCCGCTTATGATTGGAGGTTCTAATGATACTGTTTGTGATTCCATAAAAAATATATTAGGTGAAAAATTAATAGATATTCATGGAAAAACTAGTTTAAGAGAATCAATCGCAATTATTAGTCAATCTGAATTTGTTATAGGAAGTGATACGGGTTTAGTTCATGCAGCTGAAGCATTAAATATTGCATCAATATCAATTTTAGGGCCAACAGCGGTGGAGACAGGTGCCGGTGTATTTAATAATAATTCATTTATAGTAGAAGATAAAAATTTATGGTGTCGTCCATGTTCGCAAAATGGAAGTATACCTTGTTATAGGGAAGAACAATACTGTTTAACAAATATTAGCGTTGAGAATGTAATGAATGCTATTAATGGATTGATTCAATAATGCTTTGGATGATATTCTATAACATAATCTTATATCCAATTTTCTTTTTTTTAATATTGTTTATATCTCCATTTAATAAAAAAATGAGACTAGGGTTTATTGGAAGATTAAAATCGATCAAAGAATTAAAAGTTTTTATGAAACATACTGACTTAGATACTGATATTTATTGGTTTCATGCTGCTTCACTAGGAGAATATGAACAAATAAAGCCTGTGCTTGCAGGTTTGAAAGAAGTTGAACCCAACTCAAAATCAATTGTTAGTTTTTTTTCGCCATCTGGTTATAATTATGTAAATGATCAAAATATTGACTGTAAAATTTATTTGCCATTTGATTTCTTTTGGGTAATAAATCGATGTTTAAAGATAGTTAACCCTAAAAAGTTAATTTTTGCAGCTTATGATGTTTGGCCAAATTTAATTTGGAGAGCTAAAAATTTAAATATTCATACTACGTTATTCGCAGCGAAATTCTCAAGTAATACATCAAAGCTTTTTCCATTTATCAAGAATTTTTATAAAAATGTCTACGCAAGTTTTTCTGCCATTTATACTATAACAAAATCTGACAATGAACTTTTAAGATTAATTTTAGATAATTCAATAAAACCAACTCTTCGTGTTTTAGGAAATCCTCGTTATGATGAAGTAAAAATAAAAGCAGATAGTTTTACTATTGAACGTACCAAGTCAGTTTTGCAAAGACCAAAAGCATTATTAGTGGGAAGTATACATATTGAAGATGAAAATATTATCATGAATTCTATTGTTAGTTTAATGAAAGAATTAAATGACTTGTCTTTAATTTGGGCATACCATGAACCTAAAAATAGATATTTAGATTCGGCAGAAACTTTTTTTAGATCAAAAGATTTTTCAGTTGAACGACTAAGCAAAACTAACCCTGATAAATTAAAGGCTAGAGTTTGTTTAGTAGATTCTATTGGTCAATTAGCCAATTTATATTGGTATGGGCAAATAGCATATATTGGTGGTGGTTTTTCAACTGGCGTCCATAATGTAATGGAACCTGCAATTGCTAGATTACCAATATTTTTTGGTCCACGATATAATAACTCAAATGAAGCTGAAGAACTTATTATTGATGGAGGTGGATTTAATATTGACTCAGGAACTGATTTATACTTGGGAGTTAAGAACCTTTTTGATATTAAAACTGAGTTTATTAAATCAAGCTATGCTTCAACTAATGTAGTACATCGTAATCTAGGTTCTTCAACAAGAGTAGTTAGAAATATTATTCATGATTAATCAAATTAATTTTTGTTTAGATTACGTAAAATTTCAAAAAAAGAAACCAATAAATATGAATCAGGGTTTACATATTATTTATGGTGAAAGTGGTAGTGGGAAGACGCACTTAATAAGGAGTTTAGCGAATATAAATACTATAAATAATGAATACTTTAAAGTTATTGATTTAAATATTCCTGAATCACTTCAAGTGGTTTTTCAAAACCCGGAAAATCAAATATTAGCGCATAAATTATCATTTGAATTATCTTTTGGTCTTGAATCAAGTCTACGTGATTCAAGATTGCTTCAATCAAAAGTGAAAAAGTTAAAATCAACATTACCATTTATTAAAAATTGGGAAAGACACCCTTCAACTTTAAGCGGGGGAGAAATGGAAATGCTAAATTTAGTTACGGCTTTTAGTATGAATCCTAAACTTGTTTTAATTGATGATGGTTTATCATTTTTGAATTCAGATATAAAATCTGATTGGGTTAAATGGATGCAAAAACAAATAGATCACCAAACGATAATATTATGGTTTACATCTGATATTTCTGATTTCGCTTATAGTAATTCAAATTGGATGATTTCATTATCTGATTTTATTGAAGTAAATAATCATACTCTTAATAATAATTACAATATTTCTGTACCAAAAGGTAAAATGTCTTTAAATATAAAAAATTTATCATTTAATTTTGATAAAAAATCTCAATTAATTCAAAATTGGAATTTTAAAATTAGTTCTACAAGAAGTTTAGGCTTGGCTGGGAAAAATGGAGTTGGTAAAACAACCTTATCTCAACTATTGACAGGTACACTACAACCTTCTAATGGCTCAACTTCAATTTTAATAGAAAACTCTAAACCTTCCATTGCTATGCTTGATCAGTTTCCCGAAAGAATTTTAGGACCAAACTCTCTTGAATCTTTTATTGATTTATTAATAAATAATCAAAAATTGTATCCACGGTTGCTTAATAAATGTATAAAACAGCTAAATTTTCATCAAATTAATTGGGAAATAATAAAAAATAAATCTGCTTTAGATATCCCATGGTTTACATTAAGAATGTCTTTAATTATTATACTATCTCACTGCAATTATGATCTTTTAATTTTAGATGAACCCACTTTTGGTTTTGGCTTAAAACAAAAAGAAGATCTAAGTAAAATTTTTCGTGAAATTTTAGCTCAAAAGCATCTTATTTTAATTTCACATGATATGCCATTTTTTATGTCACATTGTGATCAAATATATGATTTAGATAATCAAACTATTATTAATAATAAAAATATTTTAATAAATGCAAATTAAATCAACGATTGCTGACCCAACTAAAATACTTACAGTTGCTAATATGATTAGCCTTGGTAGAGCTGCTCTAGCAGTACCAATAGTTTATACTTTACGTGACCCCGATTTAGGTTATATAACATTTACTTTAATTATCATAGCTGTACTTTCGGATACATTAGATGGATGGTTTGCAAGACAAGCTCAAGAAGTAACGCATTTTGGAAAATGGATTGATCCTATTGCAGATTTTGCTTGTATTCTTTCTGTCTCTTCTTATCTAACTTTAGTGGGTCGATTTCCAGGTTGGTTTTTCATTTTATATTTATTCAGGTATATAACTATTGCACTATCAGCTATATATTTTTTAAATCATACTAAATTTATACTAAATGCAAACTGGTGGGGTAAATGGGCAGCAGGTATTACTTCTTTATCTTTACTATTACATATTTGGCCATGGGATGCTTTGCCATGGACAAAAGATTTAGCAATTTATTGTGCAACTCTCCTATTAACTATTAGTTGGCTTTCATATGTAAATACATTTTTTAAACTATATAAAGAAATAAAATAATGGCAATTGTTGGAAAAGTTTTTAATGCATTAAAACGTACTCGTGACACAATTTCTGATGCTTTTGATTTAGTTAGGCAACAAAAAGTAAATATTGAATCATTAGAAAAATTAGAAGAAACACTTTTATTGTCAGATATAGGGTTTGAAATTGTTGAAAAAATTGTAAATGTTATTAAAATAAATAAACAAGATAATTTTATTTCTGATGTAGAAAATTATTTAATATCTATTTTACCTGATCATCATAATGATAAAATTTTAAATTCTAGTCCAGTAGTAATATTTATGGTAGGAGTTAATGGTACAGGTAAAACAACATCTTGTGCTAAGTTAGCAAATCACTATAAAACTCAAGGAAAAAATATTCTTATGGTTGCTGCAGATACATACAGAGCAGCAGCTGTAGATCAATTAAAAATTTGGTCAAATAGACTAGATGTAGAAATAATTCATAATGAATTGTCACATCAACCTTCCGCTGTTTTATTTGATGGCCTTACAGCAGCTAAATCTCAGAATTCAGATATTATAATTGTAGATACTGCTGGTAGATTACATACATCGAAAAATTTAATGTTCGAACTTGAAAAAATGTATAGACTGTCTAAGAAAAACTTTTCATCTTTCAAAATTAACTCACTAATAACTCTAGATGCAAGTTTAGGTCAAAATTCATTAATCCAAGCTAAAGACTTTGCTAGTAAAGTTCAATTAGATGGTGCGATTTTAACTAAAATGGATGGAACAGCAAAAGGTGGTATTGTTTTTCCATTATATAGTAAATCGAATATTCCAGTAAAATTTATTGGAACAGGTGAAGACTTAGAAGATTTATTTATATTTAATCGGAATGAGTATGTTCAAAGCATTTTAGGAACAAATAAAAGTTTATGAATCAACATAAATTAAAGATGATTAGTCTTGGATGTGCTAAAGCATTAGTCGATTCTGAAATATTACTTGGTAGTTTAGAGAGAGAGCATTTTGAAATAACTGAAGAACCTGAAGAAGCTGAAACAATAGTTGTGAATACTTGCGGTTTTCTAGATATTGCTCGAGAAGAGTCAATTGAGACTATTCTACAAGCAGCAAAACTGAAAGAAACTGGTAAATTAAAACAGCTTGTTGTTATGGGTTGTCTATCTGAAAGATATCCAGATTCACTTTCAAAAGAGATTCCAGAGGTTGATAGATTTTTTGGGAGTAAAAACATTAAACAAATTGCTTCTTTTCTTACAGGTAAAGAGTTTGCAAAAGATGATCCATTATTTTACCGTTCATTATTAACGCCAAATCACTATGCATACTTAAAAATTGCTGAAGGATGTGATAATGGTTGTTCATTTTGTAGTATTCCAATTATGCGAGGGTTACAAAAAAGTCGAAATATTGATTCAATTATGTGGGAAGCAGAAAAATTATTAGAAAATGGAGTTAAAGAATTACTTGTTATTGCTCAAGACTCTACAAGTTACGGATGGGACTTGAAGCCAAAAAAACATCTAAGTGATTTAATAAACTCAATCGACTCGTTAGGCTTTAATTGGTTTCGTCTCCATTATGCACATCCTGCACATTTATCTAAAAAAATCATTGAAGCAATGGCTAATGCTAAAAATATGTGTCAATATTTAGATATGCCAATTCAACATGCTTCTGACAAAATTTTGAAATCAATGAGGCGAGGTTTAGGGCAATCAGGAATTCGTGACCGCATACTTCAATTAAGAGAAGCTATTCCAAATATTCGTATTCGAACAACTCTAATTGTTGGATATCCCGATGAAACAGATGATGATTTTAATTCTTTATATAATTTTATAGAAGAAATGGAGTTTGATCGATTAGGTGTTTTTACATATTCGGAAGAAGAGGGTACAACAGCAGAGAATCTAGAAGATAATGTTCCTCAAGAATTAAAAAATGAAAGAAAAGATCAAATATTAGACTTACAAGCAAGTATTAGCTCAGAGAAAAATCAGCTTATGGTAGGAAATACATATAAAGTATTAGTAGATAAAACTGGAGATTCTATCTCTGTTGGGCGAACTGAATTTGATTCTCCAGAAATCGATAATATTGTACATATTAAAAAATCTGTGCCGATTGGAAAGTTTGTAAATGTTAAAGTTGAATCTAGTAATGAATTTGAGCTTATTGGCTCTCCAATCTAGTAATCTTATTTATTTGGTGTCTTATAATAGTCTTTAATTTCGAAAGCATATTTTTTTAATAGATGATTAGGTATTGGTAAAAGAAGATTGTATTGAACAATTTTCCATTTGTTATTTTCAATTTTTAATGCTCCTGTTCCTCTAAAATATCCATATTCCTTGCTAATTAGAATTTCATCAAACCAAGCTGTCTTTTTATCATCAGAAAAGTAAAGATTCCTTTCTTTCATTGTATAAGTCCATCCTGTACCGCTTTCCATTCTTTTAGTCACATATTCATTAAAATCATTTTTATGCCATCGTTCACTTATATCTGTACCAAAGAAAACTGCATTGCTTGCAAATAGATCGATGTATTTTTTTGAATTTGATTCGGAAGCATATAGGTGAAGCTTGTCTAGTACTGATTCTACGTAAATAATTAAATCGTCTTTCTGTGTAGAAACTAAGTTTATAAATACTAGGTACGATATTATTATTTTCATACTAATCCTGGTTTATTTTTGTTTCATATTCTTTGAATAAAATATTATTTTATACTGATTGTTATTTAATTGATTATTCATAAATAATTGGAAAGAAAATACATGTTATTAAAATAATAAAAATAATTTGATTAATATATTTTAAAAGATTAATTCGATATCTCTGCCATTGTTTCGTATATAATATCTGAGGTAAATTTGCCGTTATGACAGAGTTTAAACTTAATTCTAGTTTTAATCCTCAAGGTGACCAGCCTCAAGCAATTGATGGCCTTGTAAAAGGGTTGAATAACGGTGATAATCACCAAGTTTTATTGGGTATTACAGGTTCTGGGAAAACGTTTACTATAGCAAATGTTATTGAAAAAGTCCAACGTCCAACTTTGATTATTTCACATAACAAAACTTTGGCGGCTCAACTTTATGGCGAATTTAAACAGCTATTTCCTGATAATGCAGTCGAATTTTTTATTAGTTACTACGACTATTATCAACCTGAAGCTTACTTGCCTGTTACAGATACTTTTATTGAAAAGGATATGTCTGTAAATGAAGAAATAGATATACTTAGATTAAGAGCAACTAGCTCATTATTAGAAAGAAAAGATGTTATTGTTGTAAGCTCGGTATCATGTATCTATGGTATAGGCTCTCCTGATGAATATAGAGATAAAGTAATTCATCTAAATCGTGGTATGAAGCTTAATCGCAAACAATTACTAACAAACCTTGTAAATATTCATTATCTCAGAAATGATACAGCCTTTGAAAGAAGTACTTTTCGAGTAAGAGGCGATGTTATTGAAATTTACTTATCTTATGAAGATATTGGAATTAGAATAGAGCTTTTTGGAGATGTTGTTGATCAAATTATGCGCTTTCATCCTTTAACTGGTGAAGTGCTAAAAGAAATGGATTCAGAATTCATTTACCCTGGAAAACATTTTGTTACAGATCAAGCTACTATTAACAGGGTCTCTGGAAAAATTCGTAGTGAAATGATACAGCGGTTAGAAAAATTAAGATCAATAGATAAGTTGCTTGAAGCTCAAAGGCTTGAGCAACGAACTAATTTTGATTTAGAAATGATGATGGAAGTAGGCTATTGTTCAGGTATTGAAAATTATTCTCGATATTTTTCTGGAAGAAAACCAGGTGAAAGACCCTATACCTTAATTGATTTTTTCCCTGATGATTTTATTACTGTGATTGATGAATCGCATGTTTCTCTTCCGCAAATTCAAGCGATGTATAATGGTGATCGCGCTCGGAAAGAAGTTTTAGTAGAACATGGATTTCGTTTGCCTAGTGCTTTAGATAATCGTCCAATGAAAATTAAAGAATTTCATGCAAAGCAAAATCAAGTTATTCATGTTTCGGCAACCCCTGCAGACAGAGAGCTTGAAATGTCGAAGGGTGTTGTTGTTGAGCAGGTTATTAGACCCACCGGATTATTAGACCCATTAGTTCAAGTTAGAAAAAGTCATGGTCAGATTGATGATTTAATTGGTGAAATACGTGAACGAATAGAACGAAATGAAAGAACATTGGTTACTACTTTAACAAAGCGTATGTCGGAAGATTTAAGTGAGTATTTACGAGGTGTTAATTTGCGTGTTCGTTATCTTCACAGTGAAGTTCCTACATTAGAAAGAGTTCAAATATTGAGAGATTTACGTTTAGGTGAATTTGATGTTTTAGTTGGAATTAATCTTTTAAGAGAAGGCCTTGATCTTCCAGAAGTATCGTTGGTTGCTGTCATTGATGCTGATAAACAAGGATTTCTTCGATCAAGAAGTTCATTAATGCAAACGGCTGGTCGTGCAGCAAGGCATGTTAATGGCCAAGTTATTTTATATGGGGATAAAATAACGGATGCGATGGAATATTTAATAAGCGAATCATTAAGAAGAAGAAAAATTCAAAATGATTACAATGAAAAACATGGAATAATACCTCAAACAGTTTATAAATCCACAGATCAAATAATGGGAACAACAACAGTTGCTGATTCAAAACATGAAGATGAAGCGCCTGATATATATAAAAATCGTAGAGGTGATGACTTTAGTAAAATAGATAAAAAATTAGCACTAGATATGATGAGAGAAGAGATGCTTGAATCAGCTGATTCTTTAGATTTTGAACGTGCGGCAAAATTAAGAGATGAAATAACACAAATTGAGAAAGAATTATTAAACATTTTTTAAGATATTAGAATGAGTATTGAACGTATCCAAAAAAAATCTGGTATTATTGGAAGGTCTGATTTAATTCAGCAAGTCCTTGAAATGATTATGCAAGTTGCGCCTGTAGATATATCAGTCTTAATTACAGGAGAATCAGGTACAGGTAAAGAAATGATTGCTAAGGCACTTCATCAAAATAGTAAAAGATTTAACGAGTCATTGGTCACCGTAAATTGTGGCGCAATTCCAGAAGGAATTATAGAAAGCGAATTATTTGGCCATAAAAAAGGTGCTTATACTGATGCTAGAGATGATCGTAAAGGTTATTTTGAAACAGCAAATAAAGGGACGCTTTTTCTTGATGAGATAGGTGAGGCAC
>Ga0115000_10004986_pt1 | contig 10725 bp, 7 predicted proteins | sample ArcticOcean_MG_C_6_FD_89690 | JGI IMG/M metagenome (GOLD analysis project Ga0115000, IMG submission 89690) | Marine microbial communities from western Arctic Ocean - ArcticOcean_MG_CB8_128 | ecosystem: Environmental > Aquatic > Marine > Oceanic | place: Arctic Ocean: Canada Basin | collected... | reverse complement strand
TACGACGTCGTCGCGAAGCAATGGCACGGCACGCGATACCGGTCGTGGCCGGCGATTGAAAAGTTCGTCGCGAACCAACCTAAAAATGGCTTCGTGGCCGATATCGGATGCGGGAATGGTAAAAACATGCACGACGTCGTCAAAGGAGGCGGTACTGTAATAGGCATGGACTTCTCGCACGGTTTGATTGAAATTTGCGCCGAGCAAGGGTTCGAAGTCCAAGTCGCTGACGCTTTAATGGTTCCGTACCGCTCGCGCGTGTTTGACTACGCGCTCAACATTGCCGTTTTGCACCACATTTCCAGCGAAGAACGCAGAATTCGCATGTGCGAAGAAACTCTTCGCGTGGTTAAAGTCGGTGGCGTCGCGTTATTCTGTGCCTGGGCGTACGAGCAAGACAAAGGCGGCGTTTCCGGGCACGACTTTCTCGCGCAAGACGTCCTCGTCCCGTTCCACAAAAGACCAATCGCCAAGGGCATGCAACCGGCCGAGCAAAAAGAATTGGACGACGCGATGGTCAGAGAAGGCAAAGCGCCGTCTCACGGAGAAATCAACCAAGAAAAACACACGGTCGTGTACCAAAGATACTGTCACGTGTACAAAGAAGGCGAACTCGAAAAGTTATTCCAGAGGATACCGGGGTGCGAAGTCGAAGCTGCGTACTTTGATTTCGGCAACTGGTGCGTCGAAGTCCGCGTGACGAGAGAACTGAAAGAACAAGAGAGAGAGTAGAACAACACAGCTAGACTTTTGACGCGTTCGCATAGACAGAAACCATACTAGCGTAGGTTGGGTAGCGATGTATTGATGACGATGATTCATCATCATCGATGGATTAGATCTCTTTTAGAGAACTGAACTTTGAACTTTTTCTTCTTCTTTTGATAAGCTTCGCCCACACAAAAATTCTCCCCCAACGCTCTTTAAAAAAGGATCATCACACGGAGAATCCTCATCGCCCGACGAATGTCAGCGCCACGCGGACGCGAAAAGACCGTGAGAACGATGATGCGAACATTTGCGTTCGTCTCGCGGTTGTTTCTCGTGATTCTCTTCTTCTATTTCTCCGCGTCCGGAGGAGTCGTGTCCGGACAAGAAGAGGGCGATGATGGAGAGGATAACAACAAGGACGACGGGAAGAATACGTTCTGGAACACCGGCCCGTCCGGCATCGACGAAACACTCCTGCCACCGCTCGACCCGACGAATTACCCGTGTCCGACGGACAGATATTTACTCCTCGGTCCGCGAACGTATACCGGAGGATTTAACAACATGTTCATGACGTTTCAAAGCGCGATTTTGTTGGCTCGATACACGAACAGAACGTTCGTGATACCGGCGGCGAGGAACGATCGGTACACGGATTTTAGGTTCTCGCAAGCGATCGATTACGAGGTACGACGGCGAGATCTCATTTCCTTTCTTTCTTTCGTCTCGTTTCTTCTCGCTCTGTGTGTGTGTGTCTGTGCTTTTTCCATGTTGCGTCGCGCGATGGCGTAATATCTGACTTTCAACGTTCTCTCGCTTTTGCTCTTTATCCGGGTACTTTTTTGATAAAATACACAGGCTATGCGACCGGTGTGGCCGTGCTTTCACGACACTAACGTGCCGTGGGGCGAAGGCGAAGTGCCCCAAGCGTACGTATCCGTGGAGAAAAGAAGGAAGCTCGCGATGGTGGACGCGAGATCTGAGGAGGATAGAATAAATACTAAAGATGATTTTAGCACTAGCGCGTTGTTGATTAGAGAGTTTGATGAGTTGGACGCGAAACGGATGGTGCACGCAGACGATGACAACGAGGACGAGGAAGAAAAACGAAACGAAGAGGACAAGAACAACCAGGTGATTGCTGAGCGAACAAACGAAAGAAAGTTGCTCGGCAAAGGAAAGAAGTTGAAAACGTCCGACATGTTCGACGATTTCAAGCCGAAACCGAATTCAGTCGCCGCCATGCGTCCCGCGCGCGTTCGCGGTCCGGATAATACCGGTCGTCAAATTTCTGAGATTGCTTCTGATTTCACGTCAGATGCCGAAGTGCACGGACATCCCGTCATTATGATTTCCGGAAGTGCCTGGGGTGGACTCATGACTGCGTGTATGAAACCCCACGAAGACGGTTTGTTTTTTAAACACGTTCAACCGGCTGAACACATTCGCCAAGAGGTGGAAATGTACAAACAAATAAGAGGTTTAGTCGACGGAGAATACGTCGGGGTACACCTGAGGTATTTAGAAGGTAAGTGCCCGCACCGCGCGAGGGCGTATTACATGCCGAAAGTCGAAAAACAAATTGCCGCGATGTGTCACAACACGTTTCCGCACACGCAGAGAGTTTTGCAAGACCACGGTATCGATTTGAAGTCGGGCACAAAAATCTACTTAGCATCAGATCGACAGCGCCCGGATGCGGATAAATCGTTTGAGAAAGCAGGATCGATTAGCTATGATAAAGGGAACAAGAAAGACAAATACTTCGGCGACGGCACGCAGTTCGTGAAAGGGTACATCGGCAAGAAGGTCTTTGAACCGGCGGTTGACATGTTCATCTTAGCTGGTGCAAAAATCTTTGTCGGAAATATGCTCTCGACCTTTAGCACGAACACGGCGAACATTCGGTACGGTTGGGGTGCGAGAAGATCCGTTTTAGCGTGGCCAGAACCGCCAATCATGAAGGAGCGCTCGTTTTGGGAATGCGAGCGCGCGGCGTTTTGGTGTGGAACGATCACGAAAGAGTGGAGTTCTGAAGGTCACACAAAAGCGAAAGGGAACTGTTAGTAGTAGTATTTTTATAAATCATTGCATCAAAACTGTCTTTGAACCTAAGGGTATTATTATTATTCGTCGTTATATTTACTCGGTCGCGGGGACTCTCGTTTTCTCTCAATTTTTATACTGTTACTCTTTCTAATGCTTTCCTTGAGTGACTTTCTCCTCGGCTAAATTCAACAACAACGAATCCGCGTTCAACATCACGCGGTTATTCGATCTCGCCATCGTTTCCGCAATCTCTCTCGCGGCTTCGATTCTCCTCAGCGTCAAAAACGCCGGATTCGTACTAATAGCCTCTCCAATCAACTTCGCCGATCTCGCCTCACCAGCCGCTCTAATCACCGCAGACTTCTTATCCTGCCTTGCCCTCTCCACGATAAACTTCGCCCTCTCCGCGTCTTGCTGCGCCACCTGCTTGGCTTCGATCGCCGCCGTGTACTCTCTCCCAAATGTCAGCGCCGTGATCGAAACGTCGTCCATTATCATGTGAAAAGTCTGCGCGCGTTGAATCAACATGTTCCTAATCTGTAACGAAACGTTCTCTCTTTTCGTGATTAACTCCGACGCGTTGTGTTGCGCCACCACCGATTTCAACGTGTCGTGTATTAAACTCGGCAAAACTCTTTCGTTAAAATCCGTCCCCAACTCTCGGTAAATTTGCGGCAATTTGTTCGAATCCGGCCTCGTTAACACTCGTATGCTTAAATTCACCATCTGCAAATCTTTACTCCCACTGGTCGAGCTCACTTGGTGCGCTCGCGATCGCACGTCGTATATTATCGGCCGTTCTATCCACGGGATCATTAAGTGCGTCCCTTCCGTGTACGAGGTTTCTTTGATACCTACCGCGCGATTATAGACAATCGCCCGGTGGCCGCCTTCCACGTTGAACAGAGAGTGGTACAGGCCGTAGGATACCGCGCCGAGACCGAGAACGCCTTGGATGGCGCCAGTGGCCGCCGCCACGTTCACTTTGCTCGCCGCGTTTTGCATTGTTTCTCTCTATCACTTATATTATTGGTTACGTTATGTGGAAGAAAAAGAAAGGTTCTTCTTATGTGTGTTCGACGAATGGGTTTAATAATGTGTGACGTTTCTTCTTCCCCAAAGAAACAAAAGCAAAGGAGACAAATCTCGAGTAAGAAGTAAGCACTTATGAGTAAGAAAAAAGCACTTAAGACATTTTTTCTAAGTGCGTATTCCTTACTCGAGTACGGAAAGAGTAAGACTATACACTTAAACCCTAAATAAAAAATTTTACGAGAGAAGGCGCAGTTAATCTCTCCATTGTCTCTCTGTACGAACGAACGAAGAAGAAGAGCAAAAGCGTTTCGTTTGTCGATTTTAAGATGCTGTTGATCGTCGTTTTTTGAGAGGAGGAGGTTTTAAAGACAAGCAGACAGCGGAAGACTAAAAGAAGAAGAATGGACGACGACGAGGAAACGACGAATTCGTTTGCGTTCAACTTTTTTCCAATCTCCTCTTCTTCTTCTTCCGGAGGAAAAGGAGAGGAAAAGAGAACAACGACGGAAACCACGAATGCAAAAGAAACAACGACGACGATACAAAAGCCAGAGGCGAAACGCGTGCACTCGAGGGATGTTTTCGAACCAGTCTTTGCGAACGCCGTGGACAAGGAAACGGTTGAGATATTTTCTTCAGACGAGGGAGAAGAAGAAGGAACGAACGTGTTGATGATGTCGATCGAGAAAAAGATACCGCCGCTGGGGAAAGAGGAAGTGAGGATGCGCGTGCCGACGTTGGATGCGGTTTGTAAGAACAACAGCAACGAAAAGCCGGCGAACGGAGCAAAGGCGCCCAAATCGTCGTCTGCGTCTGCGTATTCGTTGGCGTCGCACGATTTGGTGAAAGGTAAATACGAAGGCGGGCTGAAACTGTGGGAGTGCGCGATTGATTTGACGAAGTATGTGGTGAGAGAACGAGTGGTGGAGGCGATGGTGACGGTGTCGAAATCGAAATCGTTTCGAGTGTTGGAACTGGGATGCGGCCACGGCGTGCCCGGCATCGCGAGTTTGATGGCGCACGAAAAGATGGAGAAAGATGGTAAGGATACTACTCTTCTGTGCACGTTAGCGGATTATAACGAAGAAGTTTTGACAGAAGTGACGATACCGAACGCGAGAATGAACGGGGTGTGCGAACAGTGCACGTTTTTAGCCGGCGATTGGGACGATTTAGTCGCGGCGCCCTCTGAGCAATCGGAGGCGTTCTTGTCGAAGGACGAGTTCGATTTGATTTTAACCTCCGATACAATTTATAACGTAGACGATGCGAAAAAGCTGGCTAAAGTTATTCATCACTGCTTGAAAAAGAATGCAAACGAAAACGCCATCGCGCTCGTCGCCGCGAAGAGATACTATTTCGGTGTCGGCGGTTCGACCGCGACCTTAATGCAGTTGTGCGACGAAACGTCTTTATCTTGCGACGTGGTAAAAGAGATTATGGACGGCGCCAGTAACGTTCGCGAAATTATTCGCGTGAGAATAAAGACATAGCGGGTAGCAGATACGATGTAGCAGATACGATAGATATAAATAACACGTGTTGTGATAAAAATAGTATTGATAGTAGTTTTAATATTGTAAATTGAACGTCATCATTTAAGAGAGAACCCGAACACGACTGCCTTTAATTTCTAAAACCTCCACCGTCCCGCCATAAATACCTCGACTCGCGCCGACATCAACTCTCCAAACTGCACCTTTACACCCAGAATTTATCCCGGTCGTTTGTGGCGTGTGACCAATGACTAATCTTTTCGCCTCTGGATCTGAAGTCAACGCCAAGGCGCTTTTCAATCGTCGACACGCCTCCGCTTCGTACTTCACGCCGGCATCTTTCCCTCCGTATTCTCGCGTCCAAACGACACCTTCGCTTTCGACGATGTAATCTGGTGGATTCTTAATTTTTCCTTGCATCCACAGCGATACTTCCCGATTAATCCTATCGAAACCGTATTTCACGTGGCTCTGATTGACTCCGGCGTGCGCGAAAATCGTGTCTCCAACTTGCAACACCGTCGGGTGTTTGCTCAACTTCATCGCAAACGCGCCACCCGGTTGGAACAACTCCCGTCGAGCTCGAACGCCTTGTATCACCGGGTCTTCGTTTTGAAACTGCTCGGAGGCTTTTTTCAGCGGTGATTTCTCGCTCTCGTTGCTACTCTCGTTGGTACTATTATTACTATCCGGAGAGGCGTTCTCCTTGTTACTATTAGCACTACTACTACCACCACCACCACTACCACTACTCTCCTCCTTCTCTTTCATCTTCTTCAAGTACGTCCCACACTCTAAATACGCCCCATTCGTGGCGTACCTAAAGTCCCCCATCACGTTCATAATCTCGTGGTTCCCGTTCATCACAATCACGTCCCCGCCTTCCTTCATCGCTTTCTTCTTCAATCGTAAAAACTTCGTAAAGATGGCCAACTCCGCGTCGCCCCGGTCCATCACGTCCCCGACTTGTACCACGACCGTGTTTTTCCCGATCCATTCGCCTTTATTGTCCATGACTCCGGCAATTTCCAACGCTTTCATCGCCGCCGGAAAATCCCCGTGCACGTCGCCGATGGCGACCAACCTTCGGCCGTTGAGGTTTATTTTCCCACTTAATATCTCTCCCCCATTTTCGACATTAGTACTACTCCCTCCTTTTGCAGATGATCTCTTCGACGATTTAGAACCGCCAAAACTTTCTTCTTCTCTCGCCTTCGCCGCGGGTGGAGTACCGAAAGTACCGCCCCACGAGGCGAGAAACAGGACCGAACACGACGTGGGAACAATGGCGGCGAATAAGGCGATCCTTTTTCCCATCGTCAAATCTGTCGAAGAATGCTGCGAAGGCGGCTCGGAGGAGCTGCTGCTGCCACGCCTCGCGTTTAAGCGAGAACTCGTGTTTCTCTTCGTCGTCTTCTTAGAGAAGAACCCTCCGCCTCCGCCTCCTCCGCCTCCGGAAAACAGAGTTGTTAAACAACTGTTGGAGTTTGACATTTTTCTTGATTTTTGTTGATTTTTTGCGTCAGAAAAGTGACAGATTTTGTACTGAAAAAATGTGCTTCTTTGAAAAAGAATACTACTAATACTACTAATACGAAAGAGACGTGGACGAGAGGGATGCAGATGGTAGGCGAGATTTGTATTCGATCATGTTGTTGTTGTTATTATTGTTGTTATTATTGTTGTTCTTTTACTGCTACTACTACTTCGTCAAATCCGCTTTCGCCTTGGCGCTTCGTTCGATCATCTCCATCCCGGCGATGTTAAATCCTAAATCGTCCAAGCGCTCCTTCGCTCGGGATCTAAGTAACGGTTTTAAACCGTCCAAGGTCGCGCGAGCTTCGCGAGTCGCGCCGAGTTGTTGGAAGTGTAATTGGACGATTAAGTTGGTCATCGTGCAACACAGTTCGACTTTTTCGTTTCGCTCGAGCCAGTATTTGAGGTAGTCGAGGAGGAGGCGGCAGTAAAGGAACGGGAGGCAGAGGATGGAGCGTTCGAGCTCAGCCGGACGGACTTGACTGACTTGGTACAAGGCGTATTGACGAGGTTCCATGTTGAGAAGGAGCGGGTTTGGTTTCAGAGGTGGCATTTTGGAAGGGTCCGCGCTTTGTCGCTTTTCGTTTTCGTACGCCGCGACGCGCTCAAGCTCGTGCTTCGCCAAATCCACCGCAGCGGCGATTTTGTCCGCGGAATCGAGCGTTTCCATCGTGCGACGACCGGCGAGGCCGGATTCTGCGACGGTCGTGTTGAGTGCATCGGTATTGTCTCCGTTGTTGTTTTCCAAGTTTACTCGTTCGCTGTTTCTGCGATCTTCCTCGTCCATTTCAACGCCGGCGTTATCCTCAAACATGGAGTCTAACCTTTTTTCCTTCTCTTCGTCGAGAAAGAAAGGTTCTCTGGTGCGTTCGTAGAGACGCAAGGACCGATCGGCGCCGGCGGAAACGAGAAAGGCACCGGTTGTCGATATAGAAATCGTCCAGACAGCCATGTGATGTTCGTCCATGGACAAAAGCATTTCGTACTTATCTAAATCCCAATACCGGACGCGTTTGTCTTTACTGCACGTAAACGCGTAGTGCGTTTTGTTGACGAATTTTAACGCCATGACAGAATCGTCGTGCGCGTGGATGGAGCGATGACAATCGCCAAAATCCAACCCCCATATGCGAATATTTTTATCTTGTCCCGCGCTGGCTAATAAGACAGAATCCGAGGAGACATCGTGGCACAGCGCCGGTAATCGATGACCGTATAAGGAGAGCGAAAACTTCAACGTGTCCGCGAAGAAGACTTTCAACGTGTTGTCGAGTAAAGACGCGGATAACAGTTTCCCATTTGGCGTGATTGAGACGCTCAAAACGTCGTCGGCCATTTGTAACGTCTTTGAGTGCGTCGCGGTGAGTTTCTTCATGCCGTTCTTATCTTTTCTATTCGCGGCGACGAGTGTCCACTCCCAAAACTTGATCGTCTTATCGCCGGAACAGGTTACGAAACCAGACTCATCCGGTAAAGCGCATATGCCCCAGACTGGACCTTCGTGCGCCGATTTCAACGGATCGACGATATCTGTGTTACTTTTCTCGTTTGCTCCTTCTTTCTCGTCGTCGTCTTCTCCTCCTTCGCCTCTTTTCTTCCTTTTCTTTTTCTTCTCTTCGTCTTTGGGCAACGACGCCGAGTTCGTTCCGGCGAGACAATCTATAATCTCTAAGCCGCCATCTTTTGTTCCGACGACGGCATTTCGTCCGTCCGGGGCAAAGAACGCGCACGTTCCGTACCCGGACTCAATCGTCCGCGCGCATTTACCAGTATCCGCGTCCCAGATTTTCGCGCCCGAGTGCGAGACGGAGAGGAGGATAGTTTCATCCGGAGATAACGCGATGACGCGAACATCCGCGCGGTGTCCAGACGGTCGCGCCATGGACCGTTTCTTTGCCTCTTTAACGCTCGGGTCTTTCTTAGCAGAAACGTCCGCGATATCGTACACTTCAATCGCGTTTGAATCGAGACATATGGCTAAGGATACAGATTTTGACAAATGCGAATCCATAGTTTCCGGTTGAAACGCAAACGGCGCGACAGATTTACCCGTCGGGCGAACGACGGAAGATAACTCAAACGCGTCTTTCGCGTTGAATTTATTCTCGTCGTCCTCGTCTTCGTCCTCGCCATCGTCCTCGTCGTCATCGTTATTGTCATCACTATCCTCGTCTCGTCGTTTCTGTTCTTCCAACTTTAACTTTTTGATATTCTCCTTCTCGCGACGCCGTTTCAACCTTCGTTTCCGTTTCTTTTCAATCTCCTCCGCATTCTTCACGTCGTAAATTTCGATCGATTTCCCTACGCTCTGTACGCCAAACGCCGTGCCGAGGTTTGAAAATTGCATCGAAATCGTCCGACTTCGCGCTTCCTTCGCCAAAGAGCCGATGAAGCGTAAACGCAACGCTCGGTCTAAAATGTTCTCGCGCACCTGTTTTGTCTCATCGTCTTCATCGTCGTCGTCGTCGTTGTCCGCCTCTTCCTCGATGCGCTGTCGACGACGCAGGAACGAATCCTTCTCCACGCCTTTAAAAACGGAATAAAATTTAATCTCTCTTTCCACGCCAGCTATGGCAACGATGCCATATTTTGTCTTGTCGTTGCTATGATTATTCGTATTAGTACTCTCGTTACTGCTATTCGTGTCCACGACCACGTGTTTGCTATACGCGGACGCCCAACACTCGCCTCCGAAACCGGACAGCGTTTGACAACACCTTTGGCCAATTAAATCCCACACCTTCGCGAACCCGTCTTTCGACGTCGTCACGAGCGCTACGTTTGTGAAATTCGACGACGCGATGGCATCTTCACTTTTCTTCACCATTATGTCGTTATCATCCTCGTCCTCGTTCTCGTCGTCCTCGTCCTCGTTCTCGTCCTTCTTCTTCGATTTCTTCGATTTCTTCCTCGCCTTCTTCCCTTTCCCGCCATCTGCCGTCGCGTTCGTCACGAACACCGCGCTCGTCACTTGACCTCGGTGTCCTTTCAACCGAAACAAACCTTTCTCCTCTAACGCGTCCCAAACGACCACGTCCGTATCCCTCCCTCCGGAAACCAACACCGTCCCGTCCTCGGTAAACGCCAACGCGCTCACCGCGGATTTATGACCGCGAAACAACACCGAACTCGTGCAATGCTCCAACTCCTCTTCCTCGTCGTCCTCAAAATCGCTCGAATACAGTTCGTTGAGACCATCTTCGGGATATTCGTGTTCTTCGTCTCCTCCCTTTTGCCGCTGCCCCCGCGCCGCCTTCGACGCCGATGAAAAAAGCACTCCTTTCAACGGCTTTCGCCACAGCCTGACGGACCCGTCGCTAAACCCGCCGGCGACGACTTGACCGTCTCTCGAGCACGCGATCGCGGTCACTCTCGGTACACTCGCCACGTAGCTTCCGTCCGAGGAGTGGTACGTTTTCGGTGCGAACAGTTTTCGTCTCACTTGTCCGGTTGAAGTCGTCTGCGAGCAATCTAAAACGTTTATCGTTTCCCCGGCGGCGGTGAAGAGGAATTTCGATATCGATGATTGTTTTGTCTTACTGGTAGTAGTATTACTCTGCTCGTGATAGCACGCGTTCACGTCGGGCGAGCAGACGATGCCCCATGATTTCGTGTGCTCGTACCGGAGGTACGCTTTCACCATTTCTTGTGTGCGTGTGTAAGCGTGCGCGTGTGTGTTTTAATGAGGGGAAATTTTTACTCTTCTGATGCTTCAAAAGGTGGTCAAATTTTTAGACGTCATCGAGTCGTTCCGAGTGAATAAGTTTGATTATTCGTTGGTGTTCGGTATCTGTGATGAATTTATTACGACGTGTATGTGTATAGTTTTAGAACTACAAATGAACAGCTAATGTTGAGTGCGCTTGTGCCTTTTCAAATTACTCGATTGAGTAAAACG
>Ga0115000_10004985_pt1 | contig 10726 bp, 9 predicted proteins | sample ArcticOcean_MG_C_6_FD_89690 | JGI IMG/M metagenome (GOLD analysis project Ga0115000, IMG submission 89690) | Marine microbial communities from western Arctic Ocean - ArcticOcean_MG_CB8_128 | ecosystem: Environmental > Aquatic > Marine > Oceanic | place: Arctic Ocean: Canada Basin | collected... | reverse complement strand
CTTTTTATTTTATCTATAGTTTTATCATGTTCAACAAATTCTAATTTTTTAAAACGGTTTATCTTATTTCCATAATTTACCATTTCTTTTGAGGGATCGTAACCTGATAAATCTTTAATTTTCATTTTTTTTAGAGAAGAAATAAAATAACCAGAACCACAACCAATATCTATAAATTTAAATTTATTAAAAATTTTTTTTTTATTCTTTTCTTTTTTTATCAGATTTTCTAATAAAAATTTTGCTTTAGGGATATAGATATTTTTTAACCTTTTATTATAATCTTTTCTTTTTTTTTCTACATAAATTTTTGAATAGGTTTTTTGTTCTGAAGTTTGATAAAATTTTTTTGATAAATATTTTGTATCATCATGAAGACCATTTAGGTGGCCACAATTTTTACATAAAATGTATAAAACATTAAGTTTTTTAAATCTCGAACCTTTTAATTTTTTTTCACAATTTTTACATTTTGATCTTTTAGGTTGTTTTAAATAGATTTTAAAAAGTTTTTTTTGCCAATTGAATAACTCTAAGTTATCAGTAATAAAACCACCTTTTACATCAAGAATATCTTTTGATTTTTTTCCAAATTTTATCATGTTAAATGTTATTTGTTCAATATTTGAACACTAATCGATTTTATTTTAAATGCAAATCTTTTGTTGTCTAACAAAATAATATAACATTCACATTAAGCATTGATATAAACTTTTTAATGAATATAACTGAAAAAAAAGAGCTCGCAAAACAATAGATGTATATAAAAAATTTAATTAACAGAATTAAAAAAAATAATTTATCTTATTTTATAATTTTATTTGGTTTATTATTTTCAATTTTTATAAGCAATTATAATCTTAATAAATATGATAAAATTGTCTTTATTGATAATAGTTTTTATCATCAAATGATCAAAACAGACTCCTTAAGATATCTGGGACACGGTGCAGAAATTAAAAAAGAGGTTGAAGAAGGAAAAAGTTATTTTAAAAGTGGACGAGAAAGCTATACAAAATATTTACCACCAAGAATTGCTGCAGCATATTATTATATTTTTGATTTAGACCTCTACGATAATTTTGAAAATAAAATGGTTAATACAGGAATACATTTTTTGTATTTATTATTTCAATGTTTATTTTATTTTTCTAGTGTCTGGTTATTACATCAATCTATAAAAGATATTTTTTCAAATAAAGTTTGTTTATTTATTATTTGTTTTTTATGTATAGAACCAACAATTTTTCAATATCATGGAACTTTTTGGAGCGAATCATATTTTTTTTCGTTACAAGTAATAATAATATCCCTGGTTTTAAAAAATAACCTAACTTATAAAAACTATTATCTTCTAGGTTTTTTTATAGGAATACTTAGTCTCCAAAAACAAATGGCTATTTTTTACATTATTCCAATTATTTTTTATTTTTTTATTTTTTTAAAAGAATTTAGATATAAGAAGATTTTCATTATATTAATAGGCTTTATAACAATTCAATCATTTCTTGCATTTCATAATCTTCAAAGATCTGGGAAAATTTATATTATGACGGCAGACACCAAACTAGACTTACACCGAGACTTTGTTGAACCTGTTATTGCAAAAAAAAATAATATTTCACGCCATGAATTCGGAGTGATGGAAGGTAAAATTTCATTAAATTGGATTAATGATAATCTAATAAACTTTGATAAAGAATCGCTAAGTGAGATTAAAAATCCAACATTTATGCATTACAGAACAAGCATCATAAATGAAAAAGATAAGATTAAATTTGATAATTTTATTAGCTTAAGAACAGTAGATTATATGCTACAAAATCCATCAAATTTTATATCTTTTGGGTTAAAAAAATCTTTACATATATTATTGTTAAACCCTTTTCATATATATTCAGATCATAACTTTTCATCAGGAGAACTTTATTATGGGACAGAAGAACATGATAAACTTATTCCATACAGAATTGTTTACTCATTATTAATTTATTTAATCTGTTTTTATGGCTTAGTAGTTCTGCTAAAAAATAAGTCATACAAGCTTTTATTTTTTTTATTTTTTTCAGCACTATATTTTTTTGGACTTGTTTCTTGGCATGGAAACACCAGATATTTTGTTCCAGTAATGATATATTTATCATTCTTTTTTGGCTTTGGCTTGGATAGGTTAATCAAAAAAAAATTCTTTATTAAAAGTTTTTCTTAAAATAATCTTAATCTAAATAAATTTATTAATGTTCGTATTATTTCTATTTTAGGAATTTTTGATTTTCCAGATGTTCTATTTTTAAAATGGATTGGTACCTCAACTATAAGATTAAATTTTGAAACTAAGAAAATAGTTTCCATAAAAAAACTGTATCCATTAGATTTAACTAAATTCATATCAAAATTTTTTATTGTTCTAAGATTAAATCCTCTAAATGAAGTAGTAAATTCACTACAATTTATCCTTGAAAATAATTTTATAAATTTATTTCCTAAAACACTCAGTAATAATCGAGCAATAGGTAGTTCACATTTTCCACCTTTTGCATATCTTGATCCGATTATGAATGAATTAGATTTAAGTAAATTAATAAACTCAGGTATTACTGCTGGGTTATGAGATAAATCAGCATCAAGTGTAATAAAATAATCATAATTATTTTTGATAGCATAATTATATCCAATTTTATGAGCAGTATTTAAACCTAATTTTTTTTCCCTTATAATCAGATTTATATTTTTACACTCTTTTTCAAATTTTTTTAAAACATTGATTGTTCCATCAGAACTATTGTCATCTACAATGAGAATATCTACATTTTGACAATAACTATTTATTCTATCCAAAAGAATATCTATATTTGATACTTCGTTATAGGTTGCTGTAAAAATTAATATTTTATTCATTTACAATTGGCAAAGTTAAAAATTAATAAATTTTTTCCTTAGTTTATTTTTTACGGGTATTTCAAAAAACTTATAAATCATTATTGAAAAAATAAAAATTATTAAAAAAAATAAAATAAATATAAAATTACTATCATAATTTATTTTAACTATATTTTTATCTACTATTGAAAATAATAATTGAATGGGCACATGAACTAAATAAATTGTGTATGAGATATCACCAAAAATTTGTAAACTTTTGCCCATATTTTTAAAATAGAATTGGAGTACAGAAAGATTTATTATAATCAGAGGAAATTTTATGAAATATAATAGAAGCATTAATCTATCCCCAGTAAAATTGACTAGACCAACTTGTAACTCAAGAAAGAAATTGTTTAAAAATCTGCCAAAAATTATTATATTTAGAATAGTTAAAAATATTAATAAAATTTTTTCATACTTTGAATTTAATAAGTCTTTGATCTTCAAAAATAAATAATAGGTAAAACCTCCATAATAAAATAACAATAATCCAAGTGATAAACTGCCCATCCCAAGTGTTGAGCCAATTATCTTAGAGTTTATTACACAATATAAAAAAAATATTATGATGATTGATAAAAAACTTTGAAATAAATTTTTTATATAAAATAATGAAAATATAAAAAAACCAATATATAAAAACAATTCTACAGATATTGACCATGCAGGAGCATTATATGCCCAAGCAATTTTAAACCCCCACTCCTGAATCAAAAAAAAATGTAAAATAAAGTTTTTTAAATCATTAGCCTGATAAACAAAAAATTCATTATTTAATGAAAAATAAAGTTTCTGAAATAGCAACATTGCTAATAATGTTAATATATGTAGAGGGTACAGTCTCGACAGTCTCAATATTAAAAAATTATTAAAATTTATTTTTTTATTTTCTATTTTTTTTTTATAAAACATAAAAAAAATAAATCCTGAAAGAATAAAGAAAAATTGAACAGCAACAGATCCAAATTTATATGCTGGCTCTATCAACTCAAAAAAAGGTTGTTGTGACCTAACAAAATTTTCTACATACGTATGTGGTGCCACAAAATAAAAATGTTGATAATGTTGAAGAACTACGCAAATTGCAGCAACGGCTCTTGATAGGTCTAATAAAAAAAATCTATTATTATTTTCCATAATCAAAAATTTTTATTTTGAAGTTAGTTTATTAATCGAGTCAGCTATATAGTTTAGTTTTTTATAACTTAAATCTATACCAGAAGGTATGTAAAAACCATTATTAGATAAAAATTCACTTACTGGATGTTTTTCTTTTTTAAAAAAACCCATTTTTTTAAATATGTCTTGTTTATGCATCGGCCAAAAAAAAGGGCGTGTATCAATATTTAATCTTAATAATCTTTTTTGAATCTCTTGTCTGTTTTTTTTGCTTCCTTTTTTAAGCACAATTCCATAAATCCAGAATATATTTTCTGCATAATCAAATTTTATGGGCTGAATAATCAAATTTTTATTATTTTTAAATTTTTCAAAATAAAATTTTCCAATTTCTTTTTTCTTTTTTATTATTTTATTTAATCGATTTACTTGGCTTACACCAAGTGCTGCTTGCATATTAGTTATTCTATAATTCCAACTAATGTCTGAATGATTAAATCTATCTTTCTTTCCAAAACTTAGATTTTTAAAAGAATTAAATTTTTTGTAATAATCTTTATTATTAGTAAAAATCATTCCACCTTCACCAGTTGTTATATGTTTATTTGCATAAAAACTAAAAGTACTTATGTCACCAAAACTTCCACAAGGTTTATTGTTATACGTTTGCCCAATCATTTCAGCAGCATCTTCAATTAAATATAGTTTGTATTTTTTACAAATATTTAAAATTTTATCCATCTCACAAGGAAAACCATAAATATGAGGTATCATCAGTGCTTTAGTTTTTTTAGTGATTTTTTTTTTAATGTTATCAATATTGATATTCCAACTATTGATATCAGAGTCTATTAACACAGGTTTGGCATGATTTTTAATTATAGAGATAGCATTAGAAATAATAGTAAATGTTGGCATGATAATTTCATCATTTTTTTTTAGATTTAAACTTTTTACTGCTATTTCAAGTGCAGCTGTACCACTTGATACTGCACAGGCATATTTTCTATTAACAAGTTTAGATAATTTTTTTTCAAAAAGGCTAATTTCTTTACCACTAGATGATACCCATCCACTTTTTGTAACTTTGTATACATACTTAGCATCACTATCGGTAATTACAGGGCTACTTACAGGTATAATTTTTTTATTTATCATTAAAGAAAATTTTATTTAATCATAATTTTTGTATTAATTTTACAATTTAAAATTGAATTTTACTTTAAGACAATTTTTTACAAATGCCACAAAATAAAAATAAGTAGTTATTAAATATTTAATTTTATTAATTTCTGTAGTTTTAGAGTCACCAGTTTTTCTTTTATTCTCTAAGAATGGTAATTCTAAAATCTTATAATTATTTAGTTTACATTTTACAATTAAATCAACAAAATATTCACCATAAAAACCCTTCAATTTTAATTTTTTTATTAAATCTTTTTTAATGCAGATATAGCCACTTGTGTAATCTGTAATTTCTTTGAAAATAAACAAATTAGATAGTTTATTAAATAGTATACTTTGGTCTTCATTAAACTCTTTAACACTCACATCATCTTCAAAATATCTCTTACTTTCTTTTAGAAATCTTGAAAAAATAATAACTTCATAATGATTAATGTGGTCAAAAATTTTTTTTATATATTCAGGAGGATGCTGAAAGTCAGCATCCATCCAAATTATATTTTCATATTTAGACTGATTAATCCCAAAATTTATTGAAGCTGCTAAATTTTTTTTCTCTTTTCGAACATGTAGTTTAATATTAATACTTGATATTTTTATAAAGTTAGTAATTTTGTTAATTGTTCCATCTGTGGAGTCATCATCCACCACAATAATCTCATAAATTTCTTCTTTATTTATAAAATTTTTTGCTATTTCCTCAATTAAATTAACAATATGTCCTTCTTCGTTTAGTGTAGGTAAGATTACTGAGTAAGACATATAAAATTTATTTGATTATTATTGATTATTCTTTAATAAAAAACAAATAGTATTATTTAAATTATGAATAAAATTTTAGTTACTGGGGGGTCAGGTCTTATTGGACAATATTTGCAAAAAATATTACCAAATGCATTTTATATTTCATCTAAAGATTATGATCTAACTAAAGAAAATGATGTAATTAAATTATTTAAGAATAATAATTTCAAAACCGTAGTACACTTGGCGGCGAGAGTAGGTGGTATACACCATAATATTTTAGAACCAGTAAAATATTTTGAAGAGAACATACTCATGAATACATTAATTTTAAAGTATTCTTATATTTATAAAGTTAAAAATTTTTTAACACTTTTAAGCTCATGTATTTATCCAGATAATATTAAAAATTACCCAATAAAAGAAAAATATTTATTTGAAGGGGCTCCTCATAAAAGCTTATTTTCTTATTCTTATGCCAAAAGAAGTATGGCAGTTCAAATAGATGCTTATAATTTAAGATATAAAACTAACTACAATTATATAATACCCTGTAACCTATATGGAGAATTTGATAAATTTGAAGCTGTGCAAGGACATTTTGTGGGAGCTTTAATAGAAAAAATTATTGAAGCAAAAAAAAATAAAAAAAATTATATTAAATTATTTGGTGACGGAACGCCTAAAAGACAATTTATGCATGCTAGAGATTTAGCGCTAATAATTAAGGAATTTTTAAAAAAAAATTTCAATGAACCAATTAATATTGCCACAGATGAAAACTATACAATCAAAAAAATAGCAGATATAGCTCTAGATGCTTGTGAATTTAAAAATGCAAAAATTATTTTTGATAAAAAAATGCCAAATGGCCAAATGAGAAAAGATATAAGTATTTCTAAATTTAAAAAAATTTTTCCTAAATTTAAACCAATAAAACTTTATGATGGTATTAAAGAGATTTATTTAAAAAAGATTAAAGAGATATAAATGGGGAATACAATATTATTTGGTGGTAGTGGTTTTTTTGGACCTGTTATTTTAGAGAAAGATAAAGAAATTATTTCTATTGGGCGAACAAAACCTCCTAAACACATTAAAAATAAACATATAAGCATTAAAAATCTAGATGATTTATCTATTCTTGATAATATGGAGTTTGATAAAGTAATATTCTTAATTGGTAGCTCTAACCACCATGAAATTAATCTTAAAACCACTATGGGTATAGACCTCAATGTGTACCCATTAATGAAAATACTGTCTTATCTGGAAAAAAGAAAAATTAAAAAATTTATTTGTTTTACAACCATACTACTTTACGACCAAAAAAAAATGGTTTTGCCAGTTGATGAGAGCCAACCAATTAATCCATATATTAATAAGTATGTTTTTAGTAAATATTTATCAGAACAAATTGTTAACTTTTTTTCTAATAAAATTCCATCCATAGTAGTAAGATTAAGTAATATATACGGTTATACTAACTTAAGAAGACCAGACCTAGTTCCAACTATAATGCAGGATATATTTTCAAAAGATAAAGTAAATATTTGGAGTGATTTACCAAAAAGAGATTTTATTTTTACAGAAGATGCAGCAGACGCTGTAATAAAATTATTGAATTGTGATTATACAGGTATAATAAATTTAGGTACTGGTGAGATGAACTCAATAAATAAAATAACTAAAATAATTGAAGGTCTCTCAGGAAAAAAAATAATTTCTGAGAATAAAGAGGTATCTGGACCATTAGAGTTTATAGCAGATATTTCAAAAATAAAGAAAATTACAGGATGGAGTCCTAAACATGATTTAGAATCAGGTTTAACAAAAACCTATGATATAATGAAAAAGTACTAGTTAATCTTTAATCTGCTCTTTAGATTTTAAAATTATAACTTATTCTAATTGTTAAAATAGTAAAAAGGATCCAATATAATTTCTGGTCTTCTCTTTTTAATCTCTTTATAGATTTTTTTAAATATTGGTCCTTTTGATAAAAATATTACCACATCAAATTTCTTAACTTTTGAATATTCTATTTTTTTTAATACCTTCGTATCGTTAACAAATGGATCTAATGCATATGTTTTTTTATAAATATTTTTTATCTTTTCATAAATTCTTAAGTTTATAGAATTTCTCATATCTGAAACTCCATATTTGTAAGATAATCCAATAATTAAAATATTTTTATTAATACTTTTATTTTTTTTTATAAAGTTCTTAAATCTATCTAAAACATAGTATTCCATTTTATCATTAGTTTTTCTTCCAGCTAAGGTTGTTATTGTTTTAATTTTTTTTTTGGATGCCGCATAAGAAAGATAAAAAGGATCAACAGGCAAGCAATGGCCACCCACCAATCCTGGATTAAAATTAATAAAATTCCATTTTGTTTTTGCTAGTCTAATAACTTCTGAGAAATTTATATTGGATTTTTCACAAAAAAATAAGATTTCATTAAAAATCGCGATATTTAAATCTCTTTGAATGTTTTCTATTACCTTGGCAGTTTCTGCTTCTTTAATATGTTTTGTGATAATTAAGTTTTTACAAATATGCTTGTAGACAGACTTTATTTTATAAATAATTTTTTTATCATTAGTTTCAATAGCAAAAATTTTATTTATTTTTGTTAAATTATTTTTTTTATCACCTGGATTAATTCTTTCGGGACTATAACAAACAAAAAAATCTTTATTATTTTTTAAGCCAGTTTTTTGCTCTAAAAGATTTGAAAATTTATCAGTTACACCAGGGTAAACAGTTGACTCTAATATGATTATATCCCCTCTTTTTAGAATTTTTGATATCGTAATAAAACTTTTATGAATATAGTTTAAGTCTGGTATATTGTTTTTGGTAACAGGAGTTGGGACACAAATTATATAAAAATTATAATTTTTTATTTTAGTAACATTTGCTGTGAAATTAATTTTTAATTTCTGCAGATCTTTTTTATGAAATTCTTTATTAAAATCATCTTTTTTATTAAGAGTTTCAATTCTTTTTTTGTTAATGTCAAAACCGATTGTTTGATATTTTTTTGAAATAATTGAGAAAATGGGTAGACCAACATAACCAAGGCCAATAACACAAATTTTATTCATTTTTCAATTTATACTTTTTTTAAAATAAATTGATACAGATAACATAAAAAATTTTGATAATTAAATTGCATATATTCTAAGATTTAAATTTTATTAAATAATTTGTCGTAATTAGCCAAATTATTTTGTAAAGAAAATTTTTTAATATTTATTTTTGCAATTTTAGACATCAAATTAAATTTATTTGGATTTAAGTAAAATTTATTTATTTTATTAGATAGGTCTTTAGAGTCTCCATTTTTAAAGATAGTTCCACATTTACCATTTAGTAAAATTTCATTTATACCACCATAACTTTGTGAGCAGATCACAGGTATATTAAAATTAATTGCTTCCACTACTGAATTAGGGAATCCTTCAAAATATGAGGAATTAATAAACAAAGCTGTATTTCTTAAAATTGGGTTTATTTTTTTTTGCAGACCAAAAAATTTTATATTTTGTGAAATTTTTAATTTTTTTGAAAGATTTATTAAATTATCTTTCTCTTCGCCATCACCAACTATATAAAACTTATAATTTTTAATCTTACTAATTTTTAATGCGTTAAGAATAATTTCAATACCTTTTTCATTAGACAATCTACAAATTGTTGTAATAATAATATCATTTTTATTTCTTATTTTTTTTGGTTTAAATTTTGAAAAATTAACAAGAGATGGAGGGTTTATGGTTTTAGATTTAATATTAAATTTTTCTTCATATTGCTTAACAATAGTTTTAGAATTACAAACTATTTCATCCGAAAATCTATAAAATATTCTTATTAAAAATTTAATAAAGTTTTTCTTTAAAAAATCAATTTTACTAAAATAAATATTAAGTTCCTCTAAAGGAGTTCTTTCAACTAAAACAATTTTTAAATTACTAATTAATCGTAAAAAAATTATTGATAAAACGTTTGTATAATGAATATTTGAAATAAGAATATTCTTTTTATACTTATTTTTCAAAATTTTTTTGATTATAAAAAATATTTTAGGCATAGCAAAAAAAGTTTTTTTATACCTTAATTTAAAGACTTTTATTTTTAACTTTTTAAATTTTTTATCGAAAGAGCATTCATTTAGACAAATAATATTTATATTATATTTGTTTTTAGGAAGTGCTTTACATAACTTGAATATTGAGAGGCCAGCGCCTCCATATGTAAACCTTGACAAAAAAAATATTAAATTTATTTTCATATTTTAAATGCTGATAAATATAATCATTTTATAATAATAATGAAAGTTGTATAACTATAAAGTGAAAAATAAAAATATTAAAATCTTTATTGCAGGACATAATGGAATGGTCGGGCGTTCTATCGTAAAGTTTTTTAAAAAAAAAAATTTTGGCCAATTAATATTGGCATCAAGAAAAGAATTAAATTTAGAAAATAGTAGGAAAGTAAATAATTTTATCAAAAAAAAGAAACCATATTTGATAATTAATTGTGCAGGTAGAGTGGGTGGCATATTAGCTAATTCGAGTTACCCAACTCAATTTTTGAATGAAAATATATCTATACAATCTAATTTAATTAATTCAGCTTTTAAAAATAATATTGATCATTTTTTCAACTTAGGAAGTTCATGTATTTATCCAAGAAATTCAAAGCAACCAATAAAAGAGAAGTATCTTTTAAGTGATAG
>Ga0115000_10004984_pt1 | contig 10728 bp, 7 predicted proteins | sample ArcticOcean_MG_C_6_FD_89690 | JGI IMG/M metagenome (GOLD analysis project Ga0115000, IMG submission 89690) | Marine microbial communities from western Arctic Ocean - ArcticOcean_MG_CB8_128 | ecosystem: Environmental > Aquatic > Marine > Oceanic | place: Arctic Ocean: Canada Basin | collected... | reverse complement strand
CCTGTCGACAACAGTTTTCATGATATTTTGACTGCGTTTTACAATGTTCGGAATGGTAGCTATGGGCCTTTAATTAAAGGCAATCATTTTAAAATAAAAACGATCCCTGAAAAAGGGCATGATGAAATTTCTGTTCATATTTCATCAGAACAAGAAGTTTTCCGAGCTGGAGCAGGACGAGAAAAAAAGGATGAATTGTTGCTGAATATCACCGTACCTAAGGAAATATTCCAGAGCAAAACAGGGAAGTTAATGGTTTGGAGTTCCACACATTATATCCCGGTCGAAATCACAGTGAAAGACTACATCCTCCTAGGTGACCTGCACGCAAAATTTACCCACCGGAAAATCTTATTTTAATCGCGTATTAAACATCAAATGCGGGAACAGGAGGGTCTTGCCAGAGGTTCACTTCTGTAGTTTCATCAAGAGTTACCGCACCCCAATTAACTACATAAGGTTTCTCTCCTTCGCAATCGTAATCAACCCTGATTTTTTCAATCTCCCATTTGCCTTTTTCCGGCCCAACCAGAGCCAGGCTGTGCGCAAAGCTGTTCACATCAAAACTGCCCTCAAAAATTGCATCGGGCTCATTGGAGCCAATTACTTTCTCAAAGGGCATCGTGTGGCCGTTGAAACTAAAGTTCACCGGTTCATTCGGGCCTTGCTTCCCAGTTTCAATGTTTACTTTAAACGTTAGTACTCTTGGCATATTATTGGCCCCTTATGAAAAGAACGGATTCAATCCCGCAGTGTGATCGGTTTCGTCAAAGATGGCTCCTACCTCAGGCACAGCTTTTCGAAAAGAAGTGTGAATTCCTTGTTTCAGGGTAAGATCGGCAGCACTGCAACCCTGACACCCTCCCCCCATTTGAATCGTCACGGAGTTCCCCTTTACCGCAAGGAGATTGATTTGCCCACCGTGCCCAGCTACACCAGGATTCACTTCTTCATCAATGACTTTTTGTATTCCCTCTCGAATCACATCTTCGGAAGGTATCGTAGAAATTATTTTATCAGCAATAAGAGATTGTCCCTCCTCCACCGCATTTCTAATAGCCGTACCAATTTCTTTTGCTAGAGACTTCCAGTCAACAAGAGTTTTGTCTTTTCGTGTAACCGTCACCGTAGCCTCACAAACCAGCACCGTTTCAACATCTTCTAAAGAGAAAAGGGATTCGGCGAGAGAATATTCTGCGGCACTTTCAAAACTATCAAAATACCAGGAGCAATTTTTCATCAATACTCGGTTTACGGTAAACATGCATTGGTCTCCGGTCGGAGAAGGCTGAGCTTTGATCAGAATTTCGTCTGAACTCTCGGGAAATAACCCCTGTTTGGCAGCCGGAGCATGCAAAATCGTTCTGGGAGCAGGTGGTGCATCAGAAAACCTCTCTTCCCCAGCAGTAGCTTCGGCATTCTCAGGTTCCGATGCTATCGGTTCAGATGCACCCGGTTCCGACACCGTCGACTCAGAACTAGGCACTGTAACTTTAACAGGATCAGAAGCCTCATCTTCCTGTTTCATACCTGAAAAAAAACGTTTTATAAAATTCAATGGAATATCTCCTGATTTTAATTCGTTAAATTGGCTTAGTATATGATGCTGGAAATACGGAAAAGTATCATTAAAATCAAACAATATTGCATATAAAAACTCAACTTAAACAGTCATACAGACAGTCAACAAGCAAGACAACGTTATTAACCCGTCTGAAAAGCATTTTCCAACAGTTTTATTATAAAGGCACTTCCTGGATCGGCTGTCAAACCAATCACATCAAACCTTGTCGGTTTTTCCAGCAATTGGTGTTTGGAAAGAAAGCTTTGCGCGACTTGAATTATTTTTCGTTGTTTGGCCGGAGTTACAGCATTAAGAAGGATGCCCGTATTGATGATCTGCTCTAGCCTTCACTTCAATAAACACCACTACCCCATTCTGGGTCGGCAATTATGTCAATTTCACCCAACTTACAGCGGAAGTTTTTCTCGATAATTCGATAGCCCTTCTTTTTCAAATAAGCTCCCACCGCATTTTCGCCTTCACGTCCTAGTTTTAGTCTTTTTTCAGTCATAAAGAACTAATGAGCATCATTCCAGTTTTCACCCCATCCCATATCGACTGTCAGGGGAACCTTAAGTGGCATGACTTCTTCCATTTCTCTTCTGACAAGTTCCCGCATTTCTTCTTCTTCTTCCAGCAGGCACTCAAATACCAGCTCATCATGTACTTGCAGAATCATGCGAGATTTCAACTTTCTCTGTTTTATTTCCCTATCCAGATTAATCATTGCAAGCTTGATCAGATCCGCTGCGCTTCCTTGTACCGGAGAATTGATAGCAATTCTTTCCGCCGCTTCCCTTGCCTGCCTGTTTTTACTGTTGAGATCAGGCAAATAACGTTTTCGGTTCATCAAAGTCAGGGTGTAACCAGTTTGCCTTGCATCTTCAATTGTCTTTTCCATATAAACTTTAACATTTCTATAAAGCTGGAAATATTGATCAATGAATTTCTTGGCTTCCTTTGGATAAATTTTTAATTGCTGCGACAAACCGAACGCGCTTAACCCATAAACGATACCAAAATTGACCGCTTTAGCCATACGCCGCGCTTCAGCATCCAAACGATTTGCGGTAGTCCCAAATATTTCCATTGCCGTCCGCGTGTGAATGTCTTCTCCATTTAAAAAAGCATCCATCAGTGACTCATCCTCCGATAAATGGGCAAGTATTCTCAACTCTACTTGTGAATAATCAGCGGATAGAAGTTTGTTATCCCCTTCCGTAATAAATGACTTACGGATCTCGCGTCCCATTTCAGTTCGTATGGGAATATTCTGCAGATTCGGATTGCTACTGCTCAATCGCCCTGTCGCGGCTACCGACTGATTAAACGAAGTGTGAACACGTCCTGTTTTATTAAATATTTCTTCCTGCAATGCATCCACATAAGTCGATTTGAGCTTCCCCATCTGCCTGTATATAAGAACGGCTTCAGGGAGTTCGTGCTCAGATGAAAGTTCCTCAAGCACCGAAACATCTGTAGAGAAACCGCTTTTGGTTTTCTTTACAACTGGCAACTCCAGCTTCTCAAATAGAATTACCGAAAGCTGTTTTGGCGAGTTGATATTGAAATGTTCTCCGGCTAATTCATAAATCTCTTTTTCCTTCTGTAGAAGCAACTCATGAATTTTTTGAGAAAGCTTTTGCAGGTGAGGTTTATCTAAAGCCATTCCCTGCAATTCCATATCCCCAAGAACTTTCAGAAGTGGCAGTTCCAGTTTTTTAAAAATTTTAAGATCATCGCCTTTAAGGAGGGCTGAAAGCTTTCCGTATAAACGCCAGGTTATGTCTGAGTCTTCTGCCGCATATTCGGTGGCCCTTTCAACATCCACAGCATCAAAACCAATTTCCTTGGATGCCGTACCCACCACATCTTTATACTTTATGGTTGTATGGCCCAGATGCTCGAGAGCCAGAGCGTCGAGATTATGACCGCGACTGGAAGGATTCAACAGATAAGAAGCGAGCATGGTATCGAAGGCAATACCTTGAAGGTGAATCCCTTCATTTTTTAACACGATAAAATCGTATTTTATATTTTGACCTACCTTTTTAATATTTGGATCTTCGAGAAGGGGTTTGAGTTTTTCAAAAACCCACATCACCCTCAGTTGATCCGGCACTCCGAGGTAACTATGCGCCAGAGGAATGTAGCAGGCCTCCCCAGCATCACATGAAAAGGAAATACCCACGGCTCTCGCTTTAACCGGTAGCAGGCTGGTTGTTTCCAGATCCAACGCAAATATTTTATTTTTCTTGAGCTTTTCAATCCATTTATTAAAATCCGCTTCCGTTAAAACGGTCTCATAATTTTGCTTAATGGATTCTGTAATTTCTTTGCTCTCGTCACTGCTTTTTCCATTACTCTCTTCCAACCCCGTCAACATTGAAGAAAATTCGAATTCAGAAAATAGTTTCTTTAAATCTTCATTTTTAGAGGGACGAACTTTGAAATCATCCAACGAGCAATCCAACTTCATTCCGGTGTCGATGGTGACTAACTTGCGGCTCAAGAGAGCGAGTTCTTTGTCTTGCACCAGTTTTTCTTTAAGCTTCTTCTTTTCTATTTCATCGATGCATTTATAAAGTTCATCAATCGACCCATACTTTTGAATGAGTTCCATTGCGGTTTTAGGACCAACCCCTTTTACTCCAGGAATATGGTCACTGGAATCTCCCATCAACCCCATAACCTCAATCACCTTTTCCGGTGGGACACCAAACTTTCCTTCAACTTCTTTAGTACCGAACCATTTATTCTTCATGGTGTCCAGCATTTGGACTTCTGGACTTACCAATTGCATCATATCTTTGTCGCCGCTGACAATGACCACACTATATCCAGCCTTAGCCCCTTTCAGAGCTAGAGTACCAATGATATCATCGGCTTCAAAACCTGGAACACGGACACTGGCAATGTTATAAGCAGCCACTAGAGGTTCAAAAAAGGGAAATTGTTTTACCAAATCTTCAGGCGGCGCATCACGGTTTGCCTTGTACTCGGGATAAATATCATGACGGAAAGTTTTTTCCTTACTGTCAAATGCAACACACAGGTAGTCTGGCTTCTCATCTTTCACCACCTTTTGCAGCATATTGATAAAGCCATATAACGCATTGGTAGGGAACCCTGTGGATGTTGAAAGGAACTGCCTGATCCCAAAATAGGCCCGAAAAATATAGGAAGAACCATCAATTATATATAAAGATTTTGGCTTACTCATTAATTACCCGATTGAAAAATTAAAAAACCAAGTATAAAGTCGCGGCTTTACCGTGTCTAATCATTTGTGATATGATTACTCTGTCATTCACCTACAAACTTATTGAATTAAAAGGCTTAAACGAGTCCCCTAAAAACTATGCGTGCACCTAAAGGTTCACCCTCGGAACAGAAATCGCAATGTATCATCGATACGGCCCGCAGAGCTTTGAAGATTGAAAGTAAGGCAGTGGCAGATTTAGTCGACCGCATCGATGAAAGTTTTGTTAATGTCGTTCACCATATTGATCAATGCCAGCACCTCATTATCACCGGTATGGGGAAATCCGGGTTGATTGGACATAAGATTGCCGCCACTTTTTCCAGCCTGGGTTTGCCGACTTTATTTTTACATGCTGCAGAAGCCAGCCACGGTGACCTGGGAATGATAGTTGAAAATGACACCGTGATTGCAATTTCAAATAGTGGCGAAACAGAAGAGATTGTAAAGCTCCTTCCCTCGTTCAAAAGAATAAATTGCACTCTGGTAGCGATGACAGGAAAACCCGCATCGACCCTTGCAAAATGCAGTGATTTTGTTCTGGATGTCAGCGTACAAGAAGAAGCCTGTTCGATAGATTTAGTTCCTACAGCCAGCACGACGGCGACCCTCGCTCTAGGCGATGCATTAGCAGTCGCCCTCATGGAACTACGAGGCGTTAGGAAGGAGGACTTTGCGCAAAACCATCCCGGTGGCAGTTTAGGCCGACGTTTATTGACAACAGTTGAAGATCTGATGCACTCCGGCGATGCCATTCCAAAAGTTTTTGAAGATGCAGACTCGCGATTGGTAATCGGAGAAATTTCAAAAAAACGACTCGGTGTTACCTTGGTTACAGACCACAATGGAAATCTCAAAGGTATGATAACGGATGGCGACTTAAGACGACTGATGGAAAACGAAAAGGACCTAACCCAGTTAAAAGCATCAAACATGATGGCTAAAAATCCCAAGACCATAGCAAGAAAAACCCTTGCAGCCAAAGCAGTTCAGATAATGGAAGAGCATTCCATAACATCTCTGATCGTTTCCGAAGAAGGTAAAGCTCAAGGGATCATTCACCTGCACGACATACTCAAGGCAGGCATCGTTTAATTTATTTCTAGAGCATAAAAATTATGACAGGCCAGGAACTTCGCGCTAAATTTTTACAATACTTTAAAGACCGGCAACACACGGTTGTATCCAGTTATCCACTGGTTCCAAAAAATGACCCCACTTTGTTATTTACAAATGCAGGCATGGTTCAGTTTAAGGATGTGTTTCTCGGTGACGAAAAACGCGATTACAGTCGCGCAGTAAGTGTGCAAAAATGCGTACGTGCCGGTGGCAAACATAATGATTTAGAAATGGTTGGTCGCACTGCCCGGCACCATACCTTCTTTGAAATGCTGGGAAATTTCTCGTTTGGTGATTATTTTAAGGCCGAAGCCATTCAATATGGCTGGGAATTTCTAACCGAAGTGATCGGATTGCCCCGTGACCGTCTCTATATTTCTGTATTCAATGAAGATGATGATGCCTTCAACATTTGGGCGAATGAAATGAAATTGCCGCGAGAGCGGATACATAGAATGGGAGAAAAAGACAACTTCTGGGCGATGGGCCCAACAGGACCTTGCGGACCCTGCTCCGAAATTTTTATCGATCAAGGCAAAGCTATCGGTTGTGGCAAAGCGAGCTGTGCCGTTGGATGCGATTGCGACCGTTACCTTGAAATATGGAACCTCGTATTCATGCAATACGACCGCGATGCGTCAGGAAAATTGACACCCCTCCCCAAACCCAGCATAGATACCGGAATGGGACTGGAACGCCTGGCTGCCGTGGTTCAAGGGCGCACTACCAACTACGACACAGATCTCATGATGTCGATCATCAATGAATCCGCAAAAATCACCGGCCGCAAATATGGCAAAGACGACGAAGTCAATGTATCGCTTCGAATACTGACCGACCATGCACGTGCAGCCACTTTTCTGATTGGTGATGGAGTCATCCCATCCAATGAAGGCCGCGGATATGTTCTACGAAAAATCATGCGTCGCGCTTTGCGACATGGAAAACTTCTGGGACAAAAAAATCCGTTCTTCCACAAAATTACTAGCAAAGTGATCGAAGACTTTAAGGGTGCCTATCCCGATTTAACTGGCAACAGCGATTTCATTCAAAGAGTCGTACTCAACGAAGAAGAAAGTTTCTCTAGTACCCTGCATTTTGGAACACAGCGTCTGGAAGAAATTCTAGAAAAGGTTCACAAAGAAAAACTCACCTCTATTCCAGGAGAAGAAATTTTCAAGCTTTACGACACCTATGGTTTTCCAACAGACTTAGTAGAAGAGACCGCAAAAGATGCCGGACTGGAAATGGACATGGCAGGCTATGAAAAAGCCATGCAGGAACAAAAAGTAAAAGCCTCGGCCTCGTGGAAAGGTTCAGGCGAAAAAGAAGTCGCTCCCTTTTACAAGGAGTTTGCGCAGAATTCGCCACCTACCGAATTTGATGGCTACAAGTCGACAGAAGGTGAAGCAAAAGTATTGGCTATCCTGAAAGACGGAGCACAAGTAGACTCTGCAAAAAAAGGCGATAGCATAGAAATTCTAGTAGACCGAACCCCCCTCTATGGTGAGTCAGGTGGTCAGGTTGGCGATTCGGGAAATGCTTTTAACGATGGTGTTCAGATAGAGTTACTGGATGCGATAAAACCCCTGCCCGGCTTAATCGTGCATAAGGGGCAAGTTACAGAGGGGGCAGTTGCAACCGGCGATTCTTTAACCCTGCAAATTGACAAACCCACTCGGCAAAACACAGCCTTAAATCATTCAGCGACACATCTTTTACATGCCGCCCTTAAAGAAGTTCTCGGTGGTCATATCAAGCAGGCCGGTTCACTGGTTGCGTCGGATCGACTACGATTTGACTATACTCATTTTTCGCCTTTGACAGAAAAAGAGAGAGGGCGAGTCGAATCTCTGGTAAACGAAAAAATCCGGGAGAACATTCAGGTTTCTACAAATGAAATGGAAATTGAAGACGCACTTAAAGAAGGTGCCATGGCTCTCTTTGGAGAAAAATATGGAGACCGCGTTCGCGTGGTATCCGTTCCCGGTTTCAGCAAAGAACTATGCGGTGGCACACATGTTTCGGCAACCGGCGATATCGGACTGTTCCGAATTGTTTCCGAAGGCGGCATTGCATCCGGTGTCAGACGCATCGAAGCCGTTACTGGAGGGACCGCGTATAAAAAAATTAATTCCGAATATGAATCCCTTGCGGCGATACGTTCTATTCTAAAGGCTCCAACCAATGAAGAGCTTGCAAAGGTTAAAAAACTTCTGGAGAAAAATCGCGAGTTAGAAAAAGAGATCACATCCTTAAAACAAAAAATGGTAAGTGGTAGTGATTCTTCTAGTGAAGATGACATACGGAAAATCGGTGACACTTCTCTTTTAATAAAAAACCTTGAGAATACTGATGCCAAAACTCTGCGGACCTATATCGATAACGCAAAAAACAAGCTCAAGTCGGGTATCATAGTTGCAGGGTCTGTCGCAGACGGAAAAGTAGCCATGGCCGCAGGAGTAACCAAAGATCTGACGCATAGGTTTCATGCCGGCAACATCATCAAAGAAATCGCCACGATCGTAGGAGGCAGTGGTGGCGGTCGCCCCGACATGGCACAGGCGGGCGGCACCTATACAGACAAACTCGATGAAGCCTTAAAAAGGGCCGAAGAAATCATCAAAGCTACCCCAGAATAAATACTCCTTCTCTATTTCTAGCTAATTCATCTGGCTTTGCGCCCAATCCAGGCTGGTCAACCCTACTGGAATCGGGTATTATTTTAACTTACCTAATTAACTTTGCCCGGCCAGTGGATGCCGGAAAGGATTTAAATATGAATGAGATTATCGGCGCAAGTGGCACCACACACCCAATCAACCCCATCCGCAAAAAAGAGCTGGATGATAAATGGAAAGCAATCGCTGCAAAAGCCATCACGGATGAAACCTTCAAAAAGCAATTGGTCGCTGACCCCATGCAGGCTATGGAAGAACAGGGACTGAAGGTCATCGAAGGATTAAAAATTGCGGTAGATGGAGTCACCAAAATTCATAAAGTTGCTTTAGCAAGCGGAGCAGATGAAGAAGTCCAAGCCGAAGCCAAGTGGTGGAGCATTCGTCTGAAGATGATAAAAGAATTTGGCGTAGAACTGAATCGACAAGTAGGAAACGTAGCCGGGTTTGAAGAAGGCTGTGCACAAAGAAGCATAATTTAATATCATGCGCCCATAGCTCAGCTTGATAGATTGGCGGTTTCCGGAACCGTAGGTCGGAGATTCTAATCCTTTATGGCTTACCACTACTTGCGGTAGGGACAGACTACAAGGTTGCCCTCCTCAAGAAAGATCTTTACAACTTATGGCTCAAATTTTTGTATTGGTTTTTATTTTTCTGTTTTCGTTGCCGGTAAACGGTCAATCGATAGCCACCCTCTCTAAAACCGCATCTACTTTCCTCAACAATCTCGAAGAGAACAAACGTGAAGAAATCACAGTCATCGATAATTATTCGGTGAAGGTGGGACTCGGCCCCGACCAGCATTCGGTCACCTCCACGATTCTCGATGCAGTGGCAAGCATTCCCTTAGTTAATGGAAAAACAGAACCGGATGTGGTTTATGTGAATAAGGAAAAGGTCTATCACATTCGTAAAGGGCTTTATGCCTGGGATGATGAGGGGGAATACCGCGTCCGTTTGACCACAAAATATATTCGTGAGTTTGGTGAAATCACAATTCGAATTCCATCCCAATCCGCCGCGATTAAAAAAACTGATATAACCAAAACCGTACCTACTTATTATGAGTCCATCCCAGAAAACAAGCGCGAAGAAATCACGATCATCGATTACTTTATGGTAGAGGTAGAATTGGGATCCGGTTTAGGATCGGTCAAATCAACACTTCAGGATGCAATAAAAAGTATTCCTTCTGTAACGGGTGAAGCTTTCCCCGAATTTGTATTCATAAATGGTGCCCCTATATTTTTTATAGGGAACGGACTTTATAGTTGGGATTCAGAAGGAAATAGTCCGATCAGGATCACGACTGCATTCATAAAAAAATTTGGCAATATTTTAGTATCGGTCCAAGACAGCCAATCTGAGTTGGAAGATCAACCTGTCGCAATCACCGAACCTGAAACGGCCTCAATACCCAGCAAATAAAAATATTACGACAGCTTCTACGCCGCATCAGAAAACCAAGACTGAAGTCCCCGCCCTTACAAAAAAGGCTAAAGAACTTGGCTTAAAAGGTTTTTGTCTGGCGCGTTTTGGAATGAATATCTCAAAAGTAAAAAATGCGATTCAAAAGAAATTTAAAGTTGATGAGTCCATGATAGGAACCTCGGGACTACAAGGAAATATTCTTAACATTTCTACCACTAGAGTGTCTGCAAACGGGGACGAGGCTTCCGTTTAATATTTTTTCCAAACACAGATAACAGATTGAAAAAAGTTTTAGTTCGCTGGGAGCCTTCTGATAATACGAATAACCTTGCGGTGAAACGTATCGATCATTTTCTAAATTTAAGGTTCCTAAAAATGCACCCCCCAACAAAGCACATTTATATCAAGGGAAAGATTTCTATGGAAATGGCATCAAGCTTTTTTGGGCGGAAAACCCAAAATCCCCCAAATCACAACGATCTCTCCAATTATCCTATCTCGAATTCTCTCCATAAGCACTAAATTAAGTTTGGTGGGGCTACAAAATCAGGTGAATTCAAGTATGAAGTGCAACAGTTAGTAAAGTATTCTTTTTGAAGAATAGCTCATATGGACTTTTGAAACCAAGAGTTTTTCTGAGTCGATGGTTAAGTTGATCCATGATGTAGTTT
>Ga0115000_10004983_pt1 | contig 10730 bp, 7 predicted proteins | sample ArcticOcean_MG_C_6_FD_89690 | JGI IMG/M metagenome (GOLD analysis project Ga0115000, IMG submission 89690) | Marine microbial communities from western Arctic Ocean - ArcticOcean_MG_CB8_128 | ecosystem: Environmental > Aquatic > Marine > Oceanic | place: Arctic Ocean: Canada Basin | collected... | reverse complement strand
GTGCAAGCCCATCATTAGGACCTCTGAATTGATTCCAGTGTGTGCCTGCACAAAAAGCTGTGGAAGCCAGCGAAATTAAAAAGCATGTGATAGCGAAGCGGTATGTTTTCATATGTAGTAAAGACTTATTAGTGGTTCAGTATAAATTCTTTTGTATTCATGAGGGCCCAAAGTAGGTCGGCCATCCCTTCTTCGGTTGACTGGGCTGAGGCCAGATGCTCCTTGGCCCGATCGACTTCCGTTGGAGTTGGTGGGCGGTTTACAGAACGAAGCCAGGCCTCACGGATCAAGTCGGCTTCATCGGTTGCTTTGCTCTTGCCGACCTCTGAAATCCAGCCGCTGTCTGCCAGTCGCATGCGGACAAGAGGATCGTTTTGTAAAAAGATGGATTGCAACAATGTCGGTTCGTTGACGCGTTCACAATCACAGTTGATGGCTCGATCGGGTTTACCAAAAACTTTCATGGCATGAGTCCCTGCCATGCGCATGGAAAGATGTCCTGTTCCGCGTCGCTTCAGATTTGTTCGAACCGTTTCAAGTTGATCCGTGGCGGCCGTGGCCTGCTTCATGGCATCATAAATGACCTCCGCTGGAATTCTCCTTGGGATCGCTCGGCTGTAGTTGCGCCGGTCTTCGCGGTTGGTTTCGTTCGGCTGCCAACCGCGCTGGTAGGTTTCGCTGCTGACAATTTGCCGGTGCAGCCATTGCATGTCATAGCCGCTGGCAACAAAACCCTGTGTCAACCAGTTGAGCAACTCGGGGTTGCTGGGCGGATTGGATGGAGTGAACTCGTCAGTTGGCTCAACAATCCCGACGTTAAAATATCCGGCCCAGACACGATTAACAAAAGACCGGGCGAACCAGGGGTTATCCTCTTTGCGCAGCCAATCCATGATGGGTTCGCGCGGATCGCTGTCGCCAACCTTAACCGTGTGGCTGCGAAGAAGACTCAACTCCTTTTCAGTTGTGGCCGAAGCTTTTGACGATCTTCCCTTGCGGCCTCTCTTTAAAATAGGTGTGTCAAAGAAACTTGAGAAATCCACAAAGTCGTTCTGTGTCCATTGATCAAATGGATGCTTGTGACACTCCGCACACTGCAATTGAATCCCCAGGAAACTGTGGGCCACAGACATGGCTGTGTCCTTTGGTTCTTCGAGGCTTTGGCGGGTCCAGAAATAAGGCATTCCTTCCCCTACACCGCTCGAGATATCGGCGAGCATGATCCCCTCTACCAGATCAACGTAGGATTCATTGTTGGCAATCCGTTCGTAGATCCAGTCGTACCATCTTGTTGCCTTGATGTAGCCATCCTCTCTGGCCACTTCCAAAAGGCTACTAATGGAAGTCGGGTTGCAGCCGGTAAAGTCGCACAACTTGTTGGCCCACCAGGCGGCGTAGGATGGACGCTCCAGCAGTTCATTGATCTTAAGGGTCCGTTTATCGGCTGAGTCATTGCCAATGAATGACAAAACTTCATCAGGAGAAGGAAGTGTGCCTGTTAAATCTATGCTTAACCTTCTCAGGAATTCTGTGTCCGTACATTGCTTGGATGGCGTGATCCCCAACTTGACCAACTTTGACACAACAAACCGGTCAATGGGGTTGGAATATTGTGTGACATCAATCTCCAAGCGCTCATCAGTAAACGGTCGCAGGACAGGAATTGCCGCAATACCATTGTCGTATAATGCCACGATGTGGGTGTCACCCTTTCCAATGGACTTGGCCAAGCCGGATTCATTTACCACCGCCACGGCATCGTTGTTGGTCCGAAAGCGCGTTAAGCAGGTTACGTCCTCACGCTCTCCATCTTCCCATTCGGCAACGACTCTGATCTGGGCGATATCGCTGGCGCTCTGGAAAAGGATTTCTTTCGGCTCATAATGGAGCTGTGCCAGTTTCTTTCCTGATTGGACAGGAGCCAAATCAGACGAATTTGGCCAGGGGGCTCCCATGGCGATCCATTGTTCCAAATCTGCAATTTCCTTATCCTCTAGTTTTCGCTCAGGCGGCATTTGCAGATCAGGATTCGTGTGTCGGACCGCTTCAATGAGAAGGCTTTTTTCAGTATTTCCCGGGACAAGGGCGGCCTTTCCTGATCCGCCCCCAAGCAAGGCATCTTCACGTGATTTAAGCTGAAGATCGCCCTTGCGCATGTTGAATCCATGACACTCATAGCAATTGTTCTCAAGTAGGGGACGAATTCTGTCTTCAAAGAATAGAATGCCTTCTTTTGAAAATTCGGGTTGGTTCTGCTGAGGAGTTTGATCCGTCTTGGTAATCTGAATTCCCTTTGCTCCGGTTTCTATCCAGCGATGCAACAGATTGTATTCCCAAGAATCTTTTTTGATGATTTCGCCGCCACGATGTTTGATTTGTTTCGTTGGCTTGAGAAGGACCAGGCTTTGGGCAGGCGCCGCAGGATTGATACGATGTCCGTCCTCTGAAGAAGCTTCCGCTACGAGTGCTGCGTGATCCTTCTGGAACCCAAAACCAAAAAGAGATAGCCGAAAATCACCCTGGCCCTGGAATGAGCCGTGGCATTTGGCAGAGCTACAACCCAGCTTTCCAAGCAAGGGGATGACATGCTTCTGGAAGTCAGGAACGGCCTTGTTATCTGCCTCAGTAAAGCGGGAAGCCGCTGAAGGGCTTTCCTCAACTGCACTTACGGGCATAACTCCAATCAATAGGCAGCCGAGCAGTGTCGCAAGGCCATTAATTTTACTTATTAGATCCATTGAGCTCTGATTTGCTTATATAGCAGCTACCGTACTTTATTTAAGTTAGCAAAAAATTATTGCTCAACGATCTCCAAAACATCTGTCACACTAAACATGTCAAATATGGGATTGGCATGGAGTACACCAACTTGAATGATGTCGCTTGGCTGAAGTTCACTAAACTTGTCCGCGTGGTCATCATAAAACCCACTAATCCGAACTAGCTTCCCCTTTATACTATTGGCATCTGAGGCTGTGCTGGCATCATCCAAGCTTGTGATTTCTTCTGCATGCAGCAACACCTCGTAGCCTCCGGCTTCAACGATCTTTCCCTTTAGAACTCCCCGAAATCCACGGAATGCTTCTGGAGGTACCCCGTGTGCGTCCGGGCTAAATGGCAGAGCGCGCTCGAGCACGTTGAATTTATTTGCAAAGGCCAGTGTTTTTGAGTCTGAAGAATAGCTGCCAGTGCGAACCTTGAGCGTTTGACCGGTTTTAATCAGCAGGAGATTGTCCCTGAATTGCCCTGACACGCCGGTAACCTTCACCGTCTTGCCCATAATCTCATCCTTTATCCGTGCCGCGCCATGTCTGTTCAATGTGGCATAGTCGACTTGCATGGTAAATTCTCCCAGTTCGATATCCTTTGATTTCAATTTACCTATGACGATGGAATAAAAATTAACAGGACCTCTTTTGCCTCCACCTTTTCGCATTGCTAGGGATTTCCCTTTTTTCTTCCCGCCTTTTACATCGGCCATTTTTTTGGCTGTCCCTTCACCTAGATTAATCAAGACGGCATCTCTTTTTTCGAGATCACTGAATTTCGATTCAAACCTTTTCCCAGTGAAGGTAATTCTGGGCCATTCACTTTTATCTTTGCTTTTGGACGCAATGATAAATGAAGCTTGATATTGACCATCATCATCTTTCCCGCCCAGAAAAAAACCGTTAAGCGTCAATAACGATTCGTCCTCCTGATTCTTTTCAAGCGATTCAATTATGCTGCCGGCCTCGGCTTTTCGGTATTTTGCCATAGCCTCTTCTTTGGACATTTCGCCGTTTTTAACAGCTGACTTTAGTTCAGCACCAAATTTTAAAAGAGAGATCTGTTTTCCCCCTGAGCTTTTATCGTCAACATCCTTTGCGATTACAGGCGAGGCGAAAATCATTGAACCTGCCAAGGTCAAGACCGAGAGAAGTGAATTTAGTTTCATATTATTTTTAAATTTTTTTTTCGAAAAAACTTGTTCAGGCAACTATGTGAATGAATAGCCGATTTACCTAAGAAACGATCAATCCCCGGGATTCCCTCGGATAATCGTTGGTTGATTATTAACTTCAGCGCCGGAATTCGCACCCCGTGATTCTCGCCTGACCTGTTCGTTTATTTTACGGAAGGAATCATGCATCGACTCGTAAGCTTTTTCATCATCAAACCCTCTTCCTTGTATTTTTGATTCTATTCTACCGGAATAAATTTCATTCGCCCATGACATGATGTCGTCATCCCCAAGCTGAATCGTGTTCATTAGTGCCAATCGCGACTGCAGAACGGTCGCTTGTTCGTTTTTGTCCATGTTAGTAAGGTCTTCCGCATTGTCCATGGAACGGATGGTCTCCAACTTGACATCAAGGGAGTACTGGTCGCTTGTCATGATGTCTTGGAACAATGAGTCAGCTTGGGCATCGTTTTTACCGACTGCCTGCACAGCTACTCTAGCCATTTCCCTCATATCACTTTCTCTGAGCTGCCCGCTTTGCATTGCCTGAACAACTGCGTCGATGGCACCTCCCTCGCTGATATTTTCAAAATAGCTCAACACGGAGCGATCGATTTTACCATTCTCCTTGATTAGTTGACCTTGGGCAGTTTGGACGAAGGTTTTGTCTTTGTACATCTCCAGCACCATGAACAGGTACTGTCGCGAAGCGGCATCAAACTTGTTTCCATTAGCGACATCGATCGGTTCGCCCAAAAGCTCGTGCGCGGCACCAAGAGCTTCGTCACGGTAGGCATCCTTGCCAATCCATTTCTGCAATTTCTTTGCAGTGTAGGCGATTTCAAAACCGCGGCCTGTTGTGGAAAGCACTTCTGCCAGCGCCTTCTCAGCTTTTTCCCCGCCAACTTCTGCCAGAATATCAATCAGGCCAATTCGAAGGGAAGGCGGTTGCTCAAAATCGAGTGGGCCATGAACCATGCGAGTGCGCCAGTATTCGAGTTCATTTGATTCATCCTTAGGTGATTTTGGTACCGAAAAATCAACATCTTCCATCCTGTTGAGGAACTCACGGATATGGGGCACGGCGACTTCACCCTGCTGCGACAAGCTCTCGAAGAGAAAGTTAATGCGGCGCTGAATTCTACCGCGGTTGCCGGAAGTCAATTTGATTTCCATCAACTCGTCTAGAATGTCGGGTGCGGATAGTCCCCCGTAAACATCCTGCGCATCCCCGTTGTTGAGTTCCAAGCGGAGGTTGTCGATGTGCGACTGAGTGCTGGCCAGCTTGGACTTTAGCGATGCGGCTTCCTTCCTGAGCGTCTCGATCTGGTCGGTATCCACGGAGGGGTCGCCAATGGGTGCTCGACCACAGCCAACCATCAGGATTATGGCTGCTGCGAGCGCCAAGATCTCAAATTTTTTTTCACGTTGGAAAACTTTCATCAACCTATTCAGCTGTTGGCTTGAGTTGCAGGGCCAGTCTTTTTCGGGCGCGGTGCAGCCAGACTTTCACCGAGTTGGGGTTCCGGTTCATGGCCGCTGCCACCTGGTCGATGGTCATGCCTTCGCTGTAAAAAAGCCGAAGAGCGGTGAAGTGGTTTTCCGTAAGCAGCCGCTTGGCATGCGCCCATAGAGAGCGGGTCCACTCCTGCTCCATCACCTCGCTGCTCGCGGTCATCTCGATGGCAAATACAACCTCTTCCACCAATGGTTTTTGCTTCCGATAATGACTAATGGCCAGCCGGTTTGCGATGGTGAAAATCCAGGAGGAAAAAGGGTAGGCAGGGTTGAACCGGTCCAGTTTTCGGTAGGTGATGAGGAAGGTGTCCTGCAGCAAATCCTCCGCCTGATGGTGGTTGCGGGTCTTGGTCAAAAGAAAGTGGTAAAGCGGTTTCTCGAACTGCCCGACCAGCGACTCGAATGACTCGATGCAACCACTTTGCGCCGCAATGGCCAGTCTCCGGCTCTCGGCGCGCCGAGCTTCCTTTTCTGCCTGGCCATGCGTTGTGGCTTCAGCAGCTCGCGCCGAAGGCGGCGCCTCCGACCGTGCCGGTGCGACTTCATCAACGACCGATGCACTGTAGTTCATTGCCCCACCTCCCTTGGCAGGAACTTGACGCTGTGAATTTCCAGCTCCGCGTTTTCCTCGGGCGACACAATCCAGATGTCAGTCAGCTCCATGCCAGCTGGAGAACCAGGCAGCTGCTTGGACTTTGGATTGAACTGGCTGAGCGGCACCTCGACCTGCCACGGCTCGCCCGCTTGGCCAAGCGCCCAGGCCTCGACCTTGGCAGTGTACTTGCCGAAAAAGACTCCCTTGATCCGCTGGGTCGTGATGCCGAAGTAAACCGGTCCCTCCGTCTGGCTGGTGCCCCGGATGCGAACACTCGAGCCGCTCTCTATCAACACCGGCGGCGAGCTGCTGCACTGCACCGAGAAGTTGGCTACGAAAACGGTGGCTTTTTTGCCGATGAGCATCGGGCTGGCTCCCAGCCGCACACTGTTTTTTTCATCCGGCGGCAGCCATTTGCCGAACACCGCCCCGGAACCGGCGATCAGGCGGCAGCTCCACTCGTTGACCGGTTCTGGCTGGCGCGCCACTGCGAACGGCCGGCTGCGCGTTGCGGAGACAACGGCCTGGTGATCCCCCACAACGTCCACCGCTTGGCCGTCGGCCAGCCGCACGACGTTTGCTGTGCCGCTGTTCACCCGCACGATCGACGTCATGGAGTGAGTCTCGACATCGAACTGCGCGGCCTTGGTCTCGACCGTCGCGGTCGGCGTCTGGATCGAGACAGGCTTGACTATTGCTTGTTTCGCCACCGTTGCCCAAAGATTCCCGTAGGCGAGTTGGAACCCGCGCCGGCCATCGACGTTGAGGAGCCGCAGCCGCGAGCGCCCCGATGGTCATCAGCGAACCGCCGTTCAAGTCTAGCTTCACCCAAGCGCTGCTCGAGCGCGTCCGGATCGTATCGCCGACACGCAGCAAGGTGCCCACTTTCACTTCGTCCCGCACCTTGCCGTCGGCGGCGATGTACTGGCAGGGGCCGAGAATTGCACTGACTTTTGCCGTGTGCCTTGGCGGTGTGGTGGCGATCACGAACGCCGACAGCAACACGAACGCCGCCGCAGCGGCAACCGCCCACTTCCACGGGCGAAAAACCGGTGTGATAACCTTGGCCGTTTGGGGCTTGTGTTGATCGAGACGCTCGACGTCGGCCACGACGACGGCCTGCTCGGCGACCGCCCGCAGGAAGGTGCGCGCCTCGGCATTGCCGCGCAGCAGGTCGGCAACCTTGGCCTCCTCGTCCGGGCAGAGTTGCCCGTTCAAGTGCCTCAGCAAAAGTTCGTTCTGTTCCTCACTCAATCTCAATTTTTGAAATAGTTCAGCTGGCCGGCTGCTCCAGCTTGATTTCGATACACTTTTTCAAGGCCTGATGAAGCCGGGAGAGCCGTTTGTAAATCGCGTCGAGACGGACGCCGAGTTGCTCCGCCACCGCCTCGCAGGCGTGTCCGTCGAAGTAGCGCCGCTTGAGCAGGTCACGCGACTTGGCCGGCAAATCCTCGAGGCAGTCGCGTAGAGCTTGGCCACGTATGTCACCCGCCGCCGCTTCATCAGCCCATTCCTGCTCCAGTAGCTCGAGGATCGTATTGTCGAGGCAGATCGGCGCATTCTTTTGGCGGCGTAGCCAGTCGATGCCTTCTCGCCGGGCGGTGATGAACGCCCATGACATGAGCGCGCCGACGGACTCAAATTGCACCCCTTTGGTCATCGCCTTGAGAGCGACATTCTGGAAAATATCCTCGGCTGTGTGCGCATTTCGGACCACCAGCCAGGCCGCAGCCGACACGCGGTCGCGCTGGCTCATCAGCCTCTTCAAAATGTCCTGTTCAGAAAGCACCACTATAGTTGGTTAGGTCACATTCTTAACTGCAATCAATCGATAATAGCTTCTCTTACTATTGCACCAATTTTATTTGGCAGATCAGACGGCTCTTGAACCATGTACACAACTGTCAGTTTTTCAGACGGTGTTGTCCACGAAATAGTGCCTGCAGCACCTCCCCAGCTATATGTGCCCGCTATTTGACCATTTCTTGATTTCTCTTGGTCCAGAGTGATGGCAGTCGTATAGCCATAACCTTGGCCAGGGCCTCCTTTTGTTGTTTGACTAAAAAGATTGCCTACCTGATTGGTTGTCATCATAGCGACAGTTTCGGGTTTGAGGATTTGATGGCCAAACAAGGTTCCTCCGTTCACCAGCATCTGTTGAAAATGCAGATAGTCACGTGTCGTGCTAAATAGTCCCCCGGCGTTTGAGACATAAGCGCTTAAGTCTTCACCAATAACTCTACCGTTGCCTTTAGCTTTGTTGTGGAATTTATAGGGCATTCGGTAGAGTTGGTCTTCGGGCACATCCCAGTAGGTATCTTTCATGCCCAGTGGATCAAGAATCCGTGACTGTATAAACTCATGCAGGGAAATACCTGAGGCTATTTCGATGATTCGCCCCACCACCTTTAGCCCGCTCCCCGGACTGTATGCCCAGCGAGTCCCTGGCTGAAAGTCCAGAGGTCTGGCTGCCATTCTGGGCACCCAAGTAGCAAGTGTGTCTGACGGTGCGGCTCTGTCTTTTGCAATGATTGATCCCAATCCTCCTTTGGTTCCCAGTCCGGCAGTGTGAGTCAACAGATCATTAATAGTCAGAGGTCTGTTAACCTTCTCAAGTCGATATCCAGGCACCTCCCTCTTGCTTTTTGTATACGAGCTTTTTTTGCTCTTAGCCTTAGTCCTGGACTTGTTGATTGATTTGTCTTTTCTATTGGGATTAAAGCCTTTGCCTGCGGACTTCAGCGGAATGGCAACCTGCAGTCCTTTGTATTCAGGAATATATTTGGATACGGGGTCCTCAGGACTAATCAGGCCGTCGTCAATCAGGATCATTGTTGCCACACCGATCACCGGCTTGGTGGAGGATGCCATAAGGAAAATCGAGTCTTCGAGCATGGGTTTCGGGGTCTTCCCTTCAAGAATTCCATGAGCCTCTAAGTAGACCACCTTGCTTTGTCGAACAATACCGATAACGGCGCCCTCTATGCGGCCAGCATCTATATATTGTTTCACCAATTCATCTATCTTTTTTAGTCCCTCAGATGACATGTCCACTTCTTCCGGCTTCCCGCGAGGTAGTTCGTGAATAGTAATGTCTGGGGTTTCGGCTGTAGAAGCCCCTGATTTCGCTTCTAGTGACGGAGCCGACTGCAGTGACTCACCGCCCCCCACCAGCGCCACGGCTGCGATTGTTGTGATTAGGAGGTGTTTCATTTGCCTTCAGCTTTCAATTCTTCACCCGTCTTGCCGCCGTGTTTGCGGAGGAGGTCGGCTATTTTAGTTTTATCCATTACGATGGCCCGATCTAGCGGTGTTCTGCCCGCATCTGTCTTCGCATTCACATCCGCACCTTTGGCGATTAGTCGTTCGACGATTTCCTTGCGACCATGATAAGTCGCCCTATGCAAAGAAAAGAACGGTTGACGACGCCGAATCCTGACATCGCCTTTTACCCGCTGATTGACTTGGGCGATTTCAGCAAGTTTACTCCGTGCATGCAATTGCGTTTTTTCTCTGTTGGATTATCGCTGGTGGTCGGATTGGGTGCCGCCCGGGCGGAACTCCCCAAGGTAGGGCTGAAGCCGGTTTGGGAGGGGCTCGAATCGACTCGGCCGCTTTGGCTTGAGCCGGCTCCGGACGGTTCCGGACGGTTATTCTGCCTTGAGCAAGGCGGGGCCATCATCATTTTACCGAATGACAAAAACGTGGCCAAGCCCAAGCGCGAAGTATTTTTTGACATCAGCGAGCGCAAGCCTTGGCGCGAAAACGAGGAGGGGCTGCTGGGCATGGCGTTCCATCCCCAGTTTGCGGTCAACGGGAAGTTTTATGTTTACTACTCGCAGCAGGAGCCCAAGCGCAGTGTCGTCAGCGAGTTCACCGTGGCCAAGGCGCACCCGAACCGGGCCGACATGGAGTCGGAGCGCGTCCTACTCGAGTTCCCACAGCCGTACTGGAACCACAATGGAGGCGTGATTTTGTTTGGGCCGGACGGCAAGCTTTACATCGCCTCGGGCGACGGCGGCAAGGCCAACGACCCGCATGACAACGCGCAAAATCTGAGCACGCTGCTGGGCAAGATTTTTCGCATCGATGTCGATGCCCGCACCGGCAAGCTGGCGTACAGCATCCCTGCGGACAACCCGTTTGTCGGGCGTAAGGACGACACGCGCGGGGAGATTTGGGCGTACGGTCTGCGCAACGTCTGGCGCATGAGTTTCGACCGCGAGACCGGCGAACTTTGGGCGGCGGACGTCGGGCAGAACAAGTGGGAGGAGGTTAACCTCATCACGCGCGGCGGCAACTACGGCTGGAACATCCGGGAGTCGTTTCACAAGTTTAAGGAGGACGGCCCGGCCAAGGGAGACTGGATCGACCCGGTGATCGAGTACGCGCACCACTCTGGCGTGGAGAAGGAGAGCAAGTTTCCCGGGCACGGCTACGGTGTGAGCATCACCGGCGGCTACGTCTATCGCGGCAAGGCGATTCCGGCGCTGCGGGGGGCGTACGTTTACGGCGACTTCGTCACCGGCCTGATTTTTGCCGTCCGGCAAAAAGACGGCAAGGCGACCGAGCACGGCACTATCCACCAGCAGAAGGGCAAAGTTTACCAGATCGCCAGTTTTGGTGAGGATGCCGAGGGCGAACTGTACCTGCTGCCGCTGGCGTCAACCCCCC
>Ga0115000_10004982_pt1 | contig 10731 bp, 5 predicted proteins | sample ArcticOcean_MG_C_6_FD_89690 | JGI IMG/M metagenome (GOLD analysis project Ga0115000, IMG submission 89690) | Marine microbial communities from western Arctic Ocean - ArcticOcean_MG_CB8_128 | ecosystem: Environmental > Aquatic > Marine > Oceanic | place: Arctic Ocean: Canada Basin | collected... | reverse complement strand
AACTCGCCGAAGATGAAATCCCGCCTAAAGCTGGCATTGCCATAGATGCAAGCGTCGCGGTTATCGAATGTATCTTGAGTCTCGAGCGCGAACTGCGCGTGTGTATTTCCGATACCGCCTCGCGTGGTATTGCGCAGCTCACCACCGAAGCGGCGCTGGTATCTGTGCGCGCGATTTCGTCCTCCGATCTCGCCGTGCAACGAGAAACGTTGGTTGAAGAATTGAGAGATTTTCGCGAAGGATACGAAGAATGTTTGAAAAGAGACGCGTTGGATTTGTCGAAAGTACAAGTTGATAGACAAGCGTTGGCGTGGTTAAACGTAACGCTCGAACGCGGCGAAAGAGTCTTGTTTCAAATGGGCGTAGTAAAGAAAGTCTTACAGAATATCTTGATGAGAATGAAACTCGTGGAGAGTAATAGTGATGCGTTTACTTCTCATCTCACGGCTACTGGTTCAGATATGAGCACGCCAATACCAATCAACAAGTCGGTTGTTGAAAAGGAGTCATCGCCTGCGTCTTTACAGCGCCGCGTAGGATTCAGCGCTTCGCCTCCGACGACAACAACATTCAATTCTGCTGGAAGAGCGAGCATGGATAGCACGAATAGCAGAGACACGAACACAAATAATTATTATAATAATAATAACAACAACAACGATTGGGAAGACATTGAGAAGAGTGAACTGAATCAAATTATCGAAGCCGAGAAGATTGAGCTCATCGACCCGAAAGAGGTCGATGAGACGAAACTCGAAAACGATAGACTCTTTGCGCAAGATATCAAACGCCTCCAAAGACTGGTCGAAAAAACAAAAGATAACGCGCGAATAGATTTAGAAACGCTTCGTTCTTTTTACGAAGTAAAGAAATCAACATTTTCACGGGAAGACGTTCGGGGTAAAACGGCGATTGAAAACTGGAGCGAGTTTGCGCGGAAATCAAGACGCGAAAGAGACGCGACGTGCGGGAAGAAAATTGCCGCCGGGGTGGAAACGCTGGTCGCGCCTTGGGAACAGAGCAAACGCGAAGCCGATGAAACGATTGCTAATGACGCGTTAGATGGCGACATCGAAAAGAATCTGGACGCGATGGAAGAAGCGACGAAACTCACCGACGAGATTGAAAAAGAAGATAATCGGTTGCACGCCGCGCGGTCGACGATGAATGCGATCGACGCGATGATTTCCAGACGCGCGCAAGCGTTAGAGCGCGAAATAGAATTGTTCGGACGCGTAAAGGATATACAAGCGGCGCGGTCGAGATTGCGTCACTCTTTGTTGAACGAAATCAAACTCGCCAGAGAGGACATTGAGCTCATCTTGAACGCGCGATTAGACGCGAATCATTTCCAGAAATCTATCGACGATAGTTTAGAGAAGTGCAAAAGGATTCAATCGATAAGTGAGACCGCTGTGAAAACCCTGCTTCTCGCTTGGACTACGTTCATCGAAAAGACGACCGTTGAAGTAGCCATGCACTGCGTCTCTGTCGTCGATGCCTCGGTCGAAGTTGCAAATTCCGTCGCTCAGCGGCTGAACGCTGAAATTAAAGAAGTGTTGAGAGAACAACAGAAACAACACGAATTGGACGCCGCCAAGAACGCCGCCGCTGGAAAAGAGTACGAAGACAGCCCAATACAGCGCCAAACAAATAAAGCATCTGGCTTCCTCGCGAGTAAAATGGAATCCTTGAACGCTTCGTTGGAATGTTCGAGATTGGCGCAAAAAATTTCAAAGTTTAAGCAACGCGCCAACGAAAAGGCGTCTGAGTTTGTGCAACAAGTCAACGCGAGCGGCGAGTTATCCAGACAAACGAGCACGGAGGATTCAATCATGGGCTACGAAAACAACTCCAACGATTCTTTGACGGGAACCCCAACGGTGTCCACGCCCACTTTGCTCGCGAAGATGATGTCCAACGCCACCGGCACTCCGAGAGAATCGAAACATTTGGTCAAGTTGAAAGAGGAAGCCGCCAGGGTCGAGCAAAGAAACCAAAGGTTGATGGAAACGAAACGTTCGCTGAGAGAGCTGCTGATGAAGCATTAGTAAATATAACAGTACATACCATTAGTGCGCGTGTTTTAGAACTTTAGTTTGTAGATTATGTATAGAAAATATACTGCGTAATCAGGTAATACTTACAAATTTCGTCTCTCGCTCGTTCGCCAACAGCGGGCGTGTATATAGTGCGAGTGTGGATAAAATAAAAATACAGAATGTCATCTCTTCCCCTTCGAGAGATACCCTGGTGACACAAACCAAAGCGCGCGCGATCAATCAACACGCCGCGGCCAACCGTTTCTTCGTCGTTTGGCTCGCCATGTTTGATCCGCCATCTAAGTTTCTCTTCGTGTTGTCGTTGCCAGTCGGCATTGCGTTATCTTCGTCGTTATCCTGTTTATTGTTATCTTTGTTGTTTGAAAGCGGTGCCAAAAAGTTTGTTCTGCGAAACCTCGTCCCACACGCGTTGCACAAACACGGTTTACTCGCCGGTCCTCGTCTCCATTGCGGTGAATCCAACGCGCCGCAGTGGTCGCACGGCCCGCCCGGTTTACACCCCGGCGGTAACTCTCTCGCATTCGTTCCTCTCGCGCTCTCTTCTCCGCCTCTGTTGTTGTTGTTCTTATTATTGTTAGTATCATTATCCGTCGCGTTCTCTTTCTTCTTCTCCTTCCCGGACGAGACCCCGCCGCCGTTCGTGTCTTTCTTTCTCTTCTTCCCCGACGAATTTGTCGTCTCGTTCGTCGTGCTCGGACTCGCGCTTCCTTCTTTCGCGCTCTCCGTGCCGTCCGAGTTCGCTCCTTGTTGGTGTTGTCTCCCCCCCCCCCCTTTTCCTCCTCCCAGTCGACTACTCGGAACCTTCGTCGCTGTTATATCGTTCTCGTCTTGTTGTTGCATCATTCGTCCTCCTTCTCCTCCTTCGGAATACGTGGTGTGTAAAAACGTCTCCACGTGGTGATGATGGTGATGGTGATGGTGCATGTGATGGTTGTGCGAAATCGAGTTCACGTGTCCTCCTTCCGTGGAAACTTCTTGCGACCGCATGAGTTCTCTTTCGAGCTTGGCGATTTCCTCGGCCTGAGGCGCGACCGAGCGCCCGTCTTCGTCTAAACGAACCAACGCGTACCATCGTTTGGTGGTCGTTTCGGTCGTTGTGGTCGTCGTTTGCATTAAACTCGGGTATACCGAGCTCATATTCTATGCGAAGAAAAGAAGAATTGATTTTTGCAGAAAGAGCGAGAGCGCGTCTTTTCGAGAGAATTGGAAGCGCGAAGAGTATAAGAGAGGAAATATCTTTCAGAGGCAAACGCTCTTCTTAATTCTCTCTCAATAAAACTCTTCTTTCGCTTCTCCCTCAACACCAACCGAACGAAGTTCAAGAAGTGCGACAGATAACACCGCGGCGTTTCTCTTCAATCGCGTCTTCTGCCTGTGTTTTATCGCGCAAACGGGTTTGTTCTTAATACAACGAATGCGTTTATCAAACGAGGAAATATATATAATGACGTGAGAAGATAAAATATATTTTGCCAGCGGAGAAAGAGCAGCCCGAGAATAGAATTTTTAGAGAGAAACAAGAGAGAGAGAGAGAGAGAGAGATGAAAAGAAGAAGGTTTTGTGGCCTCTGTTTCTCCTTATCCGACTGCTTCTCAAACAAAGAAATTTTTTGTTTAGGGTTTATTGAATTTTTCATTTCAACTCAGAAAAATAATTCTTTTGAGAAACACACACACCAGAAGAGAAAAAACGCCGCAATAAAAAGTGACTACTGTTTTTAATACATTAAGAGAGAGAGAGATGTTCTTAAGTAGTTTGAACAACGCGAGGACGACGACGACGACGAGCGGTGGTGGTGGTGGTGGTGGTGGAGTCTGCTGCAGTGGCAGAATTTCAGTTTTGTCTTCTTCTTTTCGTGCCGCTGCGCGTCGTTCTTCTTCTTCTTCTCGACGAAATCATCATCATCATCGTCAAAATCGACGAGCGCTCGTCGTGACGGCTGCCAAGAAAAAGAAGAAAAGTAGTTCCTCGACGACGACGACGACGAGCAATGGCAAAGAGAAAGAAGAAAAGGACGATTCGTCGACGGCGGAAGCGTTGCCGAGGATCGAGGGCGATCCGACCGTCGATGTGAGCAGCGAAGATGTGAGCGGTTTTATTAGGGAAGATAAAAGAGCTGAGGAAGGGGCTGCTGATTCTTTCGAGGGAGGCGAGGAAGAAGAAGTCGTCGCGGTTTCGGAGATACCGAGGCCGAAGAAAAAGAAAAGCGGCAAAACGAAAAAATCGCAAATGGTGTCCTCCTCTTTTAATATCGCGAGCGCGGACCCGACGTTACTCGGCGCCGGTGTTGGGGCGATTGGATTGATTGCGTATTTTCTTTGGACGAAGATGCAAAAGCGACGGGCGAAGAGTTCGCCGGAGGGGGAGGACGAGGAGGTGTTTGATATGGGCGGTGGTAGTGGTAGTGGTGGTAGAGGAAAAGAAATTGGTGCGCAAACTGCTACTGGTGGTATCGACAAGGCGTCAGATTCCGATTTTTACGCTTCGTTGAACAAAGCGGCGAAATCGGGCGGGGTTGAAGGTACGGGCGAGAACGCTCCAGTCGGCGCTTCTAACTTGCCGCCTGGATTGCGCATGTTTACCACCATGGATGGCGAAGAAGGCGAAGATGGTGGCGGCGCGTCGACGTCGACTTCCTCCGAGAAAACAAAAGAAAAAGAAAAAGTAAAACCGAAACAACCACAAAGAGTACAACCGATGAGCAGAGAGTTCAAGCGCTTGTGTAGAGATTGCGTCGACGAATTGAGACGGTTCCAAACGGTCGATTTGAATGGGCGTAAACTCGGCGACGATGGCGCAAAAATCATCGCCGAAGGCATCGCGTTCAACGAAACCGCGTCGTGCGTTGACTTTGGCGCGAACGGTTTTGGTGAAACCGCCATGCTTGCCATCACAGAAGCCATGTCGCAAAATAAGAAACTGCGCATGGTTTCCTTCGCCTCCAATCCGTTGCTCGACGTAGGCGTCATCGCGTTGGCAAACTATTTGAAAACCGATACTAAAATAACGACGTTGAACATAAACGCATGTTCGTTTGGCGACGATGGTGCCAAAGCCTTAGCGGAGGCGTTGAAATCAAACACCTCGATCACTTCTTTGGAGATGAACAACAACGCCATCGATTACGAAGGTTCCACCGCCTTGGCGCAAGCTTTAGCACAAAACGACACGTTAGAACACGTCTCTTTACAAGGTAACTACGTCGGTGCCTTAGGCACAGTCGCCTTATCAAACGCTTTGGTGGACAATAGCAGCTTAAAGTCGCTCACGTTGAACGGAAACGATATTGGAAACGAAGGGTGCGTCAAATTATGCGAAGCTTTGTCCAAGCGCAAGACGAAATTGACCAACTTGGATATTGGAAACAATGCCATCGGTCCAGATTCTGGCGCCGCGTTGTACGATTACCTCAAAGATGACGACGCGTTGACCCACTTGAATCTTTACATGAACGAACTCTCCGACGACGGCGCGGTCAAAATGTCCCCCGCGTTGAAGGACAACGCGACTTTGAAAAACCTGGACATTGGCGGGAACAACATCGGCGCTCTCGGTGCTATGGCTCTCTCCAAATCCTTAAAGGAAAACACCGCGTTGACCACTTTAGAGCTCGGTTATAACCCGATAGGTAAAAACGGCGGCATTGCACTCGCTGAATCCCTCAAATTCCACGCCAAAATCGAAACGCTACGCGTCGGGTGGTGTAAAATTGGCAAAGAAGGCGCCGCCGCCCTCGCCGACACCATCACCTACAACGAATCCCTCACCACCCTCGATTTACGCGGCAACGAATTAGGGGACGACGGCGTCCGCTCGTTGGGCAAGTCATTAGCCGTAGTCAACGAACATTTAAGCACGTTAGATTTAGGCTACAACGAAATCAAAGACGAAGGCGCGTTCGCCTTGGCCGCGGCGATTAAAAACAACGCCGAAGGCGCTTTGGAAAACGTTTCCGTCAACAACAACTACATCACAAAGTTAGGCGAAGTCGCGCTCATCGAAGCCGCCGAGTTAGTCGCCGAGTTGAACGAGGATAGAGAATTGTACGTACAGTTTTAATTTATTATTACACCACCATAAGAAGACATCATCATCATCACTCCTCCATCGAAACGAAAGAGAGCGAGAGAGAGGAAAATTTTCTTCCAGCATCACTTTGGGAAACTCTTCGTCACAACACATGGCTTCCTCCAAGGATTCAGACGCAGATGCAGACAGACGCCCCCACGCTTTAGATACCTACACATCTGGAGGCGTTACGACGGTTCAAAAGTCAAAAGTTTTCACTCGTCCTATAATTTTAGCCATCGATCAGGGCACCACGTCGACGAGAGTCATCAAATACGAACTCCTGGGCTTCCTCCACAAAGAACGAGACGGCGAGCGCAAAGATTTGAGGGAAATCACATCCGCGCAACATCCCCATAAACAGATACATCCTAAACCCGGATGGGTCGAACACGACCCGGAAGAGATCATCGAGAACATAAAAAAGTGTTACAGGGAAGTCGGTGGCTCTTATACCATGGCAGTGGGAATCACAAACCAACGCGAAACAATCGTCGCGTGGGATTCGGAGACCGTGAAACCGTTACACAACGCCATAGTGTGGTGCGACGCGAGAACCGCGGAGATCGTCTCGCGATTTTCAGAGAAGGAGAAACAGCTGGTGTTTAAGAAAACAGGAATGCCAATATCGACGTACTTTTCCGCGACCAAAATGAGGTGGTTGTTGGAGAATTCAGAGGATGTGCAAAAAGCCGCGGCGCGAGGTACGTTGCGATTCGGGACCATCGACAGTTGGATCGTGACTAAGTTGGGAGCGAGGCGTGATAATAATAACCAGGAGTTACCGAATATACACGTTACGGACGTGACAAACGCGTCGAGATTCTTGTTAATGAACATAGAGACGCTGGAGTGGGACGACGATTTGTTGAATTTGTTTGGGATTAAGAAAGAGTGGTTGCCGAGGATCGTATCGAGCGCGGAGCGCGTTAGCGGATGGGCAGGTAACCCCCTAGTCACGAAAGACAAAGAAAAAATCGAGCTAGAAGTTTATGGTATTTTAGGAGATCAACACGCCAGTGCGCTCGGACACCGTTTACGAGAGGGTGATTCGAAGAACACGTACGGAACTGGGTGCTTTGCCATGCGAAATACCGGGAAGACGATTACTCGATCCAAACGAGGTATTCTAACCACCGTGTGTTGGAAATTGGGTAAGGACGAGGAAGCAGAGTACGCGTTAGAGGGGGCGGTGGCTGTTGGTGGCGAATGTATTCGATGGCTCAGAGATGAGATGGAGTTGGTGAGCGATGCGAATGAAGTTGAGGAGTGTGCGAAAACGGTAACAGATACTGGAGGCGTAACGTTTGTGCCCGCGTTTGGCGGCTTGTTCGCGCCGCACTGGCGGGACGATAGTCGCGGCGTTATCGTTGGATTGACGAGATACGCAAAAAAAGCGCACATTTGCCGAGCGGCACTGGAAGCAATAGCTTACCAGTCCATGGAAGTACTCGAGGCGATGGAGTTAGACTGCGAAGAGAATAGTAAGAGCACGAAGAGGAAGAAAACTTCTTCTAGCGATGGTGATAGGAAACTCCTATCCGTGGACGGCGGCGCGAGCGTGAACGATACGTTAATGCAAATACAAGCGGACGTTTTAGGCAAAAGTGTGCGCAGGCCGGCCAACATTGAGACAACCGCATACGGTGCGGCGCTCGCGGCGGCAATTGGTGCCTACAAGGGAGGGGTACCAGACAGTGATGAGCCGATGACGGTAAGAGACGTTTTGGGTGAAGACAATCAAAATGCTAACGATGGATCGAAACTCTTCGAGTCGAAGAGCACAAAAGAGGAGCGGGCAAAAGGGCGAAGTCGATGGGAGGACGCGTTACAGCGCACGTACGGATTAGATACGTATTGCGATAAAGAATAGTCGTATAACATGTAGCGCGATGCGTGCTTCTTCTTTGTTACGCCTTTTGTATTACCAAGAAACAAATTTTCGTCGTGTTCTCGCCGTGTAAACTTCCATCCTCTGCTTTTCGCAAACGAATTTTTCTTTCTCACGTCTTGAGAAGCCGAATTACTTACGCGCGTGACATCGCGCTTTTCTCGACCGGCGGTTACGCGCCGAATCGCGTCGACGACGACCCCTCGTCGTTCTTTCAAACTCTCTCGCTCGCGAAAGAGAGATTATCGTAAAGTGAAAGATCTCGTGCGTTACCTATTCGACGTACACACACGCACGCACACACACATCAATCACATCAGCCATTCAAACTCAAATTCTCAAACTTCGGCTTCGGAATAGCTTTTATCGCCGCGCTACTGTTTTGCTTTTGGTGTTGTTGTTGTTGTTGTTGCTGCTGCTGCTGCTGCTTCGGCGGCAGTTTCTTGTTTTGTTGCGGTTTCTTTTGCGGTTTCTTCTTATTTTGCGTCAGAGCTGCCGCTGGAGGCGGTGGCGCCGGTGCCGACGGCATCGCGTCTCTCCTATAATCCGGATCCAACAAATCTGCATCCGACCCTCTCTTTACTATGGGTGGATCCAGATCTCTCCTAAAATCTGGATCGTTCGCATCCGCCTCTCGCATTCTATGTTTCCTCCTCCCGTTCCCGCCGGCTTCGTCGTCGCTCTCGTCCTCCGAATCCGTCCCGTCCATCTCCCCGTTCCTCACGTTCTTTGCCTTCCTCTCAAACTCGTAATTCCTCTCCCTCGCCTCTCTCGTCGCCGTCTGAAATTTCCCCTCCTCTAACTCCAACGCCATCTTCAAAAACGAAAACTTCCCGGCGTTGACCTTCTCCAAGTTGTTCATCTTCGCCTGCTTCATCTCCTCGCGAAGTTCCGCCAGCGCTTTCGACGGTTCCGGCATCCGCACGCGTCCGTGTTTATCCAGCCACTCTCTCTTCTTCTGCATCCTCTTTTCCGACAACTTTTTAGGTTTATCTCCGCTCTTTTTCTTCGTTTCTCCTCCTTCTTTCGAATCGCTCTTTCCTCTGTTGTTGTTGTTGTTTATGCTCGTGTTCGTCTTCGTCCTCGTCGGCGCGGATATCCCGAGTTTCTCTTTCCTCTCCCGTTCCTCCCATTTCAATTTCGAGGCCTCTTTAAACCGTTTATCCACGATCGCTCGTTTCCTCTCCTCTTCCCATCGTTTCATATCCGTCTCCAAAAACACATCCTTGTTTCGTTCTTTATACGCTTCGAGCTTCTCTTGATCGATGGCTTCTTTCGTTTTCGCTTTTCCCGTTTTCTCATCCAGAGGACGGAACACGAATTCGCCGGTCTTTTCGTCTCGCACGCGGAGGAGCTGCTGACCGCCAATGAGGACGACTTTTTTATGATCGTCACCAGGTTTAGTCGGAGGAGGCATGATTTCAGAGTAAAAGAGAGAGAGAAGAGAGAGAGAGGCGATTCGCTCGCGCGAAAGAGAAGACCAAAGTTCTTCTTTCGTTGTTCAGATGATGAAAAGTGAAGGAAAAGAAGAGTTGATTTGGTTTCAAGAGTAGTAGTATTACGCTCGATTCCAAGTACTGCTTAAAGTCTGATTGATGACTTTAAAATGATAAGTGAAGTAAACGAAGTTGATTTGGTTTCAATAGTAGTATTGTCATTAGTATTACGCTCGATTCGAAGTACTACATTTACGTCGGATTGATGACTTTAAGCGACCAACAACAACCTTTCTTTCAACTCTTGCGGACTTTTTCTCGGGCGCATGTTCTCTCTTTTCAAAACAGTGCACGTGATTTTACCAGACGCTAAGACACGGTCGTCGTTTGGCGCATCTGCGAGACCGACCACGCGTTGGTCGAATTCGCACTGCACGTCTCTTCGAAGAAATCGCACCGAGGAAAAGGAGAGGAGAGACGATGGATGTGCCCCTCGAGATGATTGAACAATTATATCCTCTATAACGTCGGTGAATATGGTAACGTTGGAGATTGAAGACACGACGACGACGTATTCGTCTTCAGATTTTAAAGACTCGAGCGCTTTCGGGCCGCCGATTAAGTCGGTTCTGTTTCGTTCGAACCAACGAAGGACGTCGACGTGCCACACCGAACGATGGTTTAATTCAGACGCAAAGAAGCGGATATTCGTCGCTCTGCGACGAATGTCTGTTTCGCTTCTACTACTACTACCACTACCACTACCACTACTACTCGCACTATCGCTACTTTCTCTGTCCCAGTTGCTGCTCTTCCTGCCTCCTCGACGACTCCTATACCGCAATCGACACGTAAACGATACCGTCGTCGCATCGTCGTCGTCATCATCATCATCATCATCATCATCACCACCCATCATCTTCCGTATCGAGTGCTCCACCACCCAGCTCTTCTCCCTCTCGTCGTCGCTGATATTCTCTGCTATCACAATGCTCTCCACTCGAATACGATCGCCTAAAATTGCCGGCGATACGTACTTCGCCTCTTCGATGTGGTCGCACCACCAAGCGCCGAATTCGTCGTCGTAAAACTCGCCTCTTTCTTCGCCTTCTTCTTCTCTCGTCAAAGTCGTCGCATCATCATTCCTCATCTCCAACAGCATGTTTTCAAACGCTCTCGCGCAAAACCGGAAATAATTCGCGTAATACACCACGGCGTAATGGTCGGTATCTTCGATGTAGACGTCGAATTCACTCGATGACTCGTGGTGGTT
>Ga0115000_10004981_pt1 | contig 10732 bp, 10 predicted proteins | sample ArcticOcean_MG_C_6_FD_89690 | JGI IMG/M metagenome (GOLD analysis project Ga0115000, IMG submission 89690) | Marine microbial communities from western Arctic Ocean - ArcticOcean_MG_CB8_128 | ecosystem: Environmental > Aquatic > Marine > Oceanic | place: Arctic Ocean: Canada Basin | collected... | reverse complement strand
TGGGGTTTGGTATTTCAAAGACAAGGAAACCTTACTGTGGATAAAACACTGAATTTTGAAAGGCAACAAGATTATTGGCCCGACTCAAGTTCTGTTAACTTTTCATTTGAAACACAAAACTATATTTTAATTCCATCCGTTGAATGATGGCTTTTCATTTAACTACTCGGCCTAGGTTAAAATATACAGAAGAATTGCAAGAGACATGGCCGCACACGACGCAAACTATTTATTCAAAACAGAATTAATTAATCTAATGATGGCACAAGCTCCTCTAGTTCAGATAGTGTCACATGAATGGGAACGCGTTGAATCAAGAATCAAGCAGGGAGTGAAGGCACAAAACCAACCACGCCGTTATTTAAAATGGACTCACACTGACCAGTTACATGAATGGGATTTTGAGGACCAAGAATGGAAGAAAGGAGACAACCTCCCCGAAGATTTGACTAAAGGCGCAATGAAAGGGGGTCGACAAACATTACAATGGTATCTGGATTGCGACAATAGCGATACAGAAGAGGGGGTTGATATGCCACGCGGGTTCTTACATCCTTCAGTACTCCATCTTGAAGACGCACATGCGCTTTTTGAAGAACGATATCACAATGAAATGGATGATTTGACCTTGTGGTTGAGAAAAGCTGCAAGAATGAATAATCGTGATGACTTGAAAGAAAGAATGATAATATTGGGTACAACTACAGTAGTTCTTAAACAAGAATTGGAGAAAGAAATGCCTATTCTCGATTTACCATTGCCGAATATTGATACACTGAAAATAATCTTGCAGTCTGTCGCGGAGGACCGATTTAATCTCCCTGCAAGCAAAATAAAGCCAACTAAACGTCTCCTCGAATCTGCAAAAGGATTGACGGCAATGGAAGCTGAATTGGCCTTTGCAAAGGCAGCAGCACAAAATGGAAAGTTGACCGATGACGAAATAGATATCATCAATGCAGAGAAAGAACAGATTATTAGAAAAAGTGGGATACTGGAATTCTTCCAACCAGCCGAATCGATGGCTAGTGTAGGGGGATTAGATCAGTTGAAGGATTGGTTCGATCAGCGAAGTGGTGCGTTTACTGAGGAAGCCGCAGAATTTGGATTAGAGCCACCAAAAGGTGTAATGTTACTTGGAATTCCCGGTTGTGGGAAGAGTCTGACTGCAAAGGCAGCCGCCGCAGCATGGCGGTTTCCACTAATTCGCTTTGATCTTGGCAAAGTCTTCGGAGGAATCGTGGGCGAGAGTGAAAGAAATATTCGAGAAGCCTTAAGGGTTGCAGAAGCAGTATCACCCTGTATCCTCTGGATTGATGAAATTGAGAAGGGCTTGGCTGGTTCACAGAGTTCTGGGCAGACAGATGGCGGTGTGACTTCGCGCGTCCTCGGTACATTTCTTACTTGGATGCAGGAAAAGACGGCACCAGTATTCGTCTTGGCTACGTCCAATAACATCGAGCAATTGCCACCTGAAATGCTTCGAAAGGGAAGGTTCGACGAGATATTTTTCTGTGATTTGCCGAGTGAAAAAATCCGCCAAGACATTTTCAAGATCCATCTTTCAACACATAATAAGGATATTCTTGGAGAGTTCGATATTAATGAACTGGCAAAGGTTTCACGGCTGTTCAGTGGCGCAGAAATTGAACAAGCGGTCAAGGATGGAATGTTCACTGCTTTTAGCGAAAAAAGGCGATTGAATCAAACAGATGTTAAGGGTGCAATTTCCGGCACTTATCCGTTGGCAAAAACCATGCGTGAAGGAATTGGTAAAATGCGAGAGTGGGCATCTGCCCGCGCCCGAATGGCCTCTTCAGGTGAGGCTGAAAGTGTGCAAAAGAGCACGGACGAGAAGGAACCACCAAAACTCCGTAGTGAGCGACGAAACATCTTTGATGACGAATGAGGCTACAGGATGTCAAATTCAGAAGTTAATGAAAGTCAAAAGTCCAAATGGGCATGGGGTGATCTTTGGAAGAAACTCCACTTTGGACACCTATCCGGGGGAGAGAATTGGGCCGGCATGGAGGCCGCCTATCGATTCGGATTGGGCCCGTATCGAAAATTTGTCCTAAAGGCCATTTCTGCTAGAATAGAAAGAAAGAACTTGTTGACTTTTGGCATTGAATTCCCTCCCGTTCATGAGCAACCTGTACGCTTGAAACTATCGCCCCGGGCTTGCATCATAGTCGTAAAATCAACAGGTGAAACTAAACAAGTCATCAGAGATTGGCCCGATGACGTTGAGATGGACTCAGGCATAAAAATTTATGATGAAGATTCGGAAGAATATTTTTCGATTCAGTCATTTCATTCACGTGGCGAATCGGATGTGTCAATTGAAGTTGATGCCGAACTTATTGGCCGAAACAATCTTCTAATCAAAGGTCGACCAATTCGCGTCATCGCAGAAAGTGAAAATGTGCTACCAGAAACCATCCAAATCGCAGAAGTAAATCATACTGTTTTGGAGGCCAAAACCAGTATTTCAGGCGAGGAACATGAATTATTAGTGCCTCTTCATCAGTCTGAATTTAAGCAATCACAAGTCAATGATGTAAACGTGATATCGGTTAGAAAATGGAAACCAAAGCAAGGCACGCAGTTGTTGGATGGTTCAAAAGTCTTAGTTGATTCTTGGACAGGGCAAACTGATATGACCATCAAATCTACGCCAACTGTCAATGAGTTACTGACTTCGGAAGGAATACGTATTCCATGGAAGAAAGTTGAGCAAGATGGCGTTTGGGTTAAACCATTTGCTGATGTTGACAGTGATGCAGTTATTGACCCTATGGATACTCTCTTTGAGGATAAGGAGATTCGAAAACTACAAACCAAAACAAGGGAAGAATTTAGTATTCTTGAAAGGAATCGTGAAGCACAGATGATACGGCTTTCAAGTGAGCCCCGTGCTAAAGAACTGACACTTCCAATCGGGATAGGCGATTTGATGAATCAAAAAGCCGCGATTGAGAGATTGCAGGCAGCGCCCCTCGCACATCACATTCCTTTAATGGAATTGACAACAAGATTAGATCACAATTATCTAAAAGCGTGGGAGAGCTTCAAACCGTCTAACGCTCCAATTGTACCTTGGTTGACTAGAGTGGGGAGTGGGGCAGAAGGATCGGGGGAACAGCGTAGATTCGTACTGAAGGCACTTTCAACTCCGGATTTCGCATTCTTGGAGGGGCCACCAGGGTCTGGCAAAACCGAAACAATAGGGGAACTCATTTTACAATTATTATCCGATACCAACAATAACTGCAGAATATTACTGTGCGGTTCCACCCAAGCATCCATTGACAATGTATTGTCAAGATTTGGAGAGAACGATTTAGTTCAACCATTAAGAATTGTCAATTCAAAGCGATGGCGCAATAAACCAGAGGACCGCGACACCCTCGTTTATGATTCAGAGATTCATAGATGGACTGAACCAGAACAAGTTGATGATTTGCGACAAAGACTAGGTGACGCAGGCAAAGACCTCACGGACGCAAACTTATCAGAAATGGTTTTGCGCCGTTCCAACTTGGTATGTGCAACAATCGGAGGAGTTTCCCAACACCCCAGTATTAAGCAAGTTCTCCAGAAAGATTCCCAAGTACCACCGAAAGCCATCTTTGATGTATTGATTATTGATGAAGCATCGAAGACTACCTTCACAGAATTTTTGATTCCGGCCATATTTTGCCGAAAGTGGATTCTCGTAGGAGATGTAGCCCAACTCCCACCCTTTTCAGATCAAGCAGATATTGCCGGTATGCTTGATTTGTTAGAATCGGACGATAATATTCCGCCCACTTCATTAAGAAAAGCGTGCTTAAACATCCAGAGTGTAATCGACGACCGGCACCTCCGGAAAATACCGCGCCTCCTAATTGAAAGTTCAGAAACAGTCCTTGCCATGGAAATGGAATGGAGGGCTAGAAAAATACGCGGAGAAAAACCCCTTCAGGATAATAGGGTGGACGAGGTTCGCGCAGCATTCATCTCCCCACTTGTCAGTAAATGGGATGGTGAAGGAATGCTTTGCATTGACACATCATCTCTCAAACCGAGCAATTGGGAAGAAATTGGTAGAAACCGACTCAAATTAATGGATTGTGAACTCATTGTTATTTCCGAGTCCGATGCCAAACAATTTTCACTTTCTATGCTACCATCAACTCATCTTACTCCTGGTATGATGAGTAATAACCCTTCACTTTCCAGTAAGATATTACCTACTAGGTTCCAATTCCGCCTCAGTTTGGAGAGACAACGACTCATGATGCAAACTGAAGATGAAGACCGGCGGAGAGACCCCTTCAAAATGAATCGCGGATTAAATGGGGAATCAACTTCTTGGGGGCGCCAGGTGGCTTGGAGAATTCAGCGAGTCTATGAGATGCAGACATCTGAGAACACAGATCTTAGAGATAAATATCTAAATCAAGTTAAAACACTCTTACCTGCCGCCTCGAACCAAGAAAACTGGGCAAAAGAGGTTGAGTTAATTCGTTGTTTTTCATTGCCCTCGGTCCTCGAATCCCTGCAACATGGTTTCATGGGTCGTGAGGGTAAAGGTGCAGCTTCTGATGAACTGGCTCCGAGATTCCCCACCACTCTCAGTTTAGGATTCCCATCGGAATCCAAGAGGACAAGGTTTGAATCAATCAAACATCAACACCGAATGCATTGGAGCATATCTCGATTTCCTAGAGAGGAATTTTATGCGCCCGAAGGACAAGATGATGATTGGCGCTTACTTGACGCTGAACAAACTTTACAGTCGCGTAATAATTTCAAATTCATTCTCAATAATAGTAATACCCAACTACCCCAGCAACAACGAAGATTCTGGATTGATGTAAAAGAACAGCAAACCGACAAAGGCAATCCTGCCGAGGCAAAGCGGGCAGCAGAAATATTAGAGGATTTGATTGAATGGTTTGAAAGTGAAGAAGAGGTAGAAAGAGTCTCGCTAACAGTTGCCCTTCTATCGCCTTATGTCAATCAAAGCCGTACATTACGAGTTGAAGCCAATTCTATTCTTCAGAAAAAGTCCAATACAATGAAAGGAAATCGCGGCACTATCCACTTATCACATGGCCGTAAAATCACGGTATACTGCTCTACCGTCGATAAATTTCAAGGACAAGAAGCAGATGTGGTTCTACTCAGTCTCCGAAATACAACTAAACAAGGAAATATTGACAGCCCTAACCGTGCCAATGTCGCTCTCACTCGTGCAAGAGAAGCGCTTTTTATAATCGGCAATAAATCTAATTATTCAAAAGCTTACGACCCGATGTTGAAACGTCTAGCAACCGGTACAGAAGCAGGAAACAATAATACATACTGGAGGAGAACAAAGTGAAATTAGAACTAATAGAGAAGATTCAGGTTCATGTGCTAGATGTTTCTATGCCAATTCTAAGATCTACTGTGAGAAACGACCTGCGCCTCATAGCAAAGATTACACAGACAGAATACGATGGTTCTCTCGCAGGAAGAAATGGAGAAAACATTAGAGAAATGTTGGGTATGAAACCGAATTCATGGCGCAGGGTTATCGAAGAAGGTGAGCGAGCGCACCGCTTGTGGGCGGATAATAAATTGACCAAAAGCGGCCTGAAATGCGCCAAGGATGGTGTAGTGCTTGACCATGAGGATGGACCACACCGATTATGGGTCATCGACGCACCCGAACCGATCGGGATGAGAGTCATCCATATCGAAGCATGGGCAAATATCAACACAAACCACAATGAATTAGGCGAGGAACACACGTCCAAGTACATCAAACGTATTCGCAACGAGAGTTTGGAACACGCTTCAGTAATTGACCCAAGTAACAGATGCAGATTGCGCCCCCCGAGTTGGTGGAGTAGGTGGATGAAAAGAGATCCACTTGTTCAAGAGCATCCGAACCTTTCAACTAATATTGATTTACTTTGTGAATGGAAGCCAGGAGATAATTTTTCCACGTTTGCTGCAAGGGGAAAATTGGCTGGAATTACTAATAAACATCAATCATTTGAGGGGCAACTTGATGTTGAAAAGTCACCATCAGCAGATCAAATGGAGGCAATTGTTGCTTCGGCTTTATCTTCCCAACTTAGTGGCGGTCAAGAATGGGATGATATTACTAAGACTCTCAAAACTGACATAAAATCAATCGATGAAAAATCAATTGAAAGAATGAGAATTGACATGCCACTCGGACAGATTGATGATGGCCGTATTGGCAATTGGGCTAGATCTATCTTAAGGGATATCAAACTACGCGCGCGGGATGAAAATTCTGCGAGAGATTGGATTGCGACACTGTTCTGGAATCGTAATGACCCAATTCATCGGACAAATTCACAGACAAACGCGTTGATTAGAGATATTGCTTCTGAGTCGGCATTTCAAGGTATGCCACTCAACAACGAAGCCGCAATGCTAGACTCACTTACATCAATCAGCATCGCTCCCGAAGGAGCACATTGGTTGTTTAATGCAGCAAGTGACCTAGCTTTAACCATCGGGCAGGAGGGGGTTGTATGACGAAAATCATCCCTATTTCTAGAAAGTCCACCACGGAACGCGGCTCGCAAAGAGCCAATCTTTGGTTGAAAACAGATAGCAAAATGAACCTCATAACAAATGGCGATTTCATTATTTCAGGGGAAGAAGGATTGCTTTCTAAAATATCTGAATCACTCCGATTGGCAAAGCAAACTATTGTTATCAGCACAGCACGGATTGACTCTACTCTAGCACAGGAAATTGTGGATGCAGGAAATAATGGCGTGAGAGTGTATGTGTTGTTGGCGGATGAAGGGTTCGATGACTGGTTGAAAGGAGATTCCAAAGAGATGGCAGAGCATGTTCTCTGTCGTCGATCATCTAAAGAAATTCCAAGCATGATTCTAATCGATGGCGAAACGTCTAATCCAAAAGGAATTTTGTTCCAATCTGGAACAGCCCTAGACCGTTCATTACGAGTCGAAGGCACTGCATGGGGACTTTCTCTAAACAAGCAACAAGCCAGTCAATTGGCGCACTATGTATCGTGGTTGTTTTGGTCATCGAATGGGCCAAGATCAGAAACACGTTGCATCAATCATCTAAAGTCTCCACAGGATACTAAACCATTGCAAGCGTCACTAATCCCAATGCCAGCAAATACTGAAATCAGTCTGAGAGCCAAGAATGAAGGTGCCAAATTCTTCAATGGAATCAGAGATATTGAGGAGTTCACGGCAATTGGATTCTCTGCCTTTGATTTGAGGGAAATAGGCGGAGTTGAAATCGATCGCCGATTACACTCATCTTTACTAACATCTCCCGGAGAAGTGCGTTCGGGCACTGCTGCAGCCGACTCAAATGCGAGAAAAATCGTTGCCTTAGTCGCCTCAGATGGCTCGAAGGGATGGCTCTTTGATTGGCTTCCAGATGCAAAAATGCAAGCAGATCACCAAATAGCTCTACGGCTTGATGCGAAGCAAGCCAAAACATTCAATTCAATCATTAACAAATCAGTTGCAAAGGCTGAATGGAATTTGATGAAGGGGGTTGCATTGTCTACATTAAATGAAGGTGACGAAGTGAGACTTGAAAATGGAAAAACCCAAGTACAAATTATGGAAAACCAAACCATTGACCTCGGAACAAAAACCGTTACACCGTGGAGCCGTGAACGGCTTTTGGAGTTTGAACCTCACGCTAATACAAGACCGCAATGCGAACCACTTGCTAAATCGGTGAAATGGACTTGGACAAATGCTCCTCCGTGTACGCCCAAGGATGCCAAACCAGAATTAATTGAGAGGCACTTCTCCGAAGCAATTCAGAAGGCAAAGAAAACGGACAAATATATTCGTGAACGTCTTAAAACACATAACAAGAAAGGTGAGAAGGAACTTAAGAATCTCAACAAAGTTACTGGGAAATTATCGGACGACATTCGCCTGACAAGTGAATTGAAAGCATGGTGTACGGCACTGAAAGAGGCTGGAGAAAATCTCAAGAAGTTTGAAGAGGAAGGTGATTCGGATATTGAGAGAAGAAAGAAGACAAAGCCAATTGACATTCCCGAGGTTCCCGAAGAGAACCGACCTTCTGTAGGCAAACTTTTGGGGCATGGAAAAGAAAGGTTCCTTGAAATCGATTCATGGGATGATTTTGATGTAGCAGAAGCAGAAGCAACCAAGCACAACGCGGAACTTTGTGCAACTAGAGCAGTCTTGGGAAGAAACCCAGAGTAGGTGAAAAAATGTGCAATGTAGAAACTATTGAGATAATAATTAACGAAGATGGGACGATGACTTCTGATGCTACGGGAATTGCAGGAGAGATATGTGAAGAGGAATTACAGAAAATATTAGGTGCTCTTACTGATGTAAATAATGCAGTTTTGAGGACAGAATATCATGAACCTTCAGCCGGTATCAAGGCTGGTAGTGCGAAGACACATCAACAGGTAGGGGCGGGTGATTGAATGCCATGCAATCGCGGCTATATTACGAATTGGAACTGGACTGAAGCTCAAAGACCGATTATTGATTTGAGAACAGTATACTTGGCACTAAAGAAACTCGGGATTATGTGGAATGAGGCACCTCAATCACTCAACAACTGGCACGCAGCAAGAAATTCACTCACATCTTCTCAAAAGGTGGCTCAAAGAATCATATCATTAAGCAGGCTCGCCAATCTTGTGAATGAAATTCAGATACTCAACATCCCCCAAATCACCCTCTCTAATGGCATGATTCTCTCTTGGAGAAATGGTTCATATTCGATTGGAAAACAGGAGAGAATTAGAAGTGGCCAACAAACTCAAACCGGCGCAGAGATTTCCCAATTTGTCACCAACTTTGATGCGGCATACGCGTCAATAGAAATTGAGATGCAGAATGAATTAGACAATATTCTTGAGGATATTGAATCTGGTAAATCCCAGTTAGCAGCTGAAGAAATCGAAGCGCATAGGGCAAGAATAGATAGTGAAAAGAATGCACTTAACAAATCCCGGCAACAATTACGCGAAACAAGAATGAAACACGTTGAGACTGTAGGTGAAACGCTTGGCTATGCAATCCGAAAACAGCGAATTGGCAAGAAAATCAAGTATGTACTTGTGCGGAATCCTTGAGGTGTAATAATGGCCGAAGAAAATATTCAGATAATAGTGCATGATGACGGACGAATTGAATTTAGCACGCACGACATCAAAGGCGAAGCATGCATGGAAGAATTGGAAAAAATTCTAGGCGAGCTAGTCGATGATATTGACAAAGCAAAGACGACCTCTGAGTATCATGAACCTCTATCTCAAAGAAAAACCAATATCAGTGCCAAAAAACAGCAGAAGACGGGAAGTGGTTCATCATGAGCACAGTATATGTCCAAGTTGATATGCCAATCACTCAAATTCATTGCTTGGATGAGGCGATAAAGATGGCTGGTGGCACTTGGCAACGTCCAGAAATTCTTAATCAGATCGCAACAGCAAGAGGGGTTTTGGCTATGGCCGACGACACAATAAATCGCATTAATGCCAACTATCAATTGGCTAAACTACTGAAAGAATTAGCAACAAGCGAACCACTTGATTCAATCAATATCACAATCGATGGAATCAATATTCAGTTAACAAGGAGCCATGGAAGATACACCGTCCGACTACCTAACTACGACTCTCAACTTCCTCAAATACAATCGTGTATTTCCAAATTACAATCTAATTATCAAGCCGGCGTTAAGAAACTCAAACAAAACATCACTGAAACCTTGACTCAACTGGAGGAGCAGAAGGACATTCTATCCTCTGAGCAATTAGAGGGGGAGAGGGTGCGCCTACAAAACGAGAAGCTTGCTCTTGAAAGTGCCAACAAACAGCGTGTTGTAGAAGTGACCAAAGAACTGGAAGAAAAACTCGCAGCGAGAGGATTTGAAATTCGCAAGCGAATGATTGGAAAGAAAATTGTCTATCAAGCAGTCAGGAGATGATAAGATGAGCCGTAATAGTGTAGGAGATATCGATACCCTACGAGTGGGAAATATCTCAGAACATAGCACCATTTATGGCCCAGGCGTACGTTTCGTAATATGGACACAAGGATGCACACTTGCCTGCAAGGGCTGCTGGAACAAACAATTCTGGGCAAAAAGTGGGACAAAGGTGAAGGTCAATTCATTGATTGCTCAAATTGCCTCAACTGAGGGGATAGAAGGAATAACTCTACTCGGTGGTGAACCATTACAACAAGCCGAGCCAGTGCTCAAGATTATTCAAGCAGTTCAGAAATTAGGTCTATCGGTATTCCTCTACACTGGATATGATGTCGAAGAATTTGATAAGACCATGCAAGCGTGCTTTGACAATAGTGATATTGCTATTACTGGCCGTTACATTCAGGAAAAACGTGATACTAGTCTGCGATGGAGGGGTTCAACAAACCAAATCGTACATACGCAAAGCGAATTCTACAACAATCTCTTATTCGAAGAGCGAAATGAAGTAGAATTCGTAATTAGTGAGGATGGCATTGTTTCTATGTTCGGATATCCGGATGAAGAATTGCGCTCATGGGCAAGTGAAATCTAGACCAAGGAAAAAACCCTTTGTAATAATAAGGGATTTATCAGTATTTTATTGTATAGCAGTAATTCGATACAGCGTCCCATCATTACCAAATGTAGCATAATATAAATCGCCTTTTGCATCGAATCGTAGCGGCAGTGG
>Ga0115000_10004979_pt1 | contig 10733 bp, 7 predicted proteins | sample ArcticOcean_MG_C_6_FD_89690 | JGI IMG/M metagenome (GOLD analysis project Ga0115000, IMG submission 89690) | Marine microbial communities from western Arctic Ocean - ArcticOcean_MG_CB8_128 | ecosystem: Environmental > Aquatic > Marine > Oceanic | place: Arctic Ocean: Canada Basin | collected... | reverse complement strand
ATTCATATTATAAACTTTCTTTTTTAAAAATTAATTTATCTAAATTATTCTTTTTAATATTTTAATATATTTTTCTTTTTTGTTTTTTTTTTATTTTTATAATTTTATTATTTTTTAATTGTAAATACTTTAATTTATATTTTATATATTTTTCATAATATTTATCATCCATATATATATATATGAAAAAAGCTCTATTAAAAAATTTAAATGAAGATATTTATTGTAGAATAAAACCATCAAAAAAACATGGAGTAGGGGTTTTTGCAATAAAAGATATTCCAAAAAATACATATCCATTTAAACTTACTGGAAGTCAATGTATAAAGCAAAAAATAATAAATATATCAGATGATGAAGTGAAAAAACTTCATCCTGAAGTAAAAAAATTAATAAATGACTTTTATCATAAAGAAGATGATATTTATGGAATTCCATATAAAGGATTAAATGCGAATGATATTAGTTTTTATATGAATACATCAAAAAATCCAAATGTAGGATTTGAATATAATAAAGGATGTACAATGGTTGTATTTAAAACGTTACGAAAAATAAAAAAAGGTGAAGAATTATTAATTAATTATGATGACTTTTAATATCATTTCTTTAATAATATTATAATCTATAATATAAATTATGATTTTTAATATCATTCATATTACATGATAATAATCTACCCGTGACCCTAATTGTCATTTCTTTAATAATATTATAATCTGATATACATCTTTCATTGTCTAATCGATGTAAACCATAATATAAATTTTGTTTATCAACAGGTATACCTTCATAATTAAAAATTTTACTTTTAACATCTTTAATTAAGGTAGTAGGATATACTGTAATTGTTTGAGTTACATTTGTAAACTCATTTTTGTAAAAGATTTGCATATTTTTTTCTAACTTTGGTATTTTATTTGGTATAAATTTAATAATATTATCTTGTTGTATATTGTAATTTTTTAATGTAATATGATAATTGCCAGGATATATAATTTTATAATTTGCTGATGCATTATATATCTTTATATATAATGCATTTTTAATTCCAATTTGGTTTATTATTGAATTGAACGTCGTATTTTCATTAATATTTAATGTAAAATAATTACTTTTATATACAGCGTGTACTTGTATTTTATAAATTTTATTCATTTTATTCATTAATATTAAAAGTTAATTTATATTATACATAATAATGTAAAATTCAATTTTAATATATAAAAATATTATTTGCTATTCAAGTTTTGCAATTCAATATCATCTACTATATCATCATTTACCCTACATTTTTTAAATAAACAACAGCATGGCGTTTTTATTAAGCATATTTTAGCATAACAGTATAGAAATAAGTATATTAGAAATAATATTTCAAATATACTGTATATTATAAATGTTATTAATGTAAAAGTGGATATATTAGAATCAATTTTTGAATTGAATATAAATAGTTCATAAAGTCCCCAAATTAATATACATGTATTAAAAATAAAAATCACAAAAAAACAATTATTAATCATAAAAGTTAAGCTGTTAAATTTTATTCCCATAGTTAAAAAAATAAGAATATTTACCAAACAATAGATCCAATTTGATTTTAAATTGCTAAATTCATTAAAATTGCTTACTAAACATACTACACCAAATACTAATAATGATAAATATGATAGTAATATAATTGCTGAAATAATATATGTTGTATATTCTTTTACTTTACTACTCATTTTCTTAGTATTATTTCTATATTACAAAAAATACTATATTTTCAATTTATTAAAATTTTAATAGTTGTAAAATTGAATTTTTATATTAATCTTAAATTGTATTCATATATTAACTAAAAATGGCTAAGATTATTCAATGTCCTCAATTAAACACTCGTATAGGAACTTATCAAGGAAATCCTATTTTAGCTAGATTTCTAGCTTCTGGATATAATATTTCCATACCTATAAATAAAGATTATTTATTTGATCCATCTTATAAACCAACACGTGGAATTCAAGTTTCAGAAATGATTGTTTTTAAAGATAATAATAAAACAATTTGGAAGGAGTCAGTACATGTACCTCATAATATTATTCGTAATTTAATGCTGCAATATTTTGAAGATACTGCCTGGTTAGATATGCATAATTATTTCCCATCTTTATCTAAAGAAGATGCATTTGGAATATATGTAGTTAATACCATTCCCAAAGTTCTACCAAACTGGTCTACTAGTGCGTGGAGAAATATTACAATTGATATGATTAAAGATGGATTTTTTAAAAATGACAAATGTATATCAATATGAATAAAATAAACCATTTTTTATTAAATTAATTATTTTTTCATTATGATATCCACATATTATACGATTAAAAACATTTATTTTATAACATTTATTATCAAACTTATTATTCCATAATTTACAAACTAAATTATATTCATTAATATCATTACTTTTACATTTATCTAAATAAGAAAATATTTCATCTTCTAATTCTTCTGGTATTTTATTCATTTATAATATAAATTATAATTATTTAATAATTATAATTTAATTAATCTATCTAATTGTTATCTTTAACTTTATATTTTCTTTAAGAGTTACATTATCAACTTTATCACCATATGGAATAATAGAAAATTTGTTATCAAATGAACCTATTGCGTCTGCAAATGCATTTTTAAATTTTATATTTTTATTGTCATCGTAAATATCATTTATTTTTTGACTAATATTATTTAAATTGCTAGTTTCAGTATATACTGTAAAATCAACAACAATACTACCGTTTGTAATATTATTAATTTTAATATATTCTTTTTCTATGTCTAAATATTGCCCTATCGCATACTTTATAGATTCTTCGTCTATAAATGACGTATCAATATAATGATTTACATCTTTATCACTTGCATATGATATTTCAATTATACTATTTTTAAAACTTTTATTATCTAAATTTATTAGAGGTGGATTTTTTAAATTTTCAATTATAGAACTAATATTAACTTTATCACCAATATGTAAATTAAAATTAGAATAATTTACTAAATCTATTGGATTACTGTCATTACAAAACGTTAGAATAGGTATGTAGTCATAGGATGAGCCTTGTAATTCATTATAAGAATAAGATTTATTTCTCAATCCTAGATTATACCAAAAATTAGATATATCTTTATTAATTCTTGAAATGCCTGGATTTATATTAATATCTTTATAAATTGTATTTTCATGAAACGAAACGACATCTACTAGATCTAAATTTTGTGAAAAGTTATAAGTTAAATATGTAACTATCATCTTATCTTCACTATGATTTAGTGCTACATAAGATAATAAATTTTTTAATTTATTTTCAGAAATTAGCCTTTGTATTTTACTTATAAATATATATTCAGGTATTAAAAATAATGTCATTTGTTTGTACATTTTATCATAGTCAATTGACATTTTAATATCTTTACTAATATTTAATTTTAAATTTAATCCTCGTGTAATTATACCAGATTTATGAAGTTCATTATACCCAACGTTCATTATATTTAAAATTTCTGTAGTTACTTGCATATCTTTCTTTACACCTAAATTACTATAAAGTAATTCTCCTAAATTTGTAAAAACATAATTATTTATTATTGGTCTAAGACTATTAGAATAAATATTTACCCATAATGATTCGTTTTTTAAACCATTCCAAATATCTGATGCAAAATTTTCTAACTTAAATCCAGAATTAATAATATATTTGTTATTTATAACATCAAAAGTTACTGGAAAACTATAATATAATTCATAATCATTAGATGGTTTATTTAATTTTATGTACACTCTACATGATTTTTTATTATTTAAACTATTTGAATGTGTTTTTAAACAAAATATATCATATATTTCTATTAACTTAAATTTATCTAATTTATATTTATTATCTAAAAAGTTATTAATTAAAGTTTCTAAATTGGACAAACTTTGAGTATTATTCATTTTATTTTGCACTATTAAAGTTTGATCGATTATATTAATAAATTTAGCATCACTAGTGTCATTAATACTTACTGTTACTATTACACTATTACTCAAAGATACATTGTCGACATTTGATACAGTTATTTTTTTCCCAGTATTCCATTCTTTACTAGAAAATGTAACAGTTTGAGGTGATACAGTTACTACACTATCATCGTCAGATGTAATATCAAATATTACATTATTTACAGGCTGTCTATTTAAAGTTATTAAGAAATCATCTTTAATGCCTGTTTCACTTACAAATAATGAAGTTTTATTTAATGTAAAACCAGCAATATCATTATCATTTGTAGAAACTTTTATTATTTGACTTGCTAAATTATCAAATTTATCATCACTATTGGACTTATTTACACTCACAGTAATATTTGTATCAATACTCCCATCAGTCAATAAATCATCTACACCAGTAACAGTAATTTTTTGTTCCGTATTCCAATTACTATTTGTAAATGTAAGTGTTGTAGGTGATACAATAACTTCACTAGTATCTGCAGATAATATATTAAATGATACATTATTTAATGGTTGAGCAGTTAATTTAACAGTAAAATTACCTGCTGTTCCTGATTCATTAACAATTATTGTATTTTTATTAACTGTAAAACCAGCAATATCATCATAATTATCGTCGTCATCGTCATCACCATCGTCATTAATATTAATATTTATAATAGATACAGTTTGATCAGTAACATTATTATATGACTTGTCACTATTAGCCTTGTCAATGCTAATTTTAGCTAAAGTAGTAGTATTTTCATCAATAGTATTATCATTTACACCTGTTACACTAACTATTTGCTCAGTATTCCAATTACTGTTTGTAAAATTTAAAATAGAAGGTGATACTACTACTTCATTAGTATTTGCTGATGTAATATTTAATATAACATTAGATGTAGGTTGTGATGATAATTTAACAGTAAATGTATCTGTTGTACCACTTTCACTTACAGATGTTGAACCACCTGTCTCGGTTATAATAATCCCTGGTTCTTTTTCCGTAAATGTATGACTTACTAATAATGAATAATTTTGATCTTCAATTAATGAATCTATTTTTTTTACTATAATATCTATATTTCCATTATTTAAATTAGGACTTATTTTAATTTTTTGTGTATTATCATAATCGATTAATTTTGTTGAGTCATAAATTGTAGTTTTTGTTTGTTTTGCATTACCATAAGGTTTATCTTCTTCTAATCTATATGGATAATAGCAATTATCACCATGTTTTACATATAAACCTAATTTATTTACGATTGCTTTATCAGCATTTTTATCTCCTTTTGGATCATTATAAACTAAAGTTACAATTAATTCACCCCCTTTAGATGTATCATAGGAAGATATATCAATTGTTTTTTTTATGCTATCTGAAGTATTTCGAATAATATGTCTTACTATTTCTGCATTATTTGATTTTTTAACATCATCTAATAATTTTAATGTTTTATTCATATCAACTAAACCATATCCGTGAATTGGATTTACATTTTCTGCTACTGCTGTGTGAATTAAACAAGCCTTTACTAATGAACTTTCTGGAAAATATCCCAATTGCTCTTTTATAAATTGTTGTATTAAAATACAACATCCAGTAACAAATGGAGTAGCCATTGATGTTCCAGATAATTGAATATAATTTGTATATCCGGTATTATTACAAGATTTAACAAAATCTCCTTTTGCAATTACATCTGGTCTTATTCTTAAGTCATCTGTAGGACCATAATTTGAAAAGGAAGTTACTGTATGTCCGTCTTGTAAGTTAAAAGCTTTTATCATTGTATTATGGGAAGTACAGTAATAATATAAATTACCCACATCTGCTTTAGTTTTATTATTAAAATTTAATGTAATCCATTCATAAATTCCATTTCCGGAAATACCATTTGTTGGCGATGTATCGCTTGTATATTGTATATCAACCTTACTTGAATTTTTTCCATAACCATTATCACTAATAAAAAATGGATGACTGGTAGACCCAGTAGTACGTTTAAATACATATGAATTGCCAGTATATAGTGTACTTACTTCATTTGTACCATTGTCATTTAAATAAAAACGGTAGTAAGGATCTGTAAAGCTACCAGAATCTACATAAATATATACAGATTCGTCTTTGGCAGCTCCTACTGAAATAATATTTTTTGCACAATTATATGAATCAGCTACATCATATTGTCCATCTGAAGCAGGTGGAGTGTAAATATTGGGATTCATTTCAAGCCAATTACTTCCATCAAGTATATGCCATATTCCTCCATTTACAGTTGAATCATATGCTTCATTTCTATCATTACCTACTGCAAATACTATACTTAATTTAGGATAGTCATTAGCAACTTTATCAACTCTTTCTGAGTATATGTCATAATTTCCAAATTCGGACGCTCTTAATAAATAACGTTTATCTGATGCTGTTTTAATATATTCAGAATATGATATTCCATAATATCTTTGTATAGTTACTCCATTAATGTCTGTTTTATACCATCCTAAAAAACTCCCCCATGAATTATTTATGGCATTAATATCATTATTACCACAATATTCAAAATTTGAGAAAGGGTCATAAAAATCAAAGGAATATATGTCAACTTCAGGTGCAACACCTTTTGCAGTAGGATCATTACCCTGTGCACCAATTGTCCCTGCTACATGTGTAGCATGTTGTGTGCTAGTAATATTACCATTACTATCTAATTCTTGAAACTTTACTCTATTATTATTTTCAAATTCTTTGTGTTTGAAAACAGCACCATCATCAACAACTCCTACTTTATATCCATTTCCAGTTAATCCATAATTTTGAATATAAGTATTATCATTAATATTTATCATTTCTAGTCCATCTATATTTTTTACACCAATACTTTCTGTATTTATATTATTAGGTTTTGATTTGTTACTTAATTTTTTAACTGAAAATTTTTCATTATTTATATAAATAACATCATTATCAGGTTTGTCAAAATAAAAATAATTTACTTCTTCCAAATTATATATACTTACATTATCATTAATTTTAATTTTTACATTTGACATTTTCTTATCTGAATTAATAATAATCTTATTTTGTGTTTTATCATAATAAACTTCTAACATATAACTGTAATATATTATAATTATATTATGGTATAAAAATATTTTTACATCATAATATAGCTCTAAAATAAATAGTTATAAATCATTTACTTTTTCTAGTGTGTCTTTAAGTTTATCTAATGTATTTCCCAAATTATTCATTACTTCATTTAATTCTTGTATATCTTTCTGTTTCTTTGCAAGAAATAATGACACACTTTTTAACTTGTCTTTTAAAATATTATCATCCGAATCAAATAAATTTATATTTTCAAATACATAATTAATATTATTAGTAAAATCAATATATTCCTTAAATTCATCAACGTTATAATGAAGGTCATTTTCATTAGCCATCTCATTAATTAATTCATTGTCACAATATGTAATTTTAAGTAATTCAAACATAATTTTTGTATCTTCCTTAAAAAGATCGGGAATCACATTAATTTCTAGTAAATGATTATATTTTTCTAAATATTCTTTTAGTAAATTCATAAACATATCAAAATATTCTTCATTATCTTTATCTTTAGATAATAAAATAATAAGCTTATTACAATTTTCTTTATTAAAATCCATTTTATTTATTAAGAAAATAAATAAAATAAAAAAACTAAAATTTCAATTTTTAATTTTGATTTAAAATTGGTGAATTTTTAAAGTTAATAACAATTTTTTTTAATTCTTCTAGTTTACTTGTAAATAATTGCTTATCATCATAACAACTAATATTGTCCGAATCATTATATGTTGTATCTAAAGAATTTGTATTTTGTTTTAAATTTAAGTCTAAATATGAATCTAACTCTGTTTCATTAGTTGGAAACTCTTCTTCATCTGATGAATTGAGTCTTCTGGGTGTAATTCTATATTCAAAATATATCTTATCAATCTCAGTATCATATAATTCTAAATCCGAATGTAATTTCTTTATTACTAATTGAATTATTAAAGTATAAAAATCATCTATGTAAACGTTCAAGACAGGCAAATAAAACATGTTATATATTGAAATATTTCTTTTTAAATATACTTTTTTTGGTATTAATTGTTTTGTTTCTTCCGTTCCAGTACTATAATTATCAATGGTAGCATCTGTATCAGATGTAACTGATATAGAACTATGAGACGATGTCCCTAAATAAGCAGTTGTGCTACCAACTAAACCATCGCCAGTATTTGTCAATTTAAATATAACATCACGATCTGCTCCAGATATAGTACCACTCGCTAAAGTTATAGTATCATCTACTTTATATCCAGATCCTGCAGTAGTTACTGTTGTACCAGATACTACTGTAGCATCAATATCATTAGCTACTAATGTAAAAACTAAGTCAGATGTTGAACTAATATCATTTTTACTTACAGTGATAGTATCTCCTACTTTATAACTTAATCCTACAGTAGTAGCTGTTACACTTGTAACTGTTGTTCCTATAATATCATTTGCGGCAAGTGTAAAAACTAAATCACCAGCACTTCCTGGTATATTTGTATTACTAATTGTTAATACGTCATTAGTATAATATCCACTACCTGCTGTTGTTACAGTTACAGCAGTTACCGTTGTACCAACAATATCATCTGCTACTAAAGTAAATACCAAATCTGTACTACTTCCCGGTAAATTTGCATTCGCCACAGTTAATGTATTACCTACTACATATCCACTACCTGCTGTTGTTACAGTGACACTACTTATACTAGTACTAGTAATATCATTTGCTACCAAAGTAAATACTAAATCACTACTACTTCCTGGAATATTTCCATTTGCCACAGTTAAAGTATCACCGACTGCATAATCTGATCCTGCTGTTGTAACAGTTACTCCTGTTATTACAGTTGCATTTATATCATCTGCTACTAAAGTAAATACTAAATCACTACTGCTACCAGGAATATTTGTATTCGCTACTGTTAGTGTATCTCCTACTTCATAATTACTACCAATAGTAGTTACAGTTACACTAGTAATACTTGTACCAACAATATCATCTGCTATTAAAGTAAATACTAAATCACTATTACTACCTGGAATATTTCCATTTGCTACTGTTATAGTATCACCAACTGCATAACCTGAACCTGCCGTTGTAATAGTAACAGCAGTTATAGCTGTTGCATTTATATCATCTGCTATTAAAGTAAACACTAAATCACTAGCACTTCCTGGAATATTTGCATTCGCTATTGTTAAAGTATCACCTACTTCATAACCACTGCCAATAGTAGTTACGGTTACACTAGTAATACTAGTACCAGTAATATCATCTGCTATTAAAGTAAATACTAAATCGCTACTACTTCCTGGAATATTTGTATTCGCTACAGTTAATGTATCACCAACTGCATAACCTGAACCGACTGTTGTAACAGTAGCTCCTGTTATAGCTGTTGCATTTATATCATCTGCTATTAAAGTAAATACTAAATCGCTACTACTTCCTGGAATATTTGCATTCGCTACTGTTAAAGTATCTCCTACTTCATAACCACTTCCAACTGTAGTTACAGTTACACTTGTAATACTTGTACCAACAATATCATCTGCGATTAAAGTAAATACTAAATCACTACTACTTCCTGGAATATTACCATTCGCTACGGTTATAGTATCACCAACTGCATAACCTGATCCGACTGTTGTAACAGTTACTCCGGTTACTACCGTTGAATTTATATCATTTGCTACTAAAGTAAAAACTAAATCTGTTCCACTTCCTGGAATATTTGTTACTGTTAATGTATCACCTACTTCATAACCACTACCAATAGTAGTTACGGTTACACTAGTAATACTAGTGCCAGTAATATCATCTGCTATTAAAGTAAATACTAAATCGCTACTACTTCCTGGAATATTTGTATTCGCTACAGTTAATGTATCACCAACTGCATAACCTGAACCAACTGTTGTAACAGTTACTCCAGTTATAGCTGTTGCATTTATATCATCTGCTATTAAAGTAAACACTAAATCACTAGCACTTCCAGGAATATTTGCATTCGCTATTGTTAAAGTATCACCTACTTCATAACCACTGCCAGCAGTAGTTACAGTTATACTAGTAATACTAGTACCAGTAATATCATCTGCTATTAAAGTAAATACTAAATCGCTACTACTTCCTGGAATATTTGTATTAGCTACTGTTATAGTATCACCAACTGCATAACCTGAACCAACTGTTGTAACAGTTACTCCAGTTACTACAGTTGAATTTATATCATCTGCAATTAAAGTAAAAACTAAATCTGTCCCACTTCCGGGAATATTTGCATTCGCTACTGTTAAAGTATCACCTACTTCATAACCACTACCAGCAGTAGTTACGGTTACAATAGTAATACTAGTGCCAGTAATATCATCTGCGATTAAAGTAAAAACTAAATCACTACTACTTCCTGGAATATTTGTATTTGCTACGGTTATAGTGTCACCAACTGTATAACCTGATCCTGTGGTTGTAACAGTAGCCCCAGTTACTACAGTTGAATTTATATCATCTGCTACTAAAGTAAAAACTAAATCTGTTCCACTTCCTGGAATATTTGCATTCGCTACTGTTAAAGTATCTCCTACTTCATAACCACT
>Ga0115000_10004975_pt1 | contig 10739 bp, 1 predicted proteins | sample ArcticOcean_MG_C_6_FD_89690 | JGI IMG/M metagenome (GOLD analysis project Ga0115000, IMG submission 89690) | Marine microbial communities from western Arctic Ocean - ArcticOcean_MG_CB8_128 | ecosystem: Environmental > Aquatic > Marine > Oceanic | place: Arctic Ocean: Canada Basin | collected... | reverse complement strand
TTTCTGCCCGAGTAATTGCAACATAGAATAATCGCCTTTCTTCTTCTAAGTTTTCTTGACTTTCGCCACTCATCATAGAAGGAAATAGCTGTTCTTCTAGTCCAACAACAAGAACATAAGGAAATTCCAGTCCTTTTGCAGCATGTACTGTCATTAATGTTACTTTGTTAAAATCGTCTTCAGTTTCTTTATCCTGATCAGTAAGGAGCGCCACATCTTGCATGAAATCAGGCAATTTATTCAGCCCCTTTTCGGCCGTTTCGCTAAAATCTTTTATGCCATTTAATAGCTCCTGAATATTTTCAAATCTACTTACTCCTTCAGGAGATTTGTCAGTATATAAATTATTAAACAAACCAGTTGATTTGGCAATTTCTTCAGCAACAGTGTAGGCGTCTTTTTGTTTGGCATTGATGATGAAGTTATTAATCATTACAGCAAATTCTTTTAACTTGCTTTGAGTTCCTTTATTAATGGCAATTTCAATCCCTCCCAAATGAGTAATAATTTCCCAAATACTTTTATTGTGTTCGTTTGCAAAAATGTTTAATCTTTGAATGGTAGTAATTCCAATTCCCCTTGTTGGATAATTGATGATTCGTTTAAAAGCTTCCTCATCATTAGGATTAATCGCTAAGCGATAATAGGCGAGTAAATCTTTAATCTCTTTTCTTTGATAAAATGAAAGTCCACCATATATTTTATAAGGTATGTTTCTTTTTCTGAGGGATTCTTCTAAAGCTCTTGACTGTGCATTTGTTCTGTAAAGTATCGCAAAATCTTTATTGTGAACTTGCTCTCGCATCTGAATATCTGTAATCGTATTGGCAACCAGCCGTCCTTCATCATTGTCAGATCCAGTTTTACAAACAATTATTTTATCTCCTTCAGTATTATCTGTCCAAATATTTTTTTCAATCTGCTTTTCATTGTGTTTGATAATGCTATTTGCCGCCTTAACAATGTTAGATGTAGAGCGATAATTTTGTTCGAGCTTATAGGTTTTATAATCTGGGTAGTCAATCTTAAAGTTTAGGATATTTTGAATATTGGCACCCCTAAAAGCATAAATACTTTGAGCATCATCTCCAACAATACAGATGTTCTCATTCAGTGCCGCCAGTTTTTTAATAATCAGATATTGTATATGATTAGTGTCTTGGTACTCATCAATCAAAATGTATTGAAATTTCTCTTGATATTTCAATAGTACATCTGGATGATTTTCGAGCAATTGATAGGTTTTTAATAATAAATCATCAAAATCCATTGCTGATGCTTTTATGCATCTTTGTTCATACATTTGATAAATTTTACCAAATTCTGTTCGCTTTGTGATTTTATCGCTTTGTACTAATTCAGCTTCATTATTATATCCGGTAGGAGTGATAAAATTATTTTTAAGGGAAGAAATCCTATTTCTAATAAACCCAACTTTATAAATATCTTTATCCAAATTCAATTCTTTAATAATACTTCTTACTAAACTTTTGGAATCATCAGTGTCATAAATTGTAAAGTTGGAGGGGTAGTTTAGTTTTTCCGCTTCAAAGCGCAATATTTTAGAGAAAACCGAATGAAAAGTTCCCATCCACAAGCTTCTTGCGTCAGATTCCCCAACAATTTGCTCAATTCTGTTGCGCATCTCTTTGGATGCTTTGTTGGTAAAGGTAAGTGACAAAATATTATGTGGGCTAACTCCTGATTTTAACAAATGCACAATACGACATGTAAGTACTCTTGTTTTCCCTGACCCCGCACCAGCTATTACCATTAAAGGCCCTTTGGCGTGTTTTACGGCTTTTTTTTGTTCAGTATTTAACTGTTTTAGGTAATCTGACATTGTAAATTTTAGAAAATCAAAAATACAGTTTATGCTTAAGTAATTTAGAAGCTGTTGATAAAATTTTGTATTTTTGTAGATTAGTGTTTTTATATGAAAATAAACTATAAAATAAATCCTAAGAAATACTTAGGCTATTTTATGACATTGGTCATGGTATTCTCTTTTGCCAGTAATGCTGTAGCACAACCGTGTGGTACGGTGCAGATTGATACTCTAATTAATGCAACGTGTAATGGAATGAGTAGCACAACTACTGACGGATCTATTGAAGTTGTTGGAGTTGGTGGTACGGGTTTTTATCATTACTATCTGGAAGTATTTACTCCTCCTAATAATTGGTCTGCTGCTGGAAATACCCCAGGGCCTAATATATATACTAGTAATCCAGTGACTTTTATTAATATGGATGTAGACTCTTTCCGAGTAAGAACAGTAGAAGGAGTGTCGCCAGTTGGACCGGCGACTTCTCCAATTTGCGGGGATACTGTTTATTTTAGTATAACTGAACCGTCAGCTATAGCGGATACTGCAATAATTATAAATGAATCTACACCTTTTAGTAATGACGGAAGTATTGTATTGAATGTTTCGGGGGGAACGCCAGGATATACCTATGATTGGACAGGTCCTAATGGTTTTACATCTTTGAGTCAGAATATTAATAATTTATCAGCAGGAACCTATGATCTGACAATTACTGATAATGTGGGTTGCACTTATGATACTGCTTATGTTGTTGGGATGATTCAATCGTGTGGATATGTAAATGATTCTACTATAGATGTACTTTGTAATGGAGAAAGTACAGGTTCAATTTATATTAATGGCATTTTTGGTATTAGCCCGTTTACTTATAGTATAGAGTTCTTAAATGGTTCAGGTATCTTTACGTACTCTTCATCTGACACATCCTTTATTTTTTATAGCATTCCTGCAGGTGATTATCGTATTAAAATTACTGATAATGTTGGTTGTACTGATTCTATTATTCCTGATATTACTATAACTGAGCCTAATCCAATAAATATTTCAACAGTAGTAACTGGTGCTTCAGCTCTTTTGGCTTGTGATGGTGAGATCATGGCAACTGCAGTAGGGGGTAGCGGTATACATACTTATAGTTGGAATTCAACCCCGACACAAATCGGAAATACAGCTACAGGGCTTTGCGTTGGACTATATTGTGTTATAGTTACGGATAGTAATGGTTGTGAGGCTAGCAGGTGTGATAGTGTTAAAATTACTCTGCCCTGTATAGATTCTATTCAACTGACAGTAATCGTGTCTCCTGAAACCTGCAGAGGTGAAGATGGGAGTTTGCATATTTCGGCTCTAAATGGGACTGCTCCCTATTACTATTCTATTGATGGGGGTTTTTCATTTGATACAATCCAAGGTGTCCTGGATACATTGATAGATTCTTTATTTGCCGGAAATTATGTTGTAATAGTGAAAGACAGCCTCTGCATATCAGATTCCTCTCTTATAATTGCAGTAACCCCTAACCCTATTATTAATTCAGTGACTGTAATTAATGAAAGTTGCTGTGGTGATGATGGACAAATTATTGTTTTTACGAATAACGATTCAGCAATTGTCAAGTATTCCATTGACACGTTATTTTCTTGGCAGGATTCTGCTGAATTTGTAGATTTATACAGAGGAGATTATTTAGTGCATATTGAGGATGCAAATTCTTGTATTGATAGTATGGAGGTGTATGTTGGTGTGGATTCTGTGCCTAATATAAATATGACAACACAAGCAACTGATATTGTTTGTCATGGAGATACAAATGGCACATTTAAGGTGTATTACCCGGATAATTGCTATGATTATGTTTTGTGGCGATATACTTTGTTTAACCCTCAAATTCCTATTGATACAGGTTCTTATTTCAATGAATTGATAAAAGGATATTATGGAGTAATAGCTACTTCGAAATCGGGTACTTGTATTGATTCTACTGCAATCGATTACTCTGCTGGACCAAATGTTGATGAGCCTGATCCTATTGTATATAATGAGCCTATTTCATCAGCAGTATATTGTATGAATAATGGTTTGTGTAATGGGAGTATTTCATTGGATGGTTTACCAACTGGCGGTATCCCTCCTTATCAATACTATGCAAATGAAGTTTATACAAATATTCCTTTAGGAACAATTGATGTTGATAGTGCTTTTTTTGGAATATGCCCTGGAGAATATGAGGTGCAAGTTGTGGATGCAAATGCTTGTGTAGTTCGTGATACTATTGCGGTATTAGATTCTTCATTGTATATTGATTCTTTTATAGTTGAAAACAGTTCTTGTTATGGGTATGATAATGGAGAAATTACTGTTTATGCGCATGGAGGATTGGGAACTTATTCTTATTCTTGGTCTAACGGTGATAACACTCAAACTACTGATAGTTTATCTCCTAATTCGTACAATGTGATTGTGACAGATTCAGCTGCTTGTTTTGCTTTGGATTCGGTTGTTACTATTCAACCAACTACTTTGATATTTAAAATTATTGAAACTGGTAAAATTCCTGAAACTTGTATGGGGATAACTTATGATGGTCAGATTTTTCTGGAAATTACTGGAGGAACAGCTCCTTACAATTATTCCTGGATAGGTAATTCTGGTATAAGTGGCTCTGGTTTTGGTGACACTATGACTAGCCTTACTTATGACACTATTACCATAAGCGTTTCTGATACTAATGGTTGTATTGGTTCTCCTTCATGGGCGACAATAAATATGTCAGTGGTTGATGCATTGAATGCCTATAATCCTTTGATGTTTGACACTGTGTTGATTGGAAATTCTCCTATGTGTTTCGGTAGTGCAAATGGTACAATTCAAATTGATATACAAGGAGTAGCTCCTTATTCATATTCTATTGATAATGGCATTACTCAAATTTCAGCTGACACATTTTTCAATCTTATTGCATTGCCTTATAGTATAGTGGTTTATGATGCTTTTGGTTGTACGGATTCTACTAAGGTTTCCCTTGAAGAATATGATGAACTTATTATAAATGTAGATAGCATAAAACATATTAATTGTTATGGTGGTAGTGATGGGTATATTTCAGTAAGTGCTAGTGGGGATATAGGAGATTTTAGCTATTCTTGGGTTAATTCATTTAATTCTGTTTTTGATACTACAGCAATTATTACAAATTTATCTGCTGCTCCTTATATGGTTCAGCTAACCGATTCTGCTGGTTGTATGATTTCTGATACAATTATTTTAGAACATTTAACAACCCCAATACAATCGATTGATTTAGTGGTTAATAATGCAAGCTGTTTCGGTGCTGAAGATGGAAGTGCAAGCATCCAAATTATTGGAGGAATGCCTTTTGAGAATGATATTTATACTGTTAGTTGGATGAATCTTGCAAACGATACTGTTGCTAGTGAAAATTTTGCAGATTCTTTAGCGTCAGGCGTTTATTTGATAGCAATTACAGATAGTTTTTTGTGCGGTCCATTTATAGATACTATTGTTGTCACTCAGCCTACTCAATTTTATTTAGAGGTTATAAATATAGAGCATAATTTGTGTTATGGTTATGCTGATGGTAAAATTATGGTAGCTGGATTTGGAGGAACATCCCCTTATGTTAATTACTTTCTTGCCGATTCTTTGAATAATATTTTGGTAGGTGATTCTGCTATCTATTCTGATTTGATAGCTGGTGATTATTCCTTGTGGTCTATTGATGCTAATGGCTGTAATTCGGATACATTAATTGGGATAAAATTGGGTGAGCCAGGAAAGATTATTGCGCAAACTAATGTTACTAATTTAAGTTGTTTTCAATCCGAGAATGGGGTAATTGGGTTATCAATTTTAAGTGGCACATCTCCTTATCAATATCAGTTACTTGATGGAAATACTGTATTAGCACAAGGTAATACTGGCCAGGCAATTTTGTTTTCAATTTATGATTTATATGCTTCTGATTTCACTCTTCATGTTTCTGATTATCATGCTTGCGAAATAGATACGCAGATTATCGTAAATCAGCCAGATGAGGTAGTTGCTAGTTTTGTGGCAAATAATAATTTTGGAAGAGAGCAGTTTGCTACTTCATTTGAAAATTTATCTTCAGGAGCTGATGCTTTTGTTTGGAATTTTGCTGATGGTATTTCAGAAAATAAGGATTTGGATGATGAGGTAGTTCATACTTTTGTTAACCAAGGGGAGTATGTTGTTCAGCTTATTGCTCATAATAGTAATTTATCTCATTTATGCAATGATACAGCAAATTTGATTATTGATGTTGAGGGTTATGATGTCTTTAACTCTTTCTCTCCGAATAGTGATAATATTAATGATGTTTTTGATTTTAATGACTGGATGTTAAAAGGGATTGATGTTGAAATTTTCAATCGTTGGGGGCAGCAGGTTTATCATTGGAGCGGGGTAGATGGGTATTGGGATGGCAGAAGTTATAATGGCGAAAAATTACCAGAAGGGGTATATTTTTATATTATGAATGCTAAAGGAGTGGATGATTATCCTTTTCATGAGAAAGGCTCTATCACACTGTTAAGATAGATTTAACACCTAAGTTATTATACTAATCCTATTGGAGTAAGGTGATATTTTTGTATTTTTGTAGAAAATACGAATGTTATGAAAAAAATCATCTTGCTTGTAGTTGTGCTTTCCACTTTTTTTACTGCTAATGCAACACATATGATGGGAGGTGAAATTACTTGGAAATGTATTAAAGACCCTCTAGATCCTGATGTTGGGAAGTATATTTTTACCATGAAAATGTATAGAGATTGTGATGGAACTACACTCCCTACTTTTGCACAAACTATTTATGTTTGGGATCATCCAACAGTTACTCAACTATCTGTAAATTTTATTATCAGTACTGATATTTCTCCTATTGGAAATTCTATAAATAGTGGAAATACTTGCTTGGATTGTAGTAGTAATCCTATTGGGGCAGTTGAGGAATATATTTATATTTCACAGCCTGTTGCTTTGCCAGGATTGCCTCCAGCTACAGGCTGGCATTTTACTTGGGATTCTTGTTGTAGAAATGGAGCGACCTCTAATTTAGTGCTTTCTAGTACAACTAGTCCTGGCGAAGGATTTACCTTGAGAGCTTCAATGTTCCCTTATTTTGATCCTTCTACTGGATTACAAATTCCAGCAGATCCTTGTTTTGATTCTTCACCTATTTTTAATGAGAGTCCAAAAACAATTATTTGTACAGGATATCCTTTTGCCTATTCTCATAATGCTTCAGATTCAGAGTTAGATGCTATTTCATATTTTTGGGACGAGCCATTAGATGATTTTGCTGGAGCATATAATCCTGCTCCTGCAGGCAATAATCCTCCCTTTGTACAATGGTTAGCCCCATACACTGTTAATGCACCTTTGCCAGGAGGAGTAAATCTAGATCCTGTTACAGGAGAAATTTCATATAATTCTAATATATCAGGGAATTTTGCTACTGTAGTTAGGGTAGATGCTTATAAGTGTAATCAATTAGTAGCTTCTATTTATCGTGAAATACAAGCGGTGCTGATTGCCTGTCCTACAATGTCAACTGGACTAGTTAATAATCCCCCAACAATTACAGCTCCAGTAGGTGCTCAAATTTGGACAACAACACTCAATCCTTCAGGATTACCTTCTTATTCTACAACTATAAATGCAGGAGCATTTATTACTTTTGATATTGTTGGTAATGATCTGGACCAGTATGCTGCTGGCATAATGCAAGATATTACTATGGAAATTTCAGGAGGTCAAATGGCAGTTGATTATATTACTACCTCTGCTTGTGATAATCCTCCTTGCGCAACCTTTACTGATTTAGGAGGGAATCCTCCTCCAATAACTGCTCCTTCTGTAGTTTCAGGGGTTTTTGAATGGCAAACGGATTGTAATCAAATTTTGTCAGATGCTGGCTGTGGTGCAACCACCAATATCTTCACCTTTTTAGTAAAAGTATATGATGATTTCTGCCCTGCCAATGCCATTACTATTGCTACAATGAAGATTACAATTCTTCCATCTACATTCCAACCCGCTCCATTATTGCAGTGTGTTACCGAATCTAGTTCTGGAGATGTTTATGTGAGCTGGAATCATAATTCAAGTGCTAATAATTCGACAATATATCATATTTATGGTGCGGATAATATAAGCGGTCCTTATACTTTGCTTTCTACAGCTCCTTACCCTTCTGATTCTTATTCGTTTTTAGCAGCTAATATTCCGCCAGGAATCCAGTATTATTACATGAGACTTGAATCTGCTTGTGCAAATATTTCTGATATTTCCGATACCATTATGCCTATTCAATTGGATATCAATTCTACTAATGTAAATTGTTGGGACGATACAGACGGGAGAATTGCAATTAATATGATTAGTACTGTGATAACCCCATTTACTTATTCTTTGGATGGCGTACCAAATCCCAATGCCTATCCTTTGGATTCTGTTTGGGAGAACTTGCCGACAGGAGTTTATGATGTTACAATAAGTGATAATGCAAATTGCATAATTACTACCCCTATTTCCATCACGGCTCCTGGTTTTCCATTACAGGCATTAGTTTCGGGTAATATGAATGTTTGTTATGGAGATAGTGTTGGTTTTGCAGTAGGTTTTGGTTCAGGTGGTACACCTGGCTATAGTTATGAGTGGTTTAATGGGACCTATCAGAGTATTAGTTTGAATGACACGGCATTTGGTTTGAGTTCTGGCAGTTATTTTTTAGAGGTTATGGACGCAAATGGTTGTGATACTTTTACCAGTATTCAGGTGATAGCTCCACAGACTGCATTGAGTGGTTCTCCTCAGGTTTTTGGCGTTGTTTGTAAGGGGGATAGTACTGGCATGTTGGTAGGAGATGCACAGGGGAGTTGGGCGCCATATCAGTATTATTGGCTGTCTTCTACTGGAGATACTTTGAAAGAACCAATAAACGATTCTACTTTTACATCTAGTAGGGATACTTTGTTTGATTTGAGTGTAGGGACTTATGCCTTACATGTGTATGATAGTAAAGGCTGTAATGTTATTTATAGCTTGAATGTAGGAGAGCCTCCTACAAATTTAAGTATTGATAGTATGGCAGTGATAGATAGCATTGCTTGTTATGGAGATAGTGTTGGTATCGCTAGATTGTATGCTAGTGGTGGTATGCCAAATTATGCTTATCTATGGGATAATGGTGAGATAGGTATTATAGCAGATGACTTAACTTCAGGTTATCATAGTGTTGTTTTATCAGATGATTGGGGGTGTGAGGTGTTGGATAGTATTTATATTCCAGAGAACCCTGAGATACAATCACAGATTAGCACGATCCAGAATGCGAGTTGTTATGGTTATAATGATGGTGCTGTATGGATAGAAAGTGTAGGAGGTATACCTGCTTATACTTATTTTTGGAGTAATGGACATACTGGTTTTTCTATGCCTGATACGGCAAGTGGATTGTTGCATGGTAGTTATTATGTAATTACTAGGGATGTTTTGGGTTGTGAGGTAGTGGATAGTATTTATATTTCAGAGCCAGAGCCATTAAGTATGGAAGCTTCTGAGTTAGATTGGATAGATTGTTATGGCTATAATAATGGTTTGGCTTATGCTACAGCATTAGGAGGGACAGCTCCTTATACTTTTAATTGGCATGATTCTACTGGAACGGTAATAGCAACAGGAGATACAATTAATACTTTACCGCCAGGGTTACATACGGTAGTAGTTACAGATGATAAAGGATGTAGCGCTACTGATACAATACTCACTCATGAGCCAACTGAGTTAACAATAGCTATAGATGATGCTCAGACCGTATTAGCTTATTGTATAGGGGTGAATACAGCTAGTTTAACAGGTATAGCATCAGGAGGAACTCCAGGCTATAGCTACCAGTGGAATGATAATACAGTTAATCCACAAACTACAGCAACGGCAAGTTCATTATTAGCAGGAGTATATGCAATTACCGTAACCGATACTAAGGGCTGTACAGCAAGTGATACTAGTGATATAGATATTTTAACCGATAGCATGGATGCAGTGGTGACTTCACTTATTCAGTATATTGGTGGAAATGACGTGAGTTGTTTCGGGGAGGATGATGCGGAGGCTATGGTTACTGCTTGGGGAGCTCATGCTCCTTATGTATATCAGTGGTATGGTCCAAACGGTTTTAATAGTAATAATGATAGTGTAGCCAATTTATATGCAGGCACTTATTCAGTAACAGTTAGAGATACTAATAACTGTATGGTGACTAGAAGTATTGTTATAGCAGAGCCAGATTATATTTACTTTACCACTTTAGGAGCTACAGATGAGAGTTGCTTAGGGGCTTGTAATGGAGAGGTACAAATAGATATTACGGGAGGAGTTGCTCCTTATACAGGAATAGCAATAGAGAATACGACTGCTAATACGATAGCTTTTTTAATGGCAAATGATAGTGTAGTTCCAGATCTTTGTTCAGGGACTTATACGCTTACGGTTACAGATGAAAATGACTGTCCATCTTCCGTAATTAATGGGGGAGTGAATCAGCAAACAATAGGCACAAGTGTATTTACTACTGCTGCTATTGATCCAACAAATATTACTCATGTTGTGTGCAATGGAACGGCAACAGGTGCTTTACAGGTGTTAAATCCAAATACAAATTCGGGTTATAGTTACAGTTGGGAAAATGCGAATAATCCAGGTGTATCTATTTCTACTGCAACACAGGTACTCAATTTATTATCAGGCACCTATGTGTTGTATGCGCATTATTCGGATGGGAATAGCTTAGGTCAGAACTATGATGGTTGTACAACAACAGATACGGTAAGTATTACTCAGTTAAGCGCTATACAAAGCACAG
>Ga0115000_10004974_pt1 | contig 10740 bp, 17 predicted proteins | sample ArcticOcean_MG_C_6_FD_89690 | JGI IMG/M metagenome (GOLD analysis project Ga0115000, IMG submission 89690) | Marine microbial communities from western Arctic Ocean - ArcticOcean_MG_CB8_128 | ecosystem: Environmental > Aquatic > Marine > Oceanic | place: Arctic Ocean: Canada Basin | collected... | reverse complement strand
ATACCATATCGATATCAGTTAGCTCAGCTGTCCAATCAGTTTCGTCATCTCTTATTATTGCCACAACTCTCTCCTATAGAATGTGATGAGAGCACGATTACTCTCACCACTATTTAATGTTACCACAAGCATTAAGCTTCAGGTACGATTTCAGCAATCTTAAATGCATTAAGATATACTTTAGTGTTCCAAGATCCATCGACATTTTCTTCTGTCTTTTCGATCTTAGCCTCGATACTCACCTTAGAGCCTTTTCCAAGACTTTCAGTTGCTTTACGAGCAGTATTAGTGAACACTGTCACAAACCACCAAGTTGGTTCACGCTTTACCCAAGACTTAGCAGCCTCGTCGTAATAATCGTTAGACTCTGCAATTCTTAACTTCGCAAACTCATTACCTTTCTTTGTAGTTCCCATTTCTGGATTTTGGCCTAAATGACCTGTTAGTTTTACTAGTGCCATATATTTCTCCTATATTAGCATAATTGTCTGAGTAACCATTACTCAGCTCTTTTTGAGCAGTTTAAACACATGCTCAGGTATTTACTTACTTTTTAGAATGATCGAATACATCTTGCAAATAACGTTCGTTATATAGCTCTTGATAAGCTCTACGCAGTTTCTGCTCGTCATCTTTAGATACGACATCTAAATCATCGAATTTATCGAAGACATAATCTACTGTAATTCGCCATTCAATCATACGTATCATCATTAGCTGCCAGAAAGCCCATTCATTTATAAAGCCCTTTTTCCAGGCGATATATACTGCTTCAGCATATCCATGGTTCCAATGATCTCTTACGTAATCATCTTTGTCTAGTTCCCTTGACATAGTATTTCTCCTTTAAGTTGCCCAGCTTTGATACTGAGAATTAAAACGCCTTTTGAAGTACTGGAATTCATCGAACAGATCATCTTCCAGATCTTCAATCGGCTGCTTAAGTTCCTCAAGTGACATAGAGCGCATTGGGAACTGACCTTGACAACCCATATATTCTTCATAGATTATCAGTTCATTTGTGGCATTAGCCATTTCTTGATTTGACATAGTTTACTCCTATTTTTTAACTAAATGATTACCGTCATCGTCAAGTACATTCATACGCGTGACAGTACAGAAAATCACCATCCCTGCTAAACCTATAGCAAGAATGATGCCGACTAACAACATTATTATGATTTCTAACATAGTATATCTCCTTTATAATGATTTAATTTCTAACAAATGCATGTCGATCTTATCAGGATGTAACCACCCGATAACGTCATCTGTTACTGAAGTAGTTGAATCTATACTCCAATCTTCATCGTCATTTGAATGATATTTCAATACAGCGATCTCATACATTCCTGCAGAACCACCATAGCTCATTTCATTCTGAATAACAGAAGCTCCATAATTGTTAGGAAATCTATACTTAACTCTCCCTAACTCTCTTGATACAACATAACCGACTTTCTTTGACATAGTATTTCTCCTTGTTATTTATCATCGACGCTAAACGGTCTAGCATCTTTATCTACCACAGCTCCAACATGAAACCGTGGTCTTCTTAGCTCACCACCTGAAGATAATGCAGTAGTTTTTAAATGCCACATTCTTCTTAGTTCACCCATAGTGATTGTCAACATACTATCATCACTAAATAATAATACATCATCGGTTAAGCTTGCAACTAGCCAAACATTACCCCAATGATGAACAGTAAACATATGAGGATCTTTTGACCAAAATACATTAGCCACATCTTCCCATATGCCATCTTCCATTTCTACTTGGAACATATCATTTCTCCTTTATTATGATTAAAATACGGATCATCTTCGACCACTCCCTTATAGAGAAAGAAAAAGAGTAGGACTGAATGGATCCGCATCAACGATATTACCTTGGGCAAGTAATTAGATAATCTACTAAGAGCCCAAAGCGATTACAAACAATCCCATTTACTGAGTTGTTCGGCTGTGAAGTCTCCATATTGCTGAAGATTCTTTACAGTCTCAAGATAGTATTCTTCATCTTGATCTTCAAACCTTTGAATACTATTACATAGATCTTTGAGATCTGCTTGTCTTTCGACATCAGAACCCTTCATAAATCTTTGTATTAATATTCGTCCAGGTCTTGAACCATGAAGTTCTTTATAGCAATCACTATAGAAACCTGCATCATCATTGATGAAATCTGTTAAGACCTTTGCTTGCTTGTTGATAGACATAATAGTCTCCTTTATTATTGAAAGATTACATTAATAAACTATGAGTATATGATAGTGTATTAAGATAAACTTTGGATCATCGTTAGGTCCAACCTAGCGTGCACTCACTCGCATCACATTATGGTTCACATGTGGTAGCTACAAAGTAATTACACGCATTAGTTGGGTATCTCTTGTCTCTTGTCTCTTACTTACTCCAAGCTCCTATTGTATTGAACCCAATAGACTCAAGATCTTCAGCATCGAAGACCTCTGTTGGATTGAAGCTAACATTCTCGTAGCTCTTAAAGATACCTTCAAGACTTACACTGTGAAACCTAAAGGTATCAGAGTTATGATCGTACTCAACTGTACAGTTAAGGTGATCGTTAGTCCACATATCTACATCAACAGATGATTTATAGTTCCACTTAGTAGAAGAAGCTACATAAGCTACTACATTACTAATAGCCTGTGAAGATAGACGAGAGATATAAGACTTACGTGATGGAATAGGTAAGTCATTTAGTTTCATGATCAGTCTTTGATCGTGGTTTAGTTTTGATTTATACATTTGAATCTCCTTTATTGTTATAAGATACTACATCATTGTAGCATTAAAGCTCTGATCTCTTGTCTCTCAGCTCTCGCTCTTGAGATCTTGAGGGGGACACCAAAGCTCTTGCTCTGGGTCTTACTATATATTTAACCCACAGTAACCAAACATATAAAATTTTAGGAAACGCAGAAGTATTTAAAAAGTGTACAGAGCTCTCAACAGAGCCCATTCGTATCGACAGGATTGCTACGTAAGAACATACAGGGAAAGTATTAGCCTAGGGGTTATTACAGTTCTGTGTGCTTTTTAAATATTTCTTAAAAAATTAGGAGGAAATATGCCATTTAAGAAAGGTGAAGTACAACATCCGAACGCTGCAAAGCAGCACTGGAAGAAAGGGGAGTCTGGGAATCCTAAGGGAAAACCGTTAGGTTCTAGGAATAAACTTACATTAACTAAGGAAGCTTTCAGTAGAGGTGAAGGACTGAGTCCGGCAGATATGCTAGTGGAGATCGCAAGGAGGAACTTTGCGCAAGCTACGACTGCAGGTGATAGTTTAGCAATGAAAGCTATTATAGAAGCAAATAAATTTATAGAACCTACAGCAGATGCTGAGGTGATTAAAGAGAATGTTAAGGATGTATCTACAGAAGATCTGCAGGCTAGAGTATTTCAGCTTGTAAGTAACGAGAAGTAAAGGACACGTATGCAAGCAGATGATGAGTTGTTGCAAGCAGTTGAAGAGCTTGAGAAAAGAAAGCAATGGGAGTTCTGGAAGAATAATCCAGATGCTTTTATTAATGAGTGTTTATACATTTATCCAAAAGATGCCGCGCTAGGTAAAATAAAATTAAAAATCAACAAGGCACAGAAGTTAGTTGTAGATGAGTTTATTAGGCAGATGGAAGATAAGGGTTATGTGAGAATGATCATATCTAAATACCGTCAGGCAGGATTCAGTACGATTAGCTCAGCGTTGATATTTCACCGTGCCTTGTTCTATACTTCTACAAGAGCTGTTATTATTTCTTTAGATAAGCCAACAACAGAAAGTATCTTTAGTATGTCTAAGACATTCTTTGAAGATCTTCCTGAGGATATTAAACCAGAGTTGAGTGCATCAAATAAAAGAGAGATGAAGTTCTTAGACAATGGTTCTATGTACAGATGCTTTACAGCAGGTGCAGATAACCCAGGACGTGGTACAACTAACACGGCTTTGTTATGCGATGAGACAGCATTCTTTCAGAGTGCAGAGAAAGTTATGGCTGGACTATTCCAGTCTATTTCACTTTCTCCTGGATCTATTATTATTATCAACTCTACATCTAACGGTGCCCAGGGTGTGTACTACGATCTATGGAATAAAGCAGAAAAAAATATAGGAAATTTTACATCTCTATTTGTGCCGTGGTATATCCAGGACGAATACAGAATTGCAGTGCCAGACAACTTAGAACTGGACTCCGAAGAAAAGAAGATTAAGGAAGAGTGGAACTTAGATAACGAACAGATATACTGGCGCCGAATAAAGATTGCAGAGACTTCAACTATTTTATTCAAACAGGAATATCCGTTCACCGCTCAGGAAAGCTTTATCCAATCCGGCTCAAATGTATTTGATGTGGAAGTAATCAATCAGTACATCTCATCAGCGCCTGAATCGATAAGAACATTTAATAGAGACTATGCAAGCTTTGATGAAAATATCGAAGGGGACTTGCAAGTTTGGGAACCACCTAAAAGAGACAAAAAATATATCATCGGCGGGGATGTCGCCGGGGGTGTGGGCGGAGACTATTCTGCAGCGGTTGTTATGGACAGTGAAAGAAACGTTGTAGCTCTATACAGAAATAACAGGATAGATCCTGTATTTTTTGGGCATGTACTATTCTATTTAGGTAGATGGTATAACAATTGCTTGTTGGTACCTGAGTCTAACTCTATTGGACTAGCAACAATACAACAGTTACATTCTATGAATTATCCAAATCTATACCAACAAAGAAAGACAGCTAATGTAAAATACGGCGACGGTATAAATTCGTTTGGTTTTAAAACAACGGTAAGTACTAAGGTACCTATCATTTCTAATTTACAATCTATGATTAAGGATTATGATATAAATATCCCATCTAGCTTGATATTAGATGAGTTAAGAAATTACATATTAGTAGGTGATAATAACAGGATGCAAGCTGCAGCAGGTCATTATGATGATACTGTTATGGCTCTTGCTATAACTTGTGAAGCTTACAGAACTCATAGTAATTCTTTAACAAATCAACGATTCTCTTTTGGAGAATTAAATCAACATACATACGCAGACCAAACTAATTGGCTGTAACGGAGAGAGAGAGTATGGAATTGAAAAAAGTAACTAATGACGAACTGATCAGTCAAATCGACTCTAAGGTTCGTAATAGTATTGGTGGTTTAACTGGTGCGGGTGATCTGTCTTCAAGAAGAGAGAATGCTACGTATGAGTTTAACATGACGCCCTTAGGTGATCTAAAACCTCAGGGAGTTAGTAAGATAGTATCTTCTGATACTACTGAAGTGATTGAAAGTTATACTGCCTTAACAACAAAGCTATTACTAGATAATAATAAGCTAGCTAACTTTGTACCTAGAAGCGCTAGGCCTAGAGATATACATCAAGCTAAAGTAGCTTCTGATCTAGTTAACTATTGTATCTTTAATAAGAATGATGGTTGGAAAACAATTAACACGTGGGTTAAGTCTGCTTACCTATATGGTAACGGTACATTAAGCTGGTCTTGGGCTGAGTCTTTCGAATATGAAATGGAAGAGTACGACCAAATTAACGAGACAGTGTTAGACGAATTACTATCAGATCCTCTTGTAGAGATCGTTGGTGATTTAGAAGTTATAGAAAATTATGAAGAAGGACCACAGGAACAACTTTATCAGAATGTAAGACTTAGAAGAAAGGTCGATAATTCTAAAGTAGTTCTCGAGGCTATACCACCTGAAGCGTTCTTAATTAATAAAGACGCTAAGAGTATTCAAGACGCTACGTTTGTAGCTAAAGTAGTAGAACTTAGTTATTCAGAAATCAGACAGATGTTTCCTAGCTTCAAAAAAGACTTATCAGAAATTGGTGAGAATGCTGAAGTTGGTAGAGGTATGTCTTGGTCTCAAGAGATATCATCAAGAAAAGAATCCGTTGGTATTGACAACTGGTTACTTAATGAAGCTGCTGATGAGTCTGATGAAGCTAATACAGTACTAGAAGTTATTGAATGCTGGATCAGAACAGATAGAGATGGTGATGGTATAGCTGAACTTAAACACGTTATTAAAGCTGGTGATGATATACTTCAGGAAGACGATGTGTCTTATATACCTGTTGCTGATCTAAACCCAGTAGAGATTCCTCATGAGTATCATGGGTTATCTTTAGCTGATATGGTTAGACCTCAGATGCAGGCAACTACAGCTATATTAAGAGGATTTGTAGAGAATGTTTACTTTGGTAACTACGGTAGAACACTAGCCGATCCAAATGTAGTAGACTTCTCAGCTTTACAGAACCCAGTACCTAAGCAAGTTATTGCTACTAATGGTCCTGCTGTTAACTCTGTTCAGCAATTAGGACCTGATCCTATATCTCCTGGAACTCAAGGAATGTTAGAATACCTTCAGCTGCAGAAAGAGCAATCAACAGGATTAACAAAAGCAGCTATGGGATTGAACGATGCATTATATGTATCAGGAAACTCAGAAGCAAAAATAGCAGGTGCACAAAACGCGGCTCAGATTCGTATTGAGCATATTGCTAGAAGATTCATGGAAACAGGATTCAAAGATCTATGTCGTGGTTTGTTAAAAGAGATGAAGCAAAACATTAAAGAAGATATGATGTATAAGACCGATAAGGGTTATGCTTCTATATCCCCTTCTGATTTACAAATGATTCCTTCTAACTTAGATCTAGATATACAAGCAAACTTAGGAGAGAACTCAAACTCTAATATGCAGATGAAACTTCAGCAGATGGGAGAGTTGATACCTCTTATGGCTCAAGATCCTACAGCTAGAAAGTATATATCTAAAGATGCTGCATTTAACCTAGGTGTTAAGATGGTTAACTCTATGGGGTTAGATCCACTTGATTATTTTGTAGATCCAGATGATCCACAAGTTATGGAGCAAATAGAAGCTTCAGAACAAGAGAGACAGCAACAAGAATCAGCTGCATCTAAATCTCAACAAGCAGCACAAGATGCTAACACTAGTCTTATTAAAGCTGAAATAGATAATAAGAAGATTGATAACAAGCGTCAATTACTTGAAGCGGAAGATGACAGTAATAGAAGTTGGGCTGAGATTAAGATTAAAGCAGAAGGAACTGAAGGTGCTCAACCACCTGTTAAAATTCCTGTAGACTTCCAAGGTTTGTATCAAGATACTGAGGAACAAGAAAAACAAGCTGCTGAGCAAGAGCAGATGCAACAACAGCAAATGCAACAGCAACAACAACAAATGCAAGGAGGAATGCAAAATGGGGGAAGTATGGTTTTATGATGCGTCAGCATTAACTTATATTAAGCCGTCAGCTTTTACAGTTGACGCAGCAGGTAGATTAACTGGTTCTATAGTAAGAGCCGATGGTGCAACAGCGGTAGTAGTTGCCGCGGGTGATTTACTAGTGCAAGTTAGTAATGCAGATGGAGTAACAGGTACTACTACTGTTCCTGGATCTGTTGTACATACTACATTAGTTTCTAAAGCGTAATCATTAGGAGATGGATGAGAGATGAGTGATTATAAAAGACAAAAAGAACATATATCAGTAGGGGGTAAACCTAAAAAAGTTACACCTTACGACGATAGTCAACGTGTTCTAGAAAAAGGATGGGGATGTGAAGAATTAAAAGACACATTCACATTCGTGTACGAAGACTTAATGAATGATTTATTTAAAGCTTGGATAACAACGAAACACCATGAGACCCAAGCTCGTGAATTTATCTATCATCAAGTTGTTTCACTAGGAGCTGTTCAGTCAAATATAGAACGAGCTGTTACAGCTAAAAACAATAAAACCAGAGAGATTGATGGAGTAGATGAAGATGGTTAATGAACAAACGTTAGAAAAAGCAATAGATCAAATAAACGGTATGATTAATGTTATGATTAGTGATATTTCGCTTGGCGCGTCATACACTAGGGCTAACTCAACAGCTTGTTTAGATATGATCCAATTAGTACAAGAGTTAAAATTAATGAAAGCACCGAAGCCAAAGGTGTCTAAACAAAAGGCTAAGTAGAGGTTCTTGAAGAACCCTGATGAGAGATGTATGAGAGTTGTTCAAGACTCTCTTAATTATAATAGGAGATTTTATTTATGAGTGATAATTCTACCCAAACGGGCGATGTAAGCACGAGTGAATCTGGATTTGATAATCCGATGGACGATGCAATTGATACTTTATTAGATAGAGCAGTGGAAAGAGGTACTTTAAGCCCTGCATTTGATAACGAAGAGGAAGTTGAATCTATCCAAGAAGAGGACGAATCCACAGAAGAACTTGAAGGCGAAGATCTAGACCACGCTGAAGAGGACGCTGAAGATGTTGATGATGATAATGAAGATTCCGCTACGGAAGAAGAGGACGATGAGGACGATGATGAATCTATCCAACAAGAAGAATCAGATGAAGTAGTTGATGGTGAGCTCGATATGGATTACCTTGTGCCAGTCAAAGTTGATGGTGAGAAATCAGAGGTAACAATTGAAGAGCTTATTAAAGGATATCAGACTAATCAGAGCCAGACTAAAAAAGGTCAGGAACTGGCGGAGCAAGCCAAACAGTTAGATGCTGAGATAGAGAAGTCACATGTATTTCAAAAAATAAATGATGACTTACTTAAACAGCAAGATGATCGCGACTTAGCTTTACTGCAAAGTAAAAAAGATGTTATGGACAAAATGGCTAAAGATGGATTTGTTGAGGGTGTTGATGATGATTTAGCAACACTACAATACAAGTATAAATCTTTAGAAGATGAATATGACAGACGTAAAACTGAGCGCAATAGTACTACAGATAAGATGCTGAAAGTCCAGCAAGAAGAAGTTCAAAAACAAGCAGAGAAAAATGTTGAAAGTTTCCAAAAGGAAATCGTAACATTAGTACCTGACTGGACTGAAGCTATAGCACAAAGTAACTACAAGTTTGCAATTGAGCAAGGGATTCCAGAAGAATTCGTTAATACAATTGTCTCACCTGTTATTGCTAAGTTTATAGATGATTATCGTAGATTAAAAACGTCTGCATCTACAGGAGCGAAAAAGCGAAAGCTTGCACCTGTTAAAACAGTATCTGCTAAAAAGCCTGCTTCAAAACAATACAAAACGAAGACTAAGAGCGTCGATGCTCGTAAACGAATTACTAAAGGTAAGGCATCTGATAAGGACTATAAAGTTCTTAATGATGATGTTTACGACAGTATATTCGATAACTCTGAACTCTTCAATTAGTCGGAGAACTAAAGAAAATGGCAACAACTTTTACAACAGCAACGAACGCGGCGAGTAACCGCGAGGATCTAGCGAACTTTATTTCTAATATCGTTCGTGATGAAACACCGTTTATGTCTTCTTGTGGCAAATCTAAAGCTACAGCAATCTTACATGAATGGTCAACTGACGAACTAGCAGCACCTGCTGCAAACAACAATGCTGAAGGCGCAGCCTTTCCAGGCACACCTTCTGCAGGTCCAGTTGTAGGTCGTCTTAACAACAAAACTCAAATCTTTACTAAGTCGATTGAAGTTTCAGGTACTATGGAAAATGTATCTAAAGCTGGTCGTAAGTCTGAATTTAAATATCAGTCTGAAAAGCGTGGTAAAGAACTAATGCGTGATATTGAGTGGGCTTTAACAACTGGAAAAGGCGTTAAGTCTTCTTCAGGTAACCGTGTCATGGGTGGATACCAATCTTGGGTAAAGGCAGCTAATACTGTTAATGCTTCAGGTGGTGCAATCTCAGCAGGCGCTGGTGATGGTTCTAACATCCCTGTATCTGCAGGCACAGCAGCAGCATTTACACTGTCTCAAATTGATACAGTAATGCAAGCAGCCTGGGAAAACGGTGGAAGACCAACTACTCTTATGATGTCACCACGTCTTAAGCGTAGCTTCTCAACAGCAGCACAAGGACAAGTTTCTAATGGAAACGTTCGTCGTAATATCGATGAGTCTGGAAAGCTTCGTCAATCAGTAGAGATTTATGAAACTGATTTCGGAACTGTACAGGTAGTACCTAACTACATCATGGGCCATACCGGTTCTGGTGCGGGTGCAGCTAACGCAGCTGGTGATGATAATATCTTAGTATATGATTCATCAATGTTTAAATTAGCAACACTACGTCCATTACATCACAGAGATATCTCTGAAGATGGTGATAGACTACGTGCGCTAATGGTACATGAAACTACTCTTGAGTGCTTGAATCCAAGTGCTTCTGGTTTAGTTGATAACCTAAGCGGCTAAGTAAGCCAACTATAACCCCGGAAAAATCCGGGGTTATTTTATATAAAGGACATAAGTATGAGTGCAATAAAAGCTGGATTTAAAGAAGGTGTTGGAGTGGCAACTCAAGATGTGCAAGGTTATTTAGACTATGCTCAAGATATGAGAAGTGCTAATACCTCTCAGACAACAATGAAGAGTTTTGCTATAATACCAGATATCGTAGCTATTGACATAATGACAAAGTACGGTATAGATATACATTCTCCAGAGACTTTAAAATATCCTGCTTTAATAGCAAAGTTTAAAAGAATAATAAAAGAAGAATACCCAAAGCTACTTACAAGTGGCATTTCAAATCGATTTAAAATTTAGGAGATCAGATGGCTACTATTATCGATCAAGTTACTTTACGAACAGGAGTAGCGGACTGGCTCAACAGGTCAGATTTAACTGATGCTCAAATAGACGATTT
>Ga0115000_10004972_pt1 | contig 10742 bp, 8 predicted proteins | sample ArcticOcean_MG_C_6_FD_89690 | JGI IMG/M metagenome (GOLD analysis project Ga0115000, IMG submission 89690) | Marine microbial communities from western Arctic Ocean - ArcticOcean_MG_CB8_128 | ecosystem: Environmental > Aquatic > Marine > Oceanic | place: Arctic Ocean: Canada Basin | collected... | reverse complement strand
GAGGGGGAGCAGTTATAACGGGAGGTCTAGAAGTTTTTACTTCTGGACCTTTTTTTATTTGCACTATCTAAACGCATTTAGATAAACAAAAAGTAGATGATTGAAGGACCTCCTCGACCTCTCTTTAAAGAAGAAAACCCTTAATCCTAAACAGATTGAGGGTTTTTTAATTTAAAGTGTGCAAACACAACTATTCATAATAGTAGAATCTTTTGAAGGAGTTCCTTGTTTGGAAATCCATTTTGTTTAAATGCATTCCATTTTCTACATGCTAAAACAAATTTTCTTGGATCATTTGAACTAAAAGACTGAGTTAGAACTTTCTTCCCCTTCTCAGCTTTTAAACCTCTCAGCTTATTTAATTTATTTGAAGACAAGGGTATAAAGTGATCGACCACAGCACTATTTAATTCACAGTTTGGATGAGTTTTTAATTGACAAACGTCCCCATTATATTTGATATTCAGAATTAAATGTTCGATGCTCACTTGGGTTAAAGCACTTCTAATTAAGCGCTTGAGTAACTAAATTTGTAGATTTATGATCTTGGTTCGCATAAACTTCCTCGAGTAAATTTAGTTTGGAATTGTATTCCCATTTCTGAACTATAGTAGATTCAAGAGCACCTCTATAGAGTATGTATTCTACGTTTTGTGCAGGAAGACATTTTTCTATGAACGAATAGAGGATTGGAGTGTTTGTGGTGTTTTCTAACATTTGACGCGAATCAACATATTCAATTGTACCATCTGGAAATTTTCGAATGATCAAATAGACCCCTGTTTTAGATTCGTTTAGCATCGTTAAGTTAAAGTAAAGTTTATCCATCAGAATCTTAGCGGTCAGATTTAACTTTTTGTCGCGTGCAATTTTACTCACAACAGGAATGATTGCTCCATTCGTGTTGTATTGAGAGGTAAATGAGCTTGTGAGGATAAGTAAAGTGAGAATAGCTGCAATGTTCTTCATGGCGAGTTGTTTAATCTAAATTTACATTGTTTTTGGAGAGTTTTCAAGTCTGTTTTCCCAACGTAACCGAATTCTTTTCTAACGTTTTTTTATTAAGCTATTGATGTAACAAAAACTCTTTATAGCAGAAGAATATCTATACATGTTTGGAATTATGAGCATCCAATTAGGGTTCGGAAAAATGAATTTGGAATAATATCTATCCATCACAGATTTTGAACTTTATTCTCATGACATTCATGTTTTCAATCGCAAGGTAGGTTTGCTTAAGCTTATACCTGTGTATTATTGTTGCGGGTGTAATAGTCTTTTCGCATTGATCACATCAATATCCTCCTTCAAAAAGTTCGATAATTCGGACCTTTGGCCCACAAATACATTTAAGGCGCTAAAAATTAGCGCCTTTTTTGTTTTCTGATTTTAGGGTAAATGGTTTTCGCTGTTTAAGACCCATGATAATTACATTGAATGAATAGTGGAGGAATTAATTTCATAACCGATGATCTTTATATTAATAGAAATAATGCCTAAAAAATTAGGCTGGCCCTCTTTTTAGACTTTTATTAAAAATTAGAAATACAAATGGAGAAGGTTTACTTTACAAACAAGGTACACGAGTGTAACTGACTACCTACTTGTAATTGAATAAAATAAATTCCGGGACTCAACGGCTCTTTTTTTAGGCTCAGATGCTTTGTGTTGTCGCCTTCAATAGTGAATCCTAGAAAACGAACACCTGCACCATGAATATCATAAATACCTAATCTTACTCTCCCTCTAATCCCATCATAATAAACATGGATGCTTTCACCGTCGTCATACGCATTTACAACGCTAGCCTTACTGTAAAGTGGGACTAAATTAATTTCTGAAAAAGTAAATTTTCCATCAAGGTCCACTTGCTTTAGCTTATAATATTTAATGTTATTGTCAAGTATGTCAGTATCCGTAATAGAATAAGTATTAATCTCATTTGAATTACCCATTCCATCTCTAACTCCAATACTTTCCCAAATTTTTCCATCTGAAGAGGCAAACACTTCAAAATAATCTGTGTCAATTTCCGAGCCTGTTACCCAAACTATTTCAACAGCAGTCTGATTAACTTTGGTTGTAAAACTTATTAGTTCCACCGGTAAAGTGCCTCCTGCGCAACTTGTTAAATCCCAAGGATTAGCTGGAGGGGCAGGCCAAGATGGTGTCCCGGCATTATCATCATGTCTCGAACCGTCAGCACAAGCAACGTATGCACCACTGTTTGCAGGATTAATATCTTTGGTACCCCAAGCAATAATACCAGTGCCTAATACATAACCAGAATTCTCTACACCAAATTTGCCTGTAATATCTATTGTTCCTCCAACACTTGCACGACCACTGCCAAAAACTGTCCAGTCTCCACCAACAGTAACAGATCCGTCAGCAGTAAAAATTCCATCTGCACTGCAATCCAAATCGCCAGTTACCCCAAAGGTACCTCCTGTTACATCAAAATCGCCAGGACCACTTGCTGCAGCATTACCTCCTATAGTTGTTGTACCATTAAAAGTTGCTGTACCATTAGATTGAATAGTCAAATTATTGATAACATTAAATGTACCGCTCGAAGTAATTACACCATCAGTTGTATAAGTTACGTTTGTGGTGTTTAATTCACCACCTAGGTCAACAGTTAAATTAGTGCCTCCATATCCCATTGAAATAGTTCCCGTAATAGTTAAAACCCCTCCTGAACTCACGGTAATATCAGTACCTCCTGCAATTGTTAATCCTGTTCTTGTTAAAGTATGTCCAACATATATAGCATCTCCGCTTGTTGCAGGGTTCGGAGCTGCGCAACCTCCCCAAGTAGAGGCCGATGACCATGGTCCAGATTGAACAGTAGTATATGTTCCTGTCAAGTTTAATGTATTAAATGCTAAAACAGCACCGTAAACACTACCTGAACCATTGGTGTACCATGCTTTATAATAGAGGGAGGTGTTTTTACATAGGTTAGTAACTCCGGCACTAAATGAGGCAATAGTTATGCCGCCTTCATTAACCTGAAAGCAGTCACCGGACAAAGATCCAATAGTAGATGAAGTAACATCAGCGGAACTAACACCATAAATAAAACCTCTATCGGTTAAAGAAGAGCCTCCGTCCGAAACAACAGTGCCGTTAAGCGTGGCTGTGTTAGTGGCTATAATACTTGCAAGATCAGTTGTTATAGGGTTAGCAGTGCAAGCTCCGAGATTTATCCAATGACTACTAGGAGGACTGCTCCTTGTCCACCATTTCGCTTCATAATTCACGCCGGACTTGGAGCATTGATCACCTCCAACATACACACCTGTTGCCCAAGCAACAGAGCAAGCAGCAGATTGAACGGGTAATGAATTCAGTATCAGCGCAAAAACAATCACGATTATATTGATGTTTTTTTTATTCAATATTTTATGAAAAAGTTCATATAATAGTATAATTGGAGTAGTTTTTGATTTTTCATTTTTCATAAGTCATGAATTTTTAACCCAATTATTGAATTTCAAATTAAATGCCAGTTAAAAAAAAACTGTAACTATCAGGTAATCTGCTTTGTAAAGGGGGGGGGTAATTCGCTGCAGCTCTACAAACGAGAGTTTTATCTCATAAGAAGACGACACTACGCAAGAAATGATACGGTTAGACTTGTCTCATATACTTTCTTAAAACAATAAGGGACAGAGTGTGCCGTGAATCATCTTACGTCTAATGGACACTCTGAAGAGGAAGGTCTAGTATTAAAGGCAACCTCTGGATGGTCTAATAATGGAAATGGAAGAATAAGTTTTTCATGATGTGTTGGAGTTAAATTTTCACGAAACAATATGGCTTCGCTACTTATTTAATGGTAAAAACATCAAAAGGTAACCGATTTTGAGAAAGTATTTTTTAAAAGAAGTAGGTTGATATCAAAGTCCTATTGTTGCCAATCCACTCAATTCAGAGACCCCAAGTTAATTTTCCTGTGAATTTTTTTAAACCTTGTACTCAGAGGTACAATTAGGTTTTGAGATTTATACAAGGTTCCCTTAGTTTCATATCTAATAGAATACGTTTTTCCTGGAGGTAAAATAAACAAATACTTTCCTGTTGTTTTATTGGGATGATATATACCTACAATAGTTCCAGATTCAGCATCCTTCACAGTGATTTTACCATCTTTAGGAACTTCTTTGTTTTCTCCAACTGTGAAAATTCCAGACATAACAGAGACTGCTGTGTCTATAGTAATTGAATCGTTTGGAACTACTAATGTAGAGTCCGCTGCAAATAGTACAGCTACCCATAAATTAAAAGCGAAGAAAAGTATTTTTTTAGTCATGGTGATTTTCTAAATAGCTCAGAGGCAATAGTTAATCCAAATTTAAGAAAACTAATCCATTCTATCTTTGGCAAGTGATATCGCACAATATCTCGCGCATTTGAAACTAATTCCCGTTATTGCCGTAACATTAAGTGATGGCAGTGTGGAAGTGGACAGTTTTACTTTTAATGGCGAGCTTGACTAGCTTTTGCGCAAGCGCGGACACAACACACATTAAATATTATCAATTAGCTTTTGAAGAGCAACAACAAATGCTGAGGGGAGAGATTCCTTTTGATTTTAGAAGAGCAGTTTTTATTACTGAAAACAGCTACTATGAGGGGAAGTTGAAGTATGCTGATTTCAAGAAAGTAATAGCAGAGACGGGAATTAAGCTGAAGAATTTTATAGTTGAAAGTGAAATGTCTAGTTATAAAACCGCTGGTCAATGGGCAGCGTTTACCTACATGACAGAGAAGTTGGAAATTAATAATCACAAAGTATATACTTACGACTTCGAGGATTATTTTGGAGAGGAGGATTACACAAAGATGTTTGTGACAAAGTTAATGAAGGAGAAAAATGGTAATTGTCATTCATTGCCGTATTTATATAAAATACTTTGTGATGAGATTGGAGTTGAGACACATTTGGCAATAACTCCCAATCATGTTTATATTAAACACATCAGTGAAAAAGGAAGTTGGACGAATGTAGAACTTACAAATGCTAGTTTTCCAAAAGACAAGTGGATAGTTAAAGATTTTGAAATTCCTAAGAAGGCGGTTGAGAATAAGCTTTACATGCAGCCACTTTCAAATGAAGAAACATTGTCCATCACCTTGTTTGATTTAGCTAATGCGTATGATGTGCAATTTGGAGTTGACAGTTTTTATTTGTCCATAGTAGACACAGCATTGAGTTACTTTCCGCATTGTGTTCCGTTGCTAATGAACAAGGCTAATTATTACACGGAACTGGGGAACAGGGAACGAAAAAGAGCTTTTCCTAGTTTGGAGTACTTGGCAGCATTGAAAAAAAGTGAAGATTTTGTAGATGAAAAAATAAGGGAGTTGGGCCATCGTGGCATGTCAAAGAAAATGTATGCGAAAATGGTTAGGATGATGGCCAAGCAAAAAGTAAAGCACGAGAAGCGGCAGGATAGGGAGGATAAAAGAAATGCCAAGAAAAAAGATAGACAAGAAAAAAAGAAGCAAGCAGAGCTTGAGCAAGATGTGCAGAAGGAAACTAAATAACAACTTAAAAATTAACAACATGAAAAAAATTGCATTGGTTATTTTGATTGTAGGTTTTGCCATAGGAGCACAAGCCCAAAGTGCTGCGGAGCCTGTCGCTGAAGTTAATAATGGATGTATTCCTGATGAAACAGAAGAGCATTACGTAACTAAAAAGGAGAAAAAGCGCAAAAATAGGATGGGGGCATTCGCAAATATTGATCCAGCCGAACAAAACTCATCTAGCAATAATCCTTACGCTTTTGCAAGCAATGTTTCTGAGAGTTCAGGTTCAACTGGAGCGTCTGATGAGTCAGATAACCAGAGTGATTTCAAGACGGTGATCAGCAATATCAGGACTTTTTTTAGCGTCAAATTGTTTCAAAGAAACTTGTAACCAATTAATGGATCTGACGCAGAGTAACTGTGCGGGTAGACTTAGTTCTGCCATTAAATTATTTTATGAAGATATCACCTAAACTTATTGCTGCAGGATTGATGGTTGGTTCCGTATCACTTTTCTTTTCAGATTACGCTAATGGATCTAGTATAAAACCTCCAGCTGCAAAAACAGGATCGTTAGTTGATGGTGGTAAAACTTGCATGGAGAATTGCCATGTTGGAGGTGTAATTCCATTAACTACAGGAATATCAACTGACATACCTGTTGGAGGGTACGTGGCTGGTCAAACTTATTCGATAACTGTCGGGGAGGGCATGGGACGTCGGGGAATTGGCACTTATGGATTTGAGTTTTCGGCTCAAGACTCTTTAGGTAACTTACTAGGAGAATTTACTACCTCAGCTGGTACAATAGGTTATATTCCAGGGAAATACATAGCTCACAGTAGTCCTCAGCAAGCCAGCGATCCTTCATGGACTTTTCAATGGGAAGCGCCATCAACAGGTTCGGGACAGGTTGATTTTTACCTTGCTGTTCTAGCAGCAAATGGAAACGGAAGTACAAGTGGAGATTCCGTTTTAACAACAAATTCCTCTGTTGTAGAGCTAGGAACCTTGGGGGTAGCTGGAATTTCATCCCAAAGTAAAATACAGGCAGTTTTGAAGAGCAATGTGTTAACACTGCATTATCAAAATCAAATGGAAAAATCATACAGTGTATTGCTTAACGACATCAATGGAGTGGTTATTCATCAAGGAAACATACAATTACCTTCAGGATCGGGAAGTGCTAAAATAGTAATAGGTCAACTTCCAAGTCATGGGATGCATGTCTTGTCTCTGAAAAACGACACCGAACAAGTTAGTTTGAAGCTGTTGGCTCAGTATTAATTGCTGATCATTAAGTTGACCGCATGACTACCTCTTCTGTTTTTATGTTTGTTTTGGCTGTACTGATAACAGTAACCACGCTGACAGTTTGATATTTAATTCACGCAAAATTGAAGGCCAACCTTAAAGTGAAGGTGGTTGTGTAGTTTTTATCTTTGGGAAGTGGCACGTATTTTTCGCTCATGTTTTCCCACGTTTATGTAATCGACGAGGACTTGTAAGTGTATCACTTCATGGTTTCTGACACTTTAACGTTTTAGCTGAGAAACGGAAATGAAATCAAAAGAGCATTCGATGAACGATCCATGATAATTATTAACGATAGTGATCATGAGGTAATTTTTGAAGCACTTGTTTATGGTGATTTTTTGAGCGATGATCCGTTCATGTAATACATAGATCCGGGAAAGTATTTGTTGGTAGATAAAATCCAAACGATTGATTTCTTTTTTGAAGACACTCCTCCCGACGAAGGTCGTAGTAAAACCTTCGAGACGTTGTATTGGTTGATATTAGCGCAATAATTGATTGCGCTTAGTTAGCAAACTGCTTTGGAGAAACACCAACAACTGTTTTGAATACCCTGTTGAAATTGCTTGGACTGTTAAAGCCCACAGCGTATCCAACTTCTGATACTGTTTTATAGTCTTTTGCCTGTAGAATTCTCTTTGCTTCTTCTATTCTGAGGAAGTTAATGTATTTTGGAAAAGACATTTCCGTTTTATTTTTAATAAGGCTGGACATTTCCCTGCTGTTGATTCCAAACTCTTGGGTTAAGTCGTTAAGTATGAGGTTAGGGTTAGTGTAGTTTTGACCTAAGAATATCAAGATCCTGTCCTCAGGTGAATCAGTAGTTTCGTACTCAATTTGTTTGATTGGAATGTGAATGACTTCATTTTTCTTAGTATTAAGACCGAAAAACCACCCCCACAATGCAACAATTGATATTCCCCCAAAAGATATCAAAATCCAATAAATCCAATTTTTATCTTGCTTCAATCGGAGGTAGAAGATTTCAAACTCATCCTCCGCATCGTTTTCTAGTAAGTGACAACTTTCAAAGGACAAGGCTTCAATTTTTGAATAGTCTGGGGTTGGTATATCAACTTGTGCAACGTTGTTTCGATCATACCATGAAGTTGGAGTAAAAAACTCCTCTAAACGCAACGTGTACATTTGTTGATTGTCGGTGACTTCTATAAAATTCCTGATGTATTGGTGGGTGTCTTTTTTATTCTGAACACTTAAGTTAAAAGGAATTCTTCGAGCTTTTTGTGTTTTTATACCTATTTCAATGGCGTCGTAGTTAGAAAAATCAATAGCTAAATTTTCTAGTGGAAAAAATACTCCTGCGAATGGGTGTGCCTGCGAACTTGACTTTGAATATTTAAAGGAAAAAACCTTATCACCAACGTACGTTAGTTCCGCTTTCGAGGCTTGCTCGCTAAAATTTTCAGCAAATGTATCAGGAGTTCGTAGCGGTTTTTTATGATTTTTAGTTTCAAGAATCGTTGGCAAGATATCCAGGTCATTGCTCCTGCTGTGCATGACAGCAAAGAGAATAACCAGCAAAGTGGTGGCAGCAAGATATACTCTGATTAATGTTTTCTTTTTCACTTATAAGATATAATAAAAACAAGTTAGTACAATATTAACAAATCATTTTCAAATTGCGTGTGTGCGGCTCCTTCCGAATTGTACAGAATTAAGTGTAAATTGTCAATGAAATAAAGTTCTATTTATCGATATTTGCGCCCAATTAATTAGACTTGAGACCCCTGTATTATATGGGAGCTCATCTTTTATACTTAACAAAAACTTAACTCATACTGAACTTCTACTTTACAATCATCGCTAAGTTTTTTTTCTTGCTAGTAACTTTTTTCAGTTACGATTGTTTTATAGGCGACCAGATTTAGATTCCAAGAACTCAATATTATGAAATTACGCTTAATACTTTTTATTGCAACCATATTTGCATCCGCTACAATTGAAGCTCAAACTTGTGCGTCAACGTCACGTAACTTTTGGGACTGGCCAGGAAATCAAAACTGGTTTGTTGCGCAGTTTTCGGGAGCACCAATTGCTGGAGGCCAGCACATAAGCTTCGCTGGAGGATTTAGTAAAACACCACTTTCTCAAAACATGGCGGTATACGAGGGTACTACTGCTGCAAGTAATGATCAAGGAGGATTAGTGTTATTCAGTAATGGAAAATATGCGTGGGATGCTGGAGGAAATGTAACCTCAACGTCAATTAAAGAAGGTGACGAAGCAGGAGGAAGTGATCCTCTTGCAGGAGGAAGACACGTGGGGAGTGCTTCGCAAGGAGTGATGACAGTAAGACATCCACTAGTGCCGAATAAATATTACGTTGTTGCTGTGGGTGACGTTATTGGAGGAGGGAATCCTGGAGTAAACTACAATGTTTTTGATGAAACAGGAACTGAAATACAAGGACCAACTTCACTTGGTGTTACACCATGCGAAGGAATTGATGCAACTTTACATGATAATGGCGTTGATGTTTGGGTTACTGTTTTGGGATATAACAGTACAAATTTTCATTCTTTCCTACTGACATGTAATGGGTTCGTTTCTGGATCAGTAACAAGTGCTATCGGTGATAGCAGAGGTGGAAATGATGGCCGTGGAGGGTTAGCATTCTCTCCAGATGGATCTAAAATGACAGCATGTTTTCCTACTGGATGGCCAAATGCTGATAAACAAGTTCAAATTTACGATTTTGATAATAAAACAGGAAAACTTAGCAATAGACAAAACGTAGGACCTACTGCCGTGGTTTTGGGACCATATGATTGTATTTGGTCTAAAGACGGTGCTTCAGTAGTTGTAACTGGTGTAAGTGGTCTAGCAACATTAGTTAATGCAACAACCGGTGCGTTAACACAAAACTTAGCTGGTATTGGCGGAGGTGCCCATACAGTGCAAATAGGGGGAGACGGAAATTATTATTTTTCTGGAGCTGATGGGCTTTGGCAATGGTCTGGAAGTGGTAATGCAACAAAGGTTGATGATGCTACTGGCTGGGGATTACCTACGATATACATTCCACCAGCTGAAGAGCCAATTATTACTGTGCCTGGTCCAATGTGTGATACTTCGGCGGCAGTTAACCTGAGTACAATTTGGATGTGTAGTGGGTTAAATGCTGAAGATACTATTAGTACTAACATTTCTAAATATGAAGTATTTAAAATAAACGGACCTGGAGATACTAGTGCAGTAACGACAGCAGGTATTCTATATCCGGGAGAAGGAATATTTGATCCTAAAGTTGCTGGAAACGGAGAGCACTTGATTGTGTTTTCTAGATGTGCTGTGGATGATTCGATTGTTATTAATGTTACCGAGTGTGTTTCTTGTATAGATACATTGGTAAATACTACTCCGGAACTTTGCGCTGGGCCAGGGGCAACTTTAAATTTAGCCACTCTTGTTGATACAGCTAACGCAAAAGGATATTGGACAATTGCGTCTGCTCCCGCTACGCCATCTATTGTAGCAACGATTGATAGTTCGACTACTGACACCTTATTTTCAGCAGTTGACCCAACAACTAGTTATGGGGTTTACAAAATGATGTATACCGTGACAAACGCTCCATTAGTGTGTAAAGATTCGATTAACATTATAGTGAATAAGCCGCCTGTTGTCACGGTTAATGACAGTGTCATTTGTGCAGGCGATCCGGCAGCTTTATTTACGGCGACCACGGATAGTGTAGTGTCGACCCATGCTTGGGGTGATAATGGTTCAGGTACGGACCCAACGACAACAGGAACAGTAGCGGGTATTTACACGGTATTAGTTACTGACAACAATGGATGTACTGGAAGGGACACGGGTCTTCTTTCGATCAACGCATTACCAATAGTTACAGTAAACGACAG
>Ga0115000_10004971_pt1 | contig 10744 bp, 10 predicted proteins | sample ArcticOcean_MG_C_6_FD_89690 | JGI IMG/M metagenome (GOLD analysis project Ga0115000, IMG submission 89690) | Marine microbial communities from western Arctic Ocean - ArcticOcean_MG_CB8_128 | ecosystem: Environmental > Aquatic > Marine > Oceanic | place: Arctic Ocean: Canada Basin | collected... | reverse complement strand
AGTGGTGGCCCTGTTTTTGATAGCTCTGGAAATATTGTTGGCGTGGTTGTTTCTAAAATTAATCAGGATAAAGCTAAAGAAGTTTTAGGTGAAGAAGTTTCAGGCGCAAGTTTTGCAATCAAAAGCTCTATTGTTAGAGACTTCTTAGATGTAAGTAATGTAGATTATGATGTTGCTAAGTCAGATAATGAATTATCAAACGCTGATATTGTTGATAAAGCTAAGAATTTTACAGTCTTGGTAGAGTGCTTTATAAACTAGCCAGCATTTGCTATACCTGCATAGTATGAGAAAAACAAAAGAAAGTTTATATTTAGCAGCTATAAGGCTTAATCAGAAAATAAGTGGGGAGTTACCCAAAAATTGGCACGAAAAGAATTTCACTGATACCGAACATGAAAACACACAAGTAAAAAAAATCCTTAAAGAGATAAGTAAGGCATATGACTCAAGAAGTTTGTTTGAAATTGCATCTGAGGCACATCAAAAGGCTTTTGGTAGTCTTCCTTTTGAATTGGGTGAGCAAGCAACTGATGATGCTTCAGCATTACAAATTCTTCTTCCTTTTGAATTGGGTGAGCAAGCAACTGATGATGCTAAAGCATTACAAATTCTTCCTCCTTTTGAATGGGGTGAGCAAGCAACTGATGATGCTACAGCATTACAAATTCTAAAGTCAATTGTGGATGGCATTCCTTATAACGAAACTCAAAATGAGTATGATCCAATTACTCCAAGATGGAGAAAATTCCTAAATTAATTTTTAATTGTAATACCTCATTCCTCTTTTCCCTCTAAATTGTGAGGTGTTCGACAGATATTTTAATTGGATTAATTAACTTAAAAATCGATCCAGTCATCTTCTAGGTGCTTTGAATCCTTTAATATATTCAACTCAGTTTTTAACGCTAAGCGTTCATGTATTTGTCGTACAAATTCTAAACGAAATCTTTTGTCAAGATGCCTATCTACTGGGTTCTTTAATTTGACTTGACCATTCTCATTCCAAGCAGACCATTCTTTAACTCTTTCGCCATCTTTGAAGAGAGCTTCATATTTAAAATTTTCATAGGAAAAACTCTGCAGACCATTTATATTATTTAATTTACGAATCTCTACCTTAAACTCTTTGTTGTAGTCTGAATCTGGAGTAAGAGCTCCTTCAGTGTTTGGCGTTATACCTTTTAAGTATCGGGCTGCAGCCCATAAATAGATATCATACTGCCAATATGAATTTTGCGCCCCTAAAGAAGAATTAACTGGAACCTCTGCATACCAACCATCTGCTAATATTTTTTTTATTAAATCTGCGCTTTTTTTTCCAACAGAATCTGAACCCCCTTTGGCATATTGATTAGCCATATCATTTACTTCTTCAATCAGCTCCTGTTTTTCTAATTCGCTCATTTTTTTTAATCTTATAACTGAAATAAATTGATTACTACGGTAAATTTTAGTGTGCGCTTGATCTATATTTGAAATATTTAGTCTTGAGAAAAAACCAATTTCTTTGGGTATTTCCTCAAAATTATTATCTAAAAGGTTAATTTCTTCTAAATCAACTAAACTATCAATTTCTTTAGGGAGGCTAGTTAACTGATTTCCACCAAGATATAATTTTCTTAATTTAGTCAACAAACCAACTTCTTTAGGTAGTTCAGTAATATTATTTTTAGAAAGGTTCAGTGAAGTTAGATTAGTCAACAAACCAATTTGTTTAGGTAGTTCAGTAATATTAATATGAGAAAGGTCTAGTGAAGTTAATTTTGATAGCTGAAAAATTGTTGTGGGAACCTTATCTAAATTATTAAAACTAACATCTAATTTCTTTAAATTAGTCAATAGGCTAAATTCCTTAGGTATTTCTTTAAGATTATTCATACTCAAATTAACCTCTATTAGCTTATTTAATAAACCAATATCTTTAGGCAATTCAGTAATGTCATTATTAGAAAGGTCTAATGAAGTTAACCAAAACAAATCAACTCTAGCCCTTGGAAATTTATCATAGCCTTTGAACTCAGAATCTAACCAGTGTATAAAATTTTCAATCATTAATACAGAATCGCCACAATTCCAGCAAAACTTGTCATTTATATCTATTCGAATATCACAATTTGTACAATGCTTATTTCTGGCCATTCTTGAATTATATGTCCTAGTTATGACTCTCTAATTTCTGTCTTTCTATGTCATCTAGGTTGCTTTGATGGACGTCTTTTAATAATCTATATATGCTATCTTTATTATGGCGACCAAACCAAATAGTGGCACATAGTATTGTTAACCAAACAAACAAGCCTTCTCCACCAACAAATATCGAAAAAATGTGTTGACTCAGTAAGTAACCACCTACAACGAAACCAAGAAAAATCAATACGGATAAAACTGTAGTTAGTTTTTTCATACGGAATCAACCTTTAAATTGATAGTTAGTTTCAGCTTTACATTCAGTTGGTGGGTTTTCAGACTCTAACCAGCATTCCCATTTAAGATAATAATTAGAGGATGAGCCACTCACACCTTTATAGATAAAGAATACTATAGGCAACAAAATAACAAACTTTAATAGAGGATGTTTAATTACTGTTCTCTTCATACTAGGATTGTATATCAACTTGGACTCAAGTACAAATCCTCTCTTATATGTGAGTGAGGGGGTTTTTTCATATTAGCTATAAGCCCTTAGTATAGATTGATAATTCAAGTATTTCTTTTTTATTAATTATGTTTACATATTTGTATACAATATGATATCATTTGTGAATACAAAATAAAAAGTGAGAAAAAATATGGGCTATATTAAAAAAATTAAGACAGATAAAGATAAGAGAAAAGTTTTGAGTGTAAGAGTGCCAGAGATTGTTGTTAATGCTTTCAATAGTGCTGGAATTGAAGCTAAAGAATTAGGTTATGAATTCAAAATGCCAGATGTTATTGAGGAAGCTTTAATAAATACATTAAATGAGCTTAGAGATGAAACTGGAGTTGACTTCTTAAAGCTTGAAAAATTTAAATACGAAATGAATAATCTGGAAGAAAAACTTGGAATTAACTCTGGTGAACATTTTGATTTTAATAAGGTGAGTGATGAGATTAAATCTCAGGCCTTTAAGATTGGTAATCTTGGTGAAACTGTAGACATTGACATAATGATTAAAGAAAAAGAGCAGGAAATAAAAGCTTATTGGAAAAAACATTTAATTAATAAAAAGGAGAGAAAAGTGGAAACTGAATTAGAGCAAATATTAGAAGAAGAAAATATCAATTTACAGAGACAGAACAAACATTTAGCTGGACTACAGGACAGGATTTATTATGAAGGCGGTGGTTATGATGATGACATGGCAGGTAATGAAGGATGGGGGGAAATTAATACCCTATCTTATATTATCGGTGATAAGTCTAGAAATAGTTTCCTTGATGAGCACGATGAGCTAATTGAGGCTCTTAGGAAGCATAGTAAAGAACATGACTCCGAACCATTACCAGATCATCTTTTAATTAAATGGAAAAATATTAAAGAGATGTATGATGAGCATACAAATAAAAATAGCTGAAATAGTAAATTGTCAGATGAGCATATCATCTTTAATGGCGGCACAACTACTGTCGTATATGCAAGTAGTTTCTAATTTCAACAAAGTATAAAAAATGCCCAAAATAAACAAATTAATATTAATCTGTGATTTGCTTATAAAGCCAGATCTTAAATACTAGGCGACTAATGCGGCTATAACCAACTTATCAGTAGCCATGAACTTAGGAAAGCTAAATAAAACAGTAATTCTGATTGATACAGACTATTTAAATCAAAAAATAAAAGAGAATATTGAATTCTATAGGGATTTATATCCAGAAAAAAAGCTTAATACTCTTGCTCTTTATGAATTAATTTATAACTTTATAATAAATGCTCGAGTAGAGAGTGATGAGAGAAATATAGACGTTTTGTTTGCATATAGGCTAAGTGATTCACTGTTATATTCTACTAATCCATGTAATATATGGAACTTTATAAATGCTCAAAATTTAAATATTAAAGAATTTAACGTAACTATTAGATCATTCTTTGCTGATGAAGATGAATCTTGTAGCAAGCATTTTACAATCATGTTTAAGATGATTCATCGGAGTAATTCTGTTGACAGAGTAATAATAGTTGCCGATAGCGTAGAATTGAATAATGAATTTCATTCCAGACCTGAACTACTAGAAAAAAACCTTTTTTTGTTCAGAGATGACCATGATACAAATATTGATTTTTCAATTAGTTTTGTAAATATTGCTTATATGATTGCCCAATCTTTAGGTTTAGATAGAGTGGAATTTTAATGATGGTCTGCTAGATAAAAATTTACTGAGTACAGTGAGGATGGAGATTTGATTAATAATAAAGTTGATAAAAATAACCTGTTTTTTAAAGAGCTTGATGGAGCATTTAAATCATTAAAAGTTGACAGAATTTCAATACAAGGTGATTATAGTTTATACGTATCTGACAGAATGCGACGATATGTAGAGAGTGATACTGATTTACCAAATAGTCTTAAAGAAGAAAATGCATGTAATCATGTTCACAACTATTTTCCAAGACCAACAAAATATTATTCCGATATTATTGAAGAAGAAGAAACGGTTAAAAAAGACTTATTCGGAAAAGTCACCGAATACTATTTTCTTGAGGAAAATGACAAAATCCTTCACTCAATTGAGCCTTTTGAAAAAGAATGGTTAGTTCTTGAAATATTGCATGATAAAAATATCAGAAGCGATAGAAATGCTTTAAAAATTCGCTATCAAAATACTTTAATTGGATGGATTAGCAAATATGATTATGAGAATTCATTAAAAATATCAAACATCATTAATAAATTCAGCTTCGATGACTTTACAGAACTTAAATCTAGTGTTTTTATGATTTATGATGGTGAACAGTATTTTTTAGTTGATAAAGATAATCAGACTTCTGAAGAAGAAGATTTTCAAGAAAAAGAGATAATAGATGATGAAGGTTATCAAAATTCTGTACAAAATAGGTCATATAAATCTACAACTTCTATAGCAAATTCATTGGGGATGGAATCTTATGAATTATTTCTGATGCTTCTTGAACATAAATTAATAGATAAACCCTTCTACACAAGTAAAAGGGGGATAGGAAGGCGGGGCTCGACGCTTCATAGTGAGGAGATGGTAAAACGTTATATCAATAAGAATTACAATCTAACAGAGCAAGGAATAAAGATTGGTGGGAAATATAATCGAAGAGTTGTTGATATATACACGCTTGGAATCACCGATGAGTTTGACCCTAATGGTAATCAATGGGTTGTATGGGACGAAGATGCAATAGAGATAATAAAAGCCCTTGTATTAGGAAATTAAGATGAGTGAAATAGAAGCGAATAAACAAATACTTAAATTATTGACAAATAATCCTAAAGGATTAGCTGCTTGGCAAATTGCTTCAATGTTAGAGTTGGACAAAAAGCAAGTAAACAGTATTTTATATAAGAAACTATCTACCCAAGTTTGGCAGAACAAGTCCTATAAGTGGTTTTTAAAGAAGGCCAAGAGCAAAGATGTAGAAGCAGAAACCCCCAGCAATAAGCCTCTTACCGATATTGCTAGGTTGTGTCGATACTATTTAGCATGCCTTGGACAAGAAGAAGCGGGTATCTCAACTTTTGCGCAGAGTAACTATGATCTAGATTATGAGGAGCTTTACTCACTTCCTCAAAGTGTTGAAGAGCTTATGTTTGAAGATGGATATCAAACACTTAAAGGTAGAACTCGAAGAGATAGATCAAGATTGCAAATGTATCTTGGCTACCCGACTCATTTAAGGCATCACAAATCAAACAAATCAAGCTGGGAAGGTTATTTTGTTGAGCCAGTTTTCTTATTTCCAATTGATGTTGACTCCTCTGATAACTCTGTAACTCTTGATACTAGCTACCCAATTATTAATACAAAAATATTGTCTGCATTTACTAATAGTGATAGAGAGTCATTGATGGATGAATTGGTAAGACTGGAAGAGGAGTTAGGAATTAATGGTGAAATTGAAAAAATTGATCTTGATGAGCTTGTTATGCGACTTCAAAGCATTAGAACAGAGTGGCCTTGGAAAGAAGAGGCTATTCCCTCAGAAATTAATAGAGAGAGTAAAAAGCTAGCTGAATTAACTGAAGCTGGAATATACAATAAAGCTATAGTTGTTTTTTCAGAAAAATCACCATTTACTTCTGGCCTTGAAAGTGAGTTAAATGAACTATCAAAATGTAGCGAAGAGTCTTTGGAAGGAACTGCTTTAGGAATTTTTCTTAAAGGAAACAAACATTTAAATGAACCTAGTGAGCAAGAAATAAACAAGCCTTTATTAGAAGTGCTTCCAATGAACACTGAACAACGTGAGGCGGTTAGTTCAAGTTTGAAACAAGACTTAACTATTATTACTGGCCCCCCTGGAACAGGTAAATCACAAGTTGTTACAAATCTTTTGATTAATGCTGCTTGGCAAGAAAACAAAAAAATTCTTTTCGCTAGTAAAAATAATTCTGCAGTCGATGTTGTCGAAATAAGGATAAATAATTTAGGCACTCGTCCAATTTTATTAAGAGTTGGCTCACAAGCATATCAAAAGAAATTAGCTCAATATTTATTAGCTCTTTTATCGACTTCGTCGTCAAAAAGTGATCAACTTGGGTTTAATGAAGCTGAAAAAATTCACCTTAAACTTTTAGAACAATCAGATAATCTTGATGCTGAAGTAGAAACTCTTATTGAAGCCAGAAATCAAGTTGACCAACTAGAGCAAGAACTTGAAGATATAAGAGAGAAATATAGTGTTGAAGAATTTCAAGGATTTAAATCAATTAATATTGATGATTTAGAAGTTGATATAAACGATTTAAAAACTTTAATAAACTCATTAAAGAGAGTGTTTTTTTGGTTTCTAAGAAAGAAAGGCATATATCAGAGAGCTAATAGCAATCTTAGCAACCATATAGAGTTTATAGAAAGCTTCAGTCTCACAGTTCCTAGCAAAGAAATAACAGAAAATAACTTAAGCCAATGGAAGGATCTGATTGCTGATTTAGAGGATTTATATAATAATATAGAACTTGTAAACGAATACTTTATTGCTCTTGAAGACCTCAAAAAATGCAAAAGTTTAGAAGCTATTTCTTTAGAAAAAAATACAATACTTGAATCAATTTCTAAAAACTCAGAGAAATTATGGAAGTTATGGTTAAAGCTTCAGCCAGGCTCTCTGAGCAAGGATGATAGAGATTTATTAACAAGGTATAAAGCTATTTTAGAAATGGTGATAGACACACGAGAGGGGGAGCTACTTGAGCGAAATATTTTTCGTGAGTACAAGAAGGCATCTGATGCAATCTCGCATCTTTTACCTTGCTGGGCAGTTACCTCTTTATCTGCAAGAGGTAAAATAGCTTTTGAGCCTGGGTTTTTTGATATTGTAGTATTCGATGAAGCCAGCCAATGCGATATTGCCTCCGCTTTACCTTTGCTATATAGAGCTAAAGCTGCAGTTGTAATTGGTGACCCAAAACAACTTTCTCATATCAGCTCCCTTCGAAGGGGGCAGGATCAACAGTTTCTTGATAAATATAAATTGCTCTCTAGCTATCCACATTGGGCATATTCATATAACTCTCTATTCTCTCTTGCATCAGGATTAAGCTCTCCAAATTCTATTATAAATTTAGTTGATCATCATAGATCACACTCAGATATTATCGAGTTTTCAAACAAACAATTCTATGAAGAAAGACTTAGGGTTGCGACACGTTATGACAACTTAAATCGAGTAGACCCTAAAGAGCCGGGAGTTCGTTGGGTAAATGTCCAAGGAAGCTCAAATAAATCTGCATCGGGTGGCTCTATTAATCCTATTGAAGTTAAAGCAGTTGTTGATGAATTGGTTCAATTGGTTCTTGTAAGAGGGTATAGAGGCAGCATTGGAGTCGTAAGCCCATTTAGGGCTCAAGCAAATGCCATTGATATTGCGGTAAAGAATAACAATGAGCTAGATAGGGCCCTTCTAAATCAAAAATTTATTTCTAATACAGTTCATAAGTTTCAAGGTGATGAAAGAGATGTGATGATATTTTCTCCAGTTTTATCGACCGGAATGACTCCAGGAAGTATATATTTTTTACAAAACCAAGGCAACTTATTTAATGTCGCAATAACAAGAGCTAGGGCACAATTAATCGTGGTGGGAGATTTCGCACAATGCGCAGCTTCTGATGTAGATTATTTATCAAAATTCACTAAATATACAGAAAGCCTCCTAAGTAAAAATGAAGTTGATAATGAGGACGTAGACTATGGTACATCTCAATATCCTGAAGTTGATAATCCTGATCAAGTATCAGACTGGGAAAGATATTTTTATACTGAAATGTATATAGCTGGTGTTAAGACAATTCCTCAATACAGAATTGAAAAATATGCGCTTGATTTTGCAATCATTGATGGAGATCGTAAATTAAATATTGAAGTTGATGGGGAAAAATATCATAGAAATTGGGATGGTGAACTTTGTCGAAGGGACTTAATACGAAATCAAAGAATGTATGAGCTTGGCTGGGAAGTATGTCGTTTTTGGGTTTATGAAATAAGAGATGATTTGCCAGCTTGTATTGATAAAATAAAAAAATGGCAAAAACAATCATAGACAAGAATATAAATTATGAAAAAAGAAACCTCTAAAAATGGAACTTATACTAAGAATAGTGATGGCAGAACTTATACTGAAACTATAGATGGCATTACATATGTCTGTAATTATAAAACTGTTCATATACTTGTCAAAGGAGCAGCTACGAGTTATCCTAAAGAGCAAAAAATATCCGAAGGCTATTTTAAAAACGGAGAGAAAGATGGCAAGTGGTCTTATTGGCATTCAGATAGAATTAAAGAATCCGAAGGTTTTTTCAAAAATGGAGTGAAAGTTGGTGAATGGGCTTATTGGTTCCCTAATGGTGAAATAAAAAGCCTAGAAGTCAAGCAATGGGAAGATGATGATGAAGCCATAGAAGTTTTTCCAGGCAGTGATGACGACTACACGAAGTATTTAGATGATAGAGATTCAGATCAGCCACTTGGTCCAGAATTTAGCTGGTATGAAGATGATGATTCGATTTATACTTAAATCATATGAAAAAAGAAATAGAGTCTTTTTCTATGTTTTGGCTGCCAGTTGGTCGCAATAATCGATATTACCTTGTTCCAGATGATTATTACGACCAAATACCTTGGTTTATTTGGGGTGAAAATTTAGAAAAATTTAAAGCGACTAATACATTTAATCTTAGTGAAGAATGCTTACTAAAAGGCATACTTTATGGACTTTCACCAAGTTCGCCTAACATTGGTGGCATTATTTATGATGAAGACGTATTGTTAGCTATCCTAGATAAGCTGCAAGAAGGATTTGAATTTAAAAGTAGAGAGCAGCTAATCCTAGATACTATGCTCAATGTTAGAAATATAAATGGAGTTGATGTAGCCAACGCTATCCTTAAAACAGGTATGAATTTACTCCCAGAGTCATCAAAAATTAAAAGCGACTATATAGGAACACTTTGGGAAATAGCATGTGAAAAAAATGATAATACAAGTATTTATAAAGAGATTGTAGAGCTTATTCCAAATATTGATTTGGAAGATATATTAGGCTCCTCAAAAGAAGTTATTTGTTACTATGGGTTTTGCTCATTGTTGTTATTAAAACAGGATTCAATTTTAATCCAAGATGTCGATAAATATAGGAAGCAATATATCGATGGCGTAATAAAACATGAAGAAATACGGCCAAAAATCGATTTTTTGTTAAACAACCCAGATAAAAAATTTACACCTAAAGAACTTAGCCTTGTTCATGATTAGCTTCATATAAATTGAATAAAACTGTATGCTTGGGGCTAAAATATAGGTTTAATAAATGCCTCTTGTAAGTCTTTTAGTTACTATAAAAAAAACTTGTAATATCAAACCAATAATACGTATCAAAACAATATGTTAAATCTTCTTTATCTTTAAGATATTTTTCAAGCCCTTTGGGGTTATCATTAAATTCATTATTTTCGAGAAAAATTTTATTTAAATAATCCCAATCTTTAACATTAAGGCACGATATAGAATAGTGAAGATTATCAAAAGCTCTTCCATTCTCAGTTAATAAATTCTGTTCTTTTTGTGTCCACTTTATATCTCTAAATCTTTCCTCCAAAGGTCTTCCAGAAATTAATTCGGCATATATTCTCTGCTCTACAAATGCATATTCTATCTCAAGCCCATTGAATGTTTCTGGATGAACAGATGAATCATTTTTATTAATAATCACACATTCATCAAGAGAATGCCCCCATCCTCCTGATATAGGAAGGCTACTCTTAGTAGGACTGCATAATTCCAAAATTTCTCTCGGTGATTCAATAGTGTTTATATTAATATCTTTTAAAACAAAATCTTCATCTAAGTATTGCATAAACAATAAATTGGTTATATTTATACATAGAATTATATGTCAATTTAAACCTAGCCTTATCCTTCAAAGCAAATAGATTCAAAAAAGACTTTGTTGATACCCTAATGGTGAAACTGCTGTTTTGTTTTGAAGTAAATCTAGATAGTTCGACCACTCTTGCATCATCGCAATGCGCTCTTCAAGATATTCAGCATGATTGTAAGCAGCCCTTACCTT